>Ga0208895_1000501_pt1 | contig 18006 bp, 14 predicted proteins | sample ETNtaG_10_FD_185765 | JGI IMG/M metagenome (GOLD analysis project Ga0208895, IMG submission 185765) | Marine microbial and viral communities from oxygen minimum zone, Eastern Pacific Ocean - ETNP201302SV82 (SPAdes) (version 2) | ecosystem: Environmental > Aquatic > Marine > Oceanic ... | reverse complement strand
CGCCAACCACGAGGAATGTTGAGAAATTAACTGCCTCTATTTATATTTAATAGAGGCAGTGCATTAAATTAATTATAAGACTTGTTCGTTGGTCTCCCCTGTTCGAACGCGGACAACTTTTGAAATTTCAGTGATAAATATTTTTCCATCCCCCACATTCCCTGTTTTTGCCGTATCCACAATGACACCAACTGTCTGATCAGTCTTGTCATCAGTGACGGCAATATCGACACGAATTTTAGGGTTAAACTTAATTTCCATTTCTGCTCCGCGGTACACTTCGGTTGCCCCTTTTTGCTTGCCGTACCCATTCACATAGGTTGTCGTCATACCGTGCACCCCGATTTCATTAAGGGCTACATTGAGGGCATCGATCTTCGAATTGCGGATAATTGCTGTTATCATTTTCATAATATAATCTCCTTTTCCTTAATGCTTAAATTCTGGATAGGCTTGCAAACCAAGCTCCGGCATATCCACACCGCTGTCCTCTGTTGTCTCGGAGACCCGAAGACCCACAGTATATTTCAATAGACAGAATGCAAGAAAAGCAAGGGGAACTGTAAGAACACCTGCCATCATGATTCCATACAATTGAGCTATAAAACTCCCACCGCCAAAAATCGCTACGGCGAGCGTACCCCAAATACCACCAACAAGATGAACGGGAATAGCTCCGACAACATCATCGATTTTGAATCGGTCCAATAATGGAATGGCAAGAGTGCTCAAGATTCCACCTATGGCGCCAACAACAATTGCAACAAAGTGCGAACCGACATCCGGGCCTGCTGTAATAGCCACCAATCCTGCCAGTGCCCCGTTGAGAGCTAGGGTGAGATCTATTTTTTTATATATTATTTGTGCTAGGATAATGGATGCCATCACACCTGCTGCTGCAGCAAGGTTAGTGTTGACATAGACAATTGACATTTGCGCCGCATCCGCTGCCGATCCTAAGGCGAGCTGTGAGCCGCCATTAAAGCCAAACCAGCCAAACCATAACAGGAATGTTCCAAGTGTAGAGAGAGGAAGATTGGCTCCAGGCAGGGCGTTCACCGATCCATCCTGATTATATTTTCCCTTGCGTGCCCCGATCACTAAACAACCAACAAGAGCCGCCCAGCCGCCAACCGAGTGAACAATGGTCGATCCGGCAAAATCAGAAAATCCGAATTCAGCTAGAAATCCTCCGCCCCAAGTCCAGGATCCATAGATGGGATAAATAATGGCGGTCATGATGGCAGCAAAGAGAAGAAACGGAATGACTTTCACCCGCTCCGCAACTGCCCCCGATACAATCGAGATGGCCGTTGCCGCAAAGACCATCTGGAAAAACCAGTCCGATGGTTTGGAATAACCATCCTCCACATTCGGTTCACCAGCTATTTCGGATTCAAGAGGATCGTAAAAGATATCGCCAATTCCTAAAATGCCATTGAATTCTCCTGGATACATCAGAGCGTATCCAATCAGGTAAAACATCAGGCCGCCTATAGAGTAGAGGGCGATATTCTTCAGGCAGATCGCAGCTGTATTTTTGGTTCTTACCATTCCTGCTTCCAGCATGGCAAATCCAGCGGCCATCAGCATCACCAAGATGCCGTGAATGAGAAAGGAAAACGTATTGAAAATATAAGCTGTTTCCGCCGATACTTCCGCTTTAGCAACTGAAGTTATACTTAACAAAATCAATAAGATGCCAATAAAATTGAGGTGTTTTTTCTTCATATATTAATCTCCATATTACATTCTTCTTGCACACTACTACTCACTAACAGTGCGCATTGGTTTCATGCATAGCTATGGAAATTAAAGAATAAGATCCGCGTTCCTTCGGCATGTGCCTACTTCCGACCCTCTTAAAAAGAAGGTTGAACGATTTAATAACCTTGCATGCGTTCCTTCGACTTGCGTCTACTTCCGTCCTTAGATGAAATAAAACATCTAGGATGAACGAATTAGAATTGCTTTATAATAAATTTTTTGTTGTGTCTAGCAAATTGGTAAAAATATTTTACCAATGAAGTAAGAAATATTGTATAAATATACTAAACATTGTGGGAATAATATTATGGTATTCGTCAAATTAATGAAAAAAACGTTTTACATCAATTAGAAAAATCAAATTTAGTTTGAAAAAAAATAAATATTGAAAATCATACTATGCATACAGTTTTATCTATTACGATCCCTTTCTTTGTTATTATATTTTTAGGAACCCTTTTTAGAGCAAAGAATATTTTTGATGATAATGCTTCAAAAACGCTGACTAGATTTGCATTTTTTGTTACTCTGCCTCCATTTATTTTTTTAAATATCGTTAAATCTTCTAATAATAATATTTTTCAATGGGATTTCATTGTACGGTTTGAAATAATAACAATTTTAATTTTTTTATCTTCACTCTTACTTTCAAAATTTTTATTAAATTATAAAAATAGAGAAGTTTCACTTTTTTCTTTAAACGCTTCGTATCCAAACTATGGATATATGGGCATACCACTTTCTATACTAGCATTTGGCGAAAAAGCAGCTGTACCAATCAGTATAATACTATTTGCTGATACAATTGTATTATTAACCCTCACATCTTTTTTTGCATCAAATACTGGAACAAAAGTCTATAAAAATTTTTTTTTCATTTTAATAAATATGATAAAAAACCCATTACTGGCAGCAGTTTTAATTGGTTTCATTTTTGTTATTTTTAATATACCTATTTATCCTCTTATATATAAAATTTTAAACATACTGTCTCTCGCTGCCCCTCCAACCGCCTTGTTTGCATTAGGAATTACACTTTGGAATAAAGTTGATATGAAATTTGTACAACCAATTGCTGTAATTACAATCTTTAAACTTCTTATTCATCCTTTTCTTATATTTTGTATATTTTATTTTTTTCCTTCTTCTATATCTCCATTATGGATAAAAGTTGCAATTCTATGTTCTTGTTTACCAGTAGCGGCAAACGTGTTTGCAATGGCAGGGTACTATGAAACATTTGTCAAACAAACATCAAGTGCTATCCTTGTTACCACAATACTCTCAACTGTTTCTGTTCCAATAATTCTTTATTTGTTGTTATAATAATGACAAATAAAATTAGAAAAATTTTGGTAGCGAACAGAGGTGAGATAGCCATACGCGTATTCCGTGCCGCTGAGGAATTGGGCTTGAAGACAGCTGCGATCTATTCCAAAGAAGATCGCTTTGCGTTACATCGATTCAAAACTGATGAAAGTTATTTAATAGGTGAAAATAAAGATCCTATTCAGGCCTATCTCGATATTGAATCTATTATTAGTATAGCAAAAGAAATAAACGCTGATGCCATCCATCCTGGATACGGTTTTTTGTCTGAAAATCCTGAATTCGCTCAAGCATGTGTAGAAAATAATATAACTTTCATTGGTCCTACTGTTGCTATCTTAAATAAGCTTGGAAATAAAATAGAAGCAAAAAAAATTGCATCTGATGCACAAGTAAAAATAATATCAGCGATTAATGTTGAATCTTCGGAAGAGACAAAAATTAAAAATGATGCAAGTAAGTTAGGATTTCCCTTAATGGCAAAAGCTAATTGGGGAGGTGGAGGCCGTGGAATGAGAGTAATTCACAATGAAAAAGATCTAATCGATCAGGTTCATTTAGCTAAAAGCGAGGCTCAAAAATCATTTGGTAAGGATGATATCTTTCTGGAAAAATATGTTGAAGACGCAGCTCACATTGAAGTTCAAATATTAGGAGACAATTATGGTAATATTGTACACTTATTTGAACGAGATTGTTCATTGCAGCGACGACATCAAAAAATAATAGAGAGAGCGCCAGCAAAATTTCTGAATGATCATAAAAGAAAAGAAATATGTGATGCTGCTGTTAAGATTGCAAAGCACGTTCAATATGTTGGAGCAGGCACTGTTGAATTTTTGTTGGATCGAAAAACAAATGAGTTTTTTTTCATTGAAGTAAATCCAAGAATTCAAGTGGAACATACCGTTACAGAAGAAGTAACAGGGATTGATTTAGTCAAAGCGCAAATTCGAATTGCCGAAGGAGAAAGAATTGGAGCAAATATCGCACTTCCATCTCAATCAGCAATAAGCGTTAATGGACATGCCATCCAATGCAGGATTACTACTGAAGATCCAGTCAATGACTTCGTACCAGATTACGGAAAAATTATTGCCTATAGATCAGCGTCTGGGTTTGGTATACGCCTTGATGCAGGCACGGCTGCAGCAGGAGCAATCGTGATGCCTTATTATGATTCATTACTTGTCAAGGTTACATCAAAAGCCAGAGATGTTGAAGAATGCCGCCGCCGCATGGATAGAGCGCTAAGAGAATTTAGGATAAGGGGCGTTAAAACAAATCTTGTTTTTTTAGAAACGTTAATTAACCATCCAACATTTATTAATTGCAACTATAACACGCAATTTATTGATACTGAAAAATCACTATATATATATAAGACAAGAAGAGACCGTGCTTCCAAGGTAATTACATTTTTAGGGAATGTGGTCGTTAATGGCAACAAAGAAGTTGATAATCGATCCATTCCAAAAACATTACTTAACCCTTCAATTCCTCTTTCAGATATCTCAATAAAGAAAGATGATTATGTAGCTATGTTAAAAAAGAAAGGGCCTGAACAGTTTGTTCAATGGATAAAATCTCAAGAACAACTTTTCATAACTGATACCACAATGCGCGATGCCCACCAATCACTGTTGGCAACCAGAATGAGATCAAATGATATTTTGAATATTACAAATTTTTATTCAACAAATTTATCCCAGTTGTTTTCAATTGAATGCTGGGGTGGGGCGACATTCGATGTGGCTATGAGGTTTTTAAAAGAAGATCCCTGGAAACGCTTAGAGAATATTAAATCCAAAGCCCCAAATATTTTAACTCAAATGCTATTGAGAGGATCTAATGCTGTAGGGTATAAAAACTATCCTGATAATGTTGTTAGATTTTTCATTCAAGAAGCTGCCCAAGCAGGCATAGATGTGTTTAGAATTTTTGATTCCTTAAACTGGGCAGAGAATATGCAAGTAGCAATTGAAGAGGTATGCAAACAAGGAAAAATTTGTGAGGGGGCTATTTGTTATACAAATGATGTCGCAAATCCAAATGAACAAAAATATACACTGAAATACTATCTTGATCTTGCTCAACAATTAGAAAAACTAGGAGTTCACATAATAGCTATTAAGGATATGGCCGGTCTTTGCAAGCCTGAGGCAGCTAGAATATTGGTAAAAGGATTGAAAGAGACCACTGATCTCCCTATCCATTTTCATACCCATGATACAAGTGGCACTTCTGCTGCTTCAGTGTTATCCGCTGTTAACGCAGGTGTCGACATAGTTGATGCGGCGATGGATTCTATGAGCGGACAAACATCACAACCAGCTCTAGGCTCAATTATCAGCGCCATTAGCTCTACTTTGCGTAAATCATTGCTTGATGAAGAGAGTATACGATTAGCTTCCTTCTACTGGGATGAAGTAAGACAAAATTACGCAACTTTTGAGAGTAATTTTAGAGGTGGCAGTTCAGATGTTTATGTTCATCAAATGCCAGGAGGACAATATACAAACCTAAAAGAACAGGCACAATCACTTGGTATTCGAGGAAATAAATGGGGCAGTGTTGTTAAGATCTATTCTGATGTAAATATAATGTTTGGAGATATTATCAAGGTCACTCCTTCTTCAAAGGTAGTGGGAGATATGGCATTATTTATGATAAGCAATGATCTAAGCGTAGAAGATGTTTTTGATCCAAATAAAGAAATAATATTTCCAAAATCTGTTGTTGAATTTTTTAGTGGTAATTTAGGTCAGCCTTATGGAGGATTTCCAAAAGAATTACAAAAAAAAATATTAAAAGATATAAAACCTCTTTCAGTTAGACCTGGATCTACAATGCCAAAAGTAAATTTAGAAAAAGAAAAAAAAGAATTAAATAATAAAATTAACCGCAATGTATCAAATCAGGATTTAGCTTCCTATTTAATGTATCCAAAAGTTTTTTTGGATTTTTTTGAATATCAAAATCAATTTGGAGATTTCTCATTTTTATCTACACCCTTATTTTTTTATGGACCTGAAGCAGATCAAGAATTTACTCTCAATATTGAAAAAGGTAAGTCTTTGATTGTGCGTTACTTAACTAAAGGGGGGATCAAAAAAGATGGGAAGCGATCAGTTTTCTTTGAAATCAATGGCCAACCAAGAACAATAGAAATAAAAGATCAGCAAGCAACAAACTTAGTTAAAACTAGAAAAAAAGCTAACGTTAATAACAGTAGTGAAATAGGATCACCCTTCACCGGACAAGTCTCAGAAATATTTGTTAAAGTTAAAGATCCTGTCATTAAAGGTGATAAATTAATTGTTATTGAAGCAATGAAAATGGAATCTGCTATTCATGCTGAACATGATGGTACCATTAAACATTTAGAAGTAAAGACTGGTGAGAATGTTGAAGCAAAAGATCTTCTTTTAATAATTGAGCAATAGTGTTGTACAACCAAAGGTATCAATAAACGATAAAAAAATAATAGAGTTTGCAAATAAAAATAATCTTCCTCTTCATTTTACAAATTATAGATTATTTAAATATTAGCTGTTGTATCAATATAATTTTGGACTATTCAGGTCTAGCTTAATGATAGAACGCACCCTTGTCTATATTAGTTGCAAAGATACTGAAACACAAATAACCTTTTATTTATGATGAAGAAAGTTGCGTTCAATACACATGGCTATACCCATTCCGCCTCCAATACATAAAGTAGCTAAACCTTTTTGAACTTTTCGTTTTTGCATTTCATGTATTAATGTTACTAATATTCTTGCTCCTGATGCTCCTATTGGGTGCCCTAATGCAATTGCTCCACCATTTACGTTAACCTTATCAACAGTCCAGCCTACTTGTTTATTTACGGCAATTGCTTGAGCAGCGAAAGCTTCATTAGCTTCAACCAAATCTAACTCATCCTCACCCCATCCAGCTTTTTTTAGAGCAAGATTAGAAGCGGGAATAGGTCCTGTTCCCATAATTGAAGGATCTACGCCACATTGTGCCCAGGAAACAATTTTAGCCAATGGTTCGATATCTTTTTTATTAGCCATCTCCCCTGTCATTAAACACACTGCAGCAGCACCATCATTAACTCCAGATGCATTGCCTGCAGTGACTGTCCCATCTTTCTTAAATGCAGGTCTTAATTTTGCTAATTTTTCAACTGTTGATTCTATTCTTGGATATTCATCGTTATCAAACTCAATTTCTTCCCTTTTAACTTGTATTTTTACAGGAACAATTTCGTTTACAAACTTCTTTTCTTTAATTGCTTCACCAGTTTTTCTTTGAGACGCAGCAGCAAAATTATCTTGATCTTCTCTTGTAATTTGAAATTTTTCAGCAACATTTTCTGCTGTTATTCCCATATGATATTGATTGTAGGCATCCCACAATCCATCAATGATCATTGCATCTTTCATTTTGCCATCACCCATTTTGATGCCTTTGCGAATATTCATATAATGAGGAGAATTAGTCATACTTTCTTGGCCACCAGCAATTATTACTTCTCCATCTCCAGATTTGATAGAGTTGTATGCAAGAGCAACGGATGCAAGTCCTGAACCACAAACTTGATTTACTGTAGTATTGGTCGTTTCATTTGCAAGTCCAGCAAGAATGGAAGCTTGTCTCGCAGGATTTTGTCCAGTTCCGGTAGTTAAAACTTGACCCATATATACCATATCAATTTCTTCTTTTTTAAGTTCAGAATTCTCAACACATTTTTTTATTACAGTAGAACCAAGTTCCGGTGCTGTTTTTGAAGAAAGAGATCCATTGAAAGAACCTATTGCTGTTCTAAAAGCACTTGTTATTACCACATCATCATTTTTCATAATCATTCTCCTTAATAATATTAAATTATTGCATATATTGGCCGCCATTTATTGAAAATGTAGCGCCAGTTATAAATGAAGCTTGATCACTAGCAAGAAAGCTTGTTAGTGAGGCTACTTCGTTAGGTTCTCCCAATCTTCCTACTGGGATTTGAGAGATGATTGATTCCAAAATTTTTGGATCTATTTTTGTTACCATTTCTGTTCCTATATATCCAGGAGCAATTACATTTACAGTTATTCCTTTAAATGCATTTTCTAGAGCAATCGCTTTTGAAAATCCGATAATACCTGCTTTTGCAGCACTGTAGTTTGATTGTCCGAGCTGACCTTTTAGACCGTTTATTGAACTGATAGAAATAATCCTTCCAAATTTATTTTCTCGCATTTTTTCCACAACACATCGCGTGACATTAAACATTGAATTCAAATTAGTGTTTATTACTGCAGTCCAATCTTCAGGACTCATTTTATGAAACATTTTATCCCTTGTAATTCCGGCATTATTGACAATAATTTCAATGTTGGAGCCTAAATCATTTTCTATTTCTTGAATTGCTTTTTGACAGCTTTCAAAATAACCTGCATCGAATTTATAAGTTTTTATCCCAGTTTTTTTTGAAAACTCTTCAGCCTTTTCAGTATTGCCCACATAGCTACTTACGGCAGTGTAACCATCTTCTTTTAATTTGGAGGCGATAGCGGCTCCTATTCCCCGTGTTCCACCGGTTACTAATGCAATCTTTCCCATAACATCCTCCTTAAAAAATAATAATAGATTTATTTAAATTGGTCAAATTATTTTACCAATTTATAATCATATAATTGTTAGTTTCTATTCTTGATATCCTCTACAGAATTACATCCTATCTCTTTTAAGGAGATAAGATGCTTATCCTGTAAATATTAATGTTACTTCTTTGCTGAACTTGCAGGAGCTGAAGCTTTATTATTAGTGTCAGCTACAACAGTTTTAAGTTCAGACAAACTATCTAAAGTTCTTTTGTTTAAAATTTCAAAAGTCTCTGTTGCTGTTTTTTCATAGATCTTTACCAGATCAGAAACATTAGCTTGCGCATCTTCAATTGATTTTTTAGTAAGTTCAATTGATTTAACAGCAGTATCTTGAGGTTTGCCAGCAGAAAGATCCGCAGTTGCATCTTTTGCAGAAGTGATAGCAACATTTAAAATGTCTACTTGTTTTTTTGCAAAAGCGTTAAAGCCTTCAAAAATTGCTTTTGAAGCTCCAGCATATGCTTCTAAATTCTTTTTTGAAGCATTAATGGCCTTCTCATTAGATCCAGCAGCTGTCGGCAATTCAACAGCAGAAAAAAACTTTTGATAGTCAAAATAATCAAAAGGGTTTTTGTAGTTAGTCATAATAATCTCCTTTGTTGTTGTTTATAGTTATTATTAATATAGGTAGTATATATTGCATTGCAATATATATTGCAAGAAATATTTTGCGATGCGACATATTGTCTTAAAAAAGAAAATTAATTGCAAATTATGTTGATTTTCGGCTATATTAATGAGATTTATATATGAATGTTTTATTGCGGTACAGTATATATATATTGCATTTGCAAAATTATTTGATATAAATCAAAATCATATGAAAAAGAAAAAAAGTAAGAATTCCAGGAAAACCACAGATAAAAATAAAACTAATCTTATGGGATTCAATGAAATATTTGAGAACAACCTTAAGATTTATAATAATTTCTTAGAACAAGCGAAAGAAATTAGCAAAGAGAAAACAAAAACCAATACTGGAATTTTTAACAATAATCTTGAATTTTATAATAATTATTTAAAACAAGCAAAAGAATTTAATAAAACTAACTCAGATGCTGAACAGTCAAATTTCTCGACACAAAACTTAATTGATCTAATTTCTCCAACCACTGACGGGATTTTTAAAAGTTTTAGCAGATTTTCAAAAAAAATTCATGAAAATCCTGACATTTATTTTAAGAATTTGAATACTTGGCTGTCGGACATAGTAAAGCTTAATTTTTATTTTATATCCAAGACGTCCAATCAAGAAGCAGATCCGGTTATTATGCCAGATAAATCAGATAAAAGATTTTCGGATAATGAATGGAGTGGAAATTTATTTTTTGACTTTATAAAACAATTTTATTTAATCACGAATAAATTCCTGGAAAATCTCGTTGAAAGCGTGGAGTTTGATGATCCCAAGCAGGGAAAATTATTTAAATTTTATATTCATCAGTTGAATATGGCTCTATCTCCTTCAAACTTTGTATTCACAAATCCAGAAATTTTAGCAAAAACAATTGAGGAAGGCGGTCAAAATCTTGTTCGGGGGATGAATAATTACTCTAAAGACAACCTGAAACATCCAAATAAGTTTTTCATTTCTCAAACACAATCTGATGATTTTGAAGTCGGAAAAAATCTAGCAACAACCGAAGGTAAGATAATCTATAAAAATGATGTTTTTGAATTAATACATTACAATAGTGATGGTAATCAACAATTTGAAACTCCTCTGCTAGTCGTTCCTCCATTCATAAATAAATATTATATTATGGATTTAAATGAAAAAAAATCACTGGTTAAATATTTAATAAAAAATAAAATTAATACTTTTTTAATGTCATGGAAGAATCCGGATTCTGATTCAAGAGACCTTGGTTTTATTGATTATATTGAAGAGGGTATTTTGAAAGCAAATAAAATCATTTGCAAAGAAACTGGCTCCTCAAAAATAAATTTGGCATCGTACTGCATAGGGGGGACCCTTTCATCAATGACTTTGGCATATCTAAAAAACATTAAGGGAGAAAATAATATAAATTCAGCAACCTTTTTTGCAAGTCTTGTGGATTTTGAGGATTTTGGAGACTTACAGATGTTTATTTCTGAAGATCAAATAAAGAGCATAGAAAAAGAAATGAAAAGTGTGGGATACTATGATGGCAAGAACTTATCTTCCTCATTTAACTTTCTAAGACCAAGAGACTTGTATTGGAATTATGTGGTAAATAACTATCTGTTAGGAAAGGAGCCACCTTCCTTTGATCTTCTTTACTGGAATAGTGATTCAACAAACTTGGCAGAAAAAATATACAGTGATTACCTTAGATCAATGTGCCTTAATAATAATTTAGTAAAAAATAATTATAAATTAAAGGGAAAAATACTCGACTTAAAAAAAATAACCACCCCGATGTTTCACGTGGGGGCTATAGCAGATCATATTTGTCCTTGGAAATCTGTGTTTTCAGGACTTAAATATTATAATGGTAACATTAAATTTATTTTATCTAGCTCTGGTCATGTAGCCGGCATTATTCAGGGTAAAAAGGTTAGGCCCGGTAAATTGTATTTTTATTCATCCAACAAAAATAATACCAAAATCAGCCCTGATGAATGGTTAAATTCTGCAAAAAAATATGAAGGATCCTGGTGGCCAACTTGGATTAAATGGCTAATCAACCATTCTGGTGATTTGAAGAATGTAAAGGCGCTTAACTTACACAAACATTCCGCTCTTTATGATGCGCCGGGACAATATGTTGTTCAAAAACACACATGATTGAAATAAAAAAATATTCTAATCGAAGGTTATATAACACGGATACAAGCTCTTATGTTACTCAAGAAGATATAGTTGAACTTATAAAAAGTAATAATAATTTTCGAATAATTGACTCGGAAAGTAAAAAAAATATTACTTCTGCAGTTTTAATTCAAATAATTTTAGAAAGAGAAAATAGTGGGACTAATCTAATTCCCGAAGATTTTTTAAAACAAATAATATTATTTTATGAACATAACAAAGCATCGGATATGTTTCATTTTTTGAACAATATTAATAATTTTGCCGATACCAATAAAATTTTTTCTGAAGGTGTATCTTCCTTTATGAAATTCAATCCATTTAATTTTCGAGAATTTTATGAATCAAATGTCTCTAGTAAAAATCAATCTAACAAAAAAAACTCAAAAAATAAGAATCAAAATCTTGAGGACTTAATTTCTCAGATAAACAAATTAAAAGAACAAGTTGAAGAAATTAAAAAAAAAGCTAGTTGAGATCTATCAGTACGTATCTAGATTTCTTCAGGCACCATCTTGATTGCTCCACAAGGGCATTCTTTAACGCATATACCGCACCCTTTACAATAATCATAATTAAATTCAAAACGTTTGCCGGAACCTAATTTGATAACAGCATTGTCAGGACATACTCCATAACAGTTGTCACATTCAAAACAGTTGCCACAAGATAAACACCGACGCGCCTCATAAAGTGCGTTACTTCCATCAAGACCTCCTAGAACTTCTTCAAATGTAGTCTGACGACGAATGGTATCAAGTTGCGGTTGTACCGTGATCGGCGCATCTGTATAATACCAGTCGTTTAACTTATCAAAACTAGCAATTTCGTGTTTAGGCAATGGACTATATGTTTTGCTAAAAAGCCATGCATTAATTTGATTAGCCGCTTTCTTGCCATGACCGACTGCCACTGTAATTGTTCGCTCGCTTGGAACCATATCGCCACCAGCAAAAAGACCGGGATAACCTGTCATCATACTGGAATTAACCTCTACAACTTGGTCAGAAATTTTTATTCCAGGTATATTTTTAAGAAAAGACGTATCCACGTTTTGACCAAGGGCAAGCACCATTGAATCAGCTTTGATTGTATCAAACTTACCAGTGGGTTGCGGATAATTCTCGGCATCGAGTTCCATTCTTTCAACTTTGATTGAGCCTGAATCATCCATTTCCTTAATGGTTGTAAGCCAGTTTAGAATTACACCTTCCTCAAGCGCTTCCTTAACTTCGAAATCATGTGCTTTCATTTTTTCACGTCCACTTCGGTACACGATGATTGTTTCCTCTGCACCTAATCGTTTAGCGGTACGAGCGACATCAACTGCTGTGTCACCTCCTCCGTAGATTACAACTCGTCGACCAAGCTTAGGTGGATTTTTACCAGTTTCCATCTCGCGCAACACACCTGCAGCGTCAAGAATTTTACTTGTATCAGGGGTTGGGATATTGATACGTTTTGCAAGATGTGCTCCAATAGCAATGAAACAGGCATCAAAATTACCCGTTTTCATCTCGTATTGGATATCATCAACTTTGTGATTTAGTTTTAATTCTATTCCCATATCTAAAATACGTTTTACTTCCGCCTCAATTATATTACGTGGCAAACGATAGGCAGGGATACCGAAACTCATCATGCCACCTGCAACAGGACCGGCTTCGTAAATCGTCACTTTATGACCTAGGCGTGTTAGATGATATGCTGCTGATAAACCACTTGGTCCGGCACCAACAATAAGTACAGTTTTGTTTGATGATTTCATATTATATTCTGGAATCCATTTTTTTTCAATTGCCTGATCCCCTATGAAACGTTCTACAGCATGAATGTTTACTGCTGAATCGACGTCCTTTCGATTACAAGCAGTCTCACAAGGATGATAACATGCCCGACCATGAATTGCGGGCATTGGGTTATTTTTCATGATTTCTTGAAAAGCGCCTTGATAATCTTTTTCTTCTGCCAAATAAAGCCATGCTTGAATGTTCTCGCCAGCTGGGCATGCTTCATTACAAGGGGGTAAACGATCAAGAAAGACCGGTTTTTCATTTCGCCATGATCCAGTTTCATTAGCAAGGCTTGACCCGACATCAAGCGTAATGGCAAACGGTTTCTTAATATTCTTTTCAATGTCTTTTTTTATGTTCAAGGTTTTTTTGTTTTCCATTTTATGTACTTAAAAGATTTTAAATTGTATCTTCTTCCTTACGTAAAAGATCAAAACGTTTAATATTTTCATCAGCCATTTTTTGTATCTTTGCGATTCGCTCTTCATCTATTGCGTCTTTTTTGAACAAATGGGAAAAGCGGCGTTGTGGACGCAGATACTCTTCTACCGGTAATCTTTTGCGAATTGGAGTTGAGTTTGTAATAGCACCATGTTCAGCTTCAAATAATGGGAATAGGGCCGTTTGAACTACAAGACGTGCGAGTTGAATTGTTATGTCACTTGCGTGACCCCAACCAAGAGGGCAGGGAACAAAAATATGAATATAGCGTGAACCGTGAAATGTCATCGCTTTTTCAACTTTTTTTTCAAGATCTTGGAGGTTTGATACAGATGCTGTTGCCACATAAGGAATGTTGTGTGCCATTGCAATTAACGGCAAGTTCTTACCTGTGCCGAAAACATTACCTGGTTCGTCGCCTAGAGGCATAGTAGTGGCAGTACGTGCAGTTGGCGGTGTGGAAGCTGATCGCTGAGTACCTGTATTCATATAAGCTTCGTTGTCATAACAGATATAAAGTACATCATCATTACGTTCAAACATTCCTGATAAGCAACCAAAACCAATGTCTATAGTTCCACCATCCCCACCTTGTGCAATTACACGTGTATCTTTCTTTCCTTTTACTTTTAAGGCAGCTGCAATCCCAGTTGCAACAGCCGGAGTGTTACCAAATAATGAATGTAACCAAGGAAGTTGCCACGAGGTTTCTGGATAAGGGGTTGTAAAGACTTCTAAACAGCCAGTAGCATTACAAGATATTGCTTTTCCTTTCGTAACTCTCATCACAGTATCTAAGGCATAGCGCGCGCCTAATGCTTCTCCGCAGCCTTGGCATGCGCGATGACCGCAGGTAATTGCATTCGAGCGTTCCATACTTGCTTGCACGGATCGTTCCTTTTTATCAACAAGACGATTACCTACGGTAAATGTGCCCTTCTGATAAAATTTTACACGTTGTTTATTATCCATCTCAATTAATCACTCCAATCATCAAGTTCTGCTCTTCCCAACACACCTAAATCGCGCAGAATATTTTCTGCAGCAGGTCCTGATTTTTGCGAAATACGAACACGTTCAAGCTCACGTTCAACAACTTCATGCTGTAGATCAAGAAAAGTTAAATCTTCCAGATTGTCCTTACCCGCCTTTAAAAGCATATCTATCAATGAAGGTTGAGTGATGGGTCGCCCTCCAAGTCCAGCAACTACAGTGTATACATGAATCCCGGTACCTTGCATCGACATCATTACGTTATTAGCCACCACTCCACCAAAACCGACTGCTAAACTTTTTTCAAGAACAATAATTCGCTTGCAATTCTTCAATGCTTTTCGGATAGCTTCTTTAGGAAAAGGTCGAAAAGAACAGATGCTTAAGACACCTATTTTTTTTCCATTTTCTCTCATTTTGTCTACCACATCTTTAATTGTACCCGCTACAGAGCCTAGGGTAACAACAATAGTTTCCGCATCATCTAATTTATAGTTATGAATTAAGCCACCAGAACTTCTACCAAAGACATCTGCAAATTCCTTACCTATTTCTGGTATTATCTTCAGTGCTTGTTGTTGTTTTTCATGTGCTAGATAACGCACTTCCGTGAATGCTTCAGGACCAACCATTGCTCCAATGGAGTATGGATTATCAGGATCAAGAACTTGTCTTGGTTCAAATGGCGGCAGATAAGCATCAACTTGCTCTTGATCAGGGATGTCCACACGTTCATAGGCATGGGTTAGTATAAAACCATCCATGCATACCATAACAGGCATACTCAAAAGTTCAGCAAGTTTGAATGCTTGAATATGCAGGTCGGCAGCCTCTTGGTTGGTTTCTGCAAAAAGTTGCAACCAGCCAGAATCTCGCATAGACATGCTGTCAGTGTGATCATTCCAAATATTAATCGGAGCACCTATAGCCCGATTGCCAATAGTCATAACGATGGGCAGGCCGAGACCTGATGCATTATATACAGCTTCAGCCATGAATAAAAGTCCTTGGCTAGCTGTTGCTGTATATGTACGAGCGCCAGTTGCTGAGGCACCGATTGCAACGGATAAAGCTGAAAACTCCGATTCAACATTAATGAATTCACAGTTCTTTAATTTACCTGATTTAACAAGTTTGCCGCACCCTTCTACAATATGTGTTTGCGGTGATATGGGGTAAGCGCAGATAACTTCTGGACGACAAAGCGCAACACTTTTAGCTACAGCGTGAGATCCTTCGATTTGTTCTAACATATTTTATTGTTTCTTTTCTTTTTCTTCATTTACATAAGTTTTTTTCACATTATCAAAAGCAGCAAGTGCAGCTGATACATTGCCGTCTCCGATTTTGCCACTGAATTTAGATCTAATTGCTTTTTCAACAGATTTAAAAGCAAGTAGATTTGACATGGCAGCGAAACCACCAAGGAGCACCGCGTTTGGCATTGGTCGCCCCATATGCTTGATGGCAATTTCAGTTGCAGGAACATAGTAAGCATGTTTATCTGGAACTTTGGCAATAATATCATAGACACCAAGCTCTTTGAAACTCTTGTTGGAATTAAGCAAAACATAGCCATCGGACTTCAGGCCTTGAAATACGTCAAGCGAGCTAAATAGTGTTGGATCTTGAATAATAATAGCATCGGGCTCAAGGATAGGTTCTCGCAATCGAATTTCTTTGTCATCAATTCGACAATACGACACAACAGGAGCCCCAGTACGCTCTGAACCAAAACTTGGGAAAGCTTGGGCATGGTGCCCCTCAATGAATGCTGCAACAGAGAGCAATTCTGCTGCTGTTACTACGCCTTGACCACCTCTACCATGTATACGTGTTTGAAACATATCAAATATAAATTTTAGTTTATTTAAATTATCTTATTAAATTATATTCCTAGTATTGGTAAAATTATTTTACCAATATATCAATTTATATTATATATACTATAAATATATTTTTATGAATTACACATTGATAAGATAATTTTACTAAAATGTTTAATAAAATTAGTAATTGTTACAATACTAAAGACTTTAGGCGTTTGGCAAAAAAACGCTTGCCTAGCCCTATATTCCATTACATTGATGGTGCGGCAGAAGATGAGGTGACGTATCGTCGTAACACGGAAGCGTATGAACAGTGTGACTTGGTCCCCAATGTTCTGGCAGGTGTTGAAAACATCGACATGTCCACAACAGTGATGGGTCAAAAAATTGATATGCCCATTTTTGTTTCCCCCACTGCTTTACAACGTTTATTTCATCACACTGGAGAATTAGCAGTTGCAAAAGCTGCAGAAAAATTTGGTACAATGTTTGGCATATCTTCTTTGGGCACGGTCAGCATTGAAAAAATAGCTAAAGAAATTAAAACACCAAAACTTTTTCAATTATATGTGCACAAAGATAAAGGGCTGACAAAAAATATGATTGATCGGTGTAAAGACTCAAATTTTGATGCAATGACATTAACAGTAGATACCATTGTTGGAGGTAATAGAGAAAGAGATTTGTATACGGGCTTCACCTATCCACCTAAACCGAAACTAGCTAGCATGTTTAGTTTTGCCATGCACCCTAAATGGGTTTTGAATTATTTATTGCGATCAAAATTTGAGCTAAGTCAAATTAAAGATTATGTAAAAGATGGAACTTCATTGGCAGTTAATATTGGTGAATATTTTACTAAATGGATTGATCAATCAATGGATTGGAAAGCGGCGGAAGAAATTAATAAGTATTGGGGAAAACCCTTTGCCCTTAAGGGTATAATGTCAGTTGAAGATGCCAAAAAAGCAGTGGATATTGGCGCTACAGCGATTATTGTTTCAAATCATGGTGGTCGTCAGTTGGATGGTTCTCGATCTGTATTTGATCAATTAGCTGAATTAGTTGATGCGGTTGGGGATAAAATCGATGTTATCTGTGATGGTGGTATTCATAGAGGTACCCATGTTTTAAAAGCTTTATCCTTAGGTGCTAAAGCTTGTTCCGGAGGAAGGTTTTATTTGTATGCTCTGGCCGCGGGGGGGCAAAAAGGGGTTGAGAGAGCTTTATCAAATTTGCAATCAGAAATAAAAAGAGATATGCAGTTAATGGGCGTGACAAGCATAGATCAACTATCTCGGAAAAATATAAAATTTAGATAAATATAAAAAAATCTTTGCTTGAAAAGTTTTATATTAATTATAAATTCTACTTTTTTCTAAAATAATATTTTCTCCTAAATTTAAATTTAA
>Ga0208895_1000496_pt1 | contig 18089 bp, 13 predicted proteins | sample ETNtaG_10_FD_185765 | JGI IMG/M metagenome (GOLD analysis project Ga0208895, IMG submission 185765) | Marine microbial and viral communities from oxygen minimum zone, Eastern Pacific Ocean - ETNP201302SV82 (SPAdes) (version 2) | ecosystem: Environmental > Aquatic > Marine > Oceanic ... | reverse complement strand
AAGGTTTCTATTTTTACGCATGCCCTCTTCACGCATTTCCGATTTTTTAGCTCGGCGTTCCGCTTTAAGCTCTTCCTTTAACGTTTGAAATTGTGCTATTTGCTCGTCGGTAAGGGCGAGTACTTTCTCCATTTTATGCAGCGGAAAAACGCTCCCGCCTCTGCGCTCATCAGAATGCTTACCGCCTGCATAGGCAGTCGTTGCGATACATGCACTTAATAAAACACCGGTAATTAATTTTTTCATCTTAATCTTCCTACTCGTTTTGTCATGATAATGCATGACGTTAAAAATAATGTTGTCTCATCAACGAAATGAAGTATGCGTGAATCAATCGATAAGTAGGGTTAAGCTAGTGTAAAGTTCGGTAAAGTTGAAAAAAACACCCAGCGTAAAAGGGTAAGCTTAAATCATGGAAAATGAAAAAATTAACGTATTACTTGTCGACGACGATGTCGACCTTTGTGCGCTGCTAAGCGAATTCTTAGAAGGCGATGGTTTTAGTGTGCATGCTATTCACAGCGGCGAAGAGGCCGTCAACACGCTGCTAAGCAGTAATCAGTACGACACCGTAGTGCTAGACATTATGATGCCAGGTATGTCGGGGCTTGATGTGCTTAGAGCCGTTAGAGCCGAAAAGCAAACGCCCATTCTTATGTTAACCGGGCGGGGTGATGATATTGATCGCATTGTCGGCTTAGAAATGGGTGCAGACGATTACTTACCTAAGCCGTGTAACCCAAGAGAACTTGGCGCGCGCATTCGCGCAATAATACGCAGAACACAACAGCTTAAAGCGCCCGCGACTGTGATAACCGAACTACATGGCATCTCACTAGATATTGGCGCGCGAACAGCCTCGGTAAAGGGGAGACCTATTACTTTGACGGGCGCAGAATTTAACGCGCTTTGCTTGTTGATGGAGCGTGCTGGGCAAACCATTTCGAAACAGGAAATGACGCAAGAGGTGCTAAGCCGTCCGCTGGAAGCCTATGACAGAGCCATGGATGTACACATCAGTAGAATTCGCCAAAAGCTATCTGCTGTGGGTGTGAATAATGTGATTAAGTCTATTCGCAAAGTGGGCTATCAGATGTTGACCTCACCTCAGTCACAAAAATAATAAGGTACATGATATGGCTGCAGGCACAACGTGGAAAAACATAAAAAAAGGGCTCGGATTCAAGCGCTTATTTTGGCGTATTTTCCTTACCTTCTGGATTGCTAGCCTCGCGGTAATGGCCACTACAGGCTACGTATTAATAAACGAATATACCTCCACCGAATACAATCAACGCTTTTTTAACGACGTTACCGCCCAAGCTGAAAGAATTGTGTGGCGTTACGAGCATGAAGTGCTTGTTGACGGCAAGGCCAAAAGAAAGATAAAAGAGTGGATACGGCAGCGAGAAAACCGCGGTGGCCAGCTTATTCCTATGCTAGTTTACAATGCTAAAGGTGAATCTATTTATCATTATAGAATGAATAAGGTGCCCTTTGAGCAGCGTATTGAACAGCATGTTTATGGGCCTTCAAACACTCGCTATACGGTATTGGTTCGCCAACCGCAGGCACCTCGTATGTATAAACAAGTGCTGTACCGTTTTCAATCCATACAGTTTGTTTTAATTTTTGTGGCATGTGCCCTTGTCAGTGCCCTACTCAGTTGGACTATCGTTAAACCAATAACGTATTTAGGTGCATTTAGTCGCCGCTACGCCAATGACCAAACCATCGCGCCGTTACCAGCCCCTTTGCTTGCTCGCGGTGACGAGCTTGGTGACTTAGCGACAGATATAAACTTTATGGTGGGTAAAACCCATGAAGCGGCGAGCGCCCAGCAAAGGCTTCTTCACGATGTCTCTCACGAATTGCGCGCCCCGCTGGCTCGTTTACAGGCTTCTGCAGCACTGATAGAACAAAATCAACCTGACAATCGTCATGTAAAGCAAATTCATAATGACTGCCATCGTATAGACCAGCTCATCCAACAGATATTAAATTTTTCAACATTGGAAAACACCCAACCCGAGGAACAAGTTTGCGATATAGCAGCCTTGTGTGAGCGGATTTTGGATGACATGGCAATAAACTATCCTGGCATTCCAACGGTTTTGACACCGCCGAAAGGCACGCAAAAACAACGATTGATTCGCTGTTACCCCGAAGCTATTCATCAAGCGCTGGATAATATTATTGGCAACGCCTGTAAGTACTCAGATAAAGGTCAGCCTGTGAGTGTGGCTATTGAGTCGACTAGCGCAGCTATGCTCATTAAGGTTACCGATAAAGGCCCCGGCGTTGATGAAAAGGAAATCGAGAAGTTGATGCAACCTTTTTACCGGGCAGGAAACCAAATGCATACTGAAGGCTTTGGTTTGGGACTTAGCATTGCGTTAAAAGCAATTAAAAAACATGGCGGTAGCCTAACTATGCAAAGCCCTAGTGAAGGCGGTTTGTGCGTAGAGGTGTCGCTACCTAGGCATGGTAAAAAAACGGCTAAAAGCCGATAAACTTTCATTCTGTGAAGACGAAATGTAAGGAAGTCGACGTAAAATAACGCTATGCTTGACGTAATGATGAAGTGCAGATTTAAATAATGGCAGCGCAACAGCCGCTTTCCGTTCAGCAAAACCTCACTATTCGCTTGTTGCGGGTACTGAGATACAACAAAGCACGTATTGAGCGCGCCCTTACACTCATGCCTGAAAAGCACAGACCTCTTTTTCACGTGCTTCCTTTTCTGGTGCACGTTAATCACGAGTCGCTTCCCGGCTTTGTCGCGCCCCTCTCAACGGGCGAAAGTGTACCTTTTGGGATCAATAATTATTCCTTTAGGACTGATATAGAAAAAGCCCTGTTACGATGCTTCCCTTCAGAAAGCCATTTGTTTGCAGACATAAAACAGATATGGCCGCGACAACGCGCCGTCGATGCTTTGGTGCTTATGGGCAGTGTAGGCACTATCGCTCAAACCGATGATTCCGATTTTGATTTCTGGGTATGCATAGACGGAAAACAATTCACTTCCACCGCACTTTCGCTATTGCAACAAAAGCTTACCGCTATAGAAAAGTGGGCCGACCAAACCTTTGGTATAGAAGTGCATTTCTTTTTGTCTGAAATAGACAAAGTAAAACAAAACGACTTTGGCGTTGCCGAAGGAGAAAGTGCGGGTTCCGCCCAAACGTTATTTCTCAAAGCCGAGTTTTATAACACCAATATCGTGGTGGCAGGTAAAGCACCCTTTTGGTGGCTAACCCCAGAAAAAACGTCAGAAAAACAGTATCAAGCCATATACAACAGCCTTGAAAAAGGTGGTTCACCAGATCTAGATTGGTTTATGGATTTAGGCCATTTAGAAAAGTTAGATGCCAGTGAGCTTTTTGGGGCAGCTATCTGGCAGTTAGGAAAGGCGATGGACTCGCCGTTCAAGTCGGTGCTAAAAATGGCAAAGTTAGAGGTTTACCTTGCTAATATCGCCGAGGGACAACCACTGTGCAACCTGCTTAAAAAGCATGTACACCGAGGCGCTGAAGCACCGGGGCATGTGGCAGACATCGACCCCTACTCGCTTATGTTTGATGAGCTAATTACCCACTACAGTGTGCATGGGCAAGCCGAAGACATTGCCGTACTAAGAGAGTGTTTGTATTTGAAATGCGGCTGTGCCCTTAGTCAACCGCTGATGGAAGATGAGAAACCCAACTTCAAACGCAGAATTATGGCGTCTTATGCCAGACAATGGGGATGGAATCGAAAGCAGCTTAGTCATTTTGATAATCAGCAAGAATGGAATTTCAGCGAGCGAGTGCAATTAAGTCGTCGCATTCATCGTTTCTTATTGAAATGCTACCGTCGTATTTCCAAAGAGCTTAGTCACCACCAGCAAGTCATGGATGAAAAAGACATGACGGTATTGGGCAGACGGTTAAGCACGTACTATGCGAAAAAAGCCGATAAAATTGAGTTCCTTCGCCGTGCGTTTGACGAAAGCCTTTATTGTGAAAAGGTCACTATTGCCATGCGCCAGCTTAAAAACGGTGAGGAAGTATGGTCGGCCTATGCAGGAGATTTATTGAGTAAGTCGGGTATTATCGACGAGTCGCAAAAAATTACGCAGGCATCAAGCGCTATTGCACTCATGGTGTGGTGTGTATCAAGCAAAATCATCGATACACACAGTAAAGTTTACCTCGACTACAACTACGGCGAAGTCAGCGAACTTGATTTAAACGACTTACTTAAGCACTTATGCAAGTATTTTCCACCGGTAAAGGTTTCAGCACTTCCGCGAAATAACCTGCTCGCTCCAGAACGGATCACCGCCTGCTTTGCAATTGTAAACTTTCCTACACTACGGCAAAAAGCCACAGTAGAAGACGTATCTGTTATCTACAGCACGTCTTGGGGCGAAACATTTCTAAAAAGCGGCAGTGAAGTACTTGATACACTATGGTACGACTTGCAAGAAGTCTCACCAGCCCCACCTTGCTACGTTATGGTGCCAAGAGGTAATCAACAGGCTCGTATTTTAGGTGAATTTTTAGAGGCCCATGAACTTAACTTCACCGTTTTATACTAGCCCTCTCCCACTTTCTGTATATCCCGTCTAAAAAATACGCAATAAAACTTGCACTTTAGAATTACAAGTGTAATCTAAAGCCATAGACTACAAATGTAATCCATTAATTAGATATTATTATGAAAAAATCGACGGACAAACCTGAAATTTCTAATGCGGAATTTGAAGTACTCGACGTGTTATGGGAAGACCATCCTGCCACATCGAATGAAGTTATCGCACGCCTTAACAATAAAAAAAACTGGCATGAAAAAACCGTAAAAACACTGTTAGGAAGGCTGGTTAAAAAAGAGGTACTGGGGTTTGAAAAGCAACACCGCCAATATCTATACCACCCCTTAATAGCGCGAGAAGATTACACGAAGAAAGAAACCACAAGCTTCGTTAGTCGACTTTTCAAAGGAAAAATAGCCCCAATGGTAGCGGGCTTCGCCAACCAAAACTCACTTTCACAGCAAGATGTGGACGAGCTCAAGGCCCTAATAAAAAAGTGGGAACAGAACAATGATTGATTGGATTATTGCTCAACAGGGCATGCTTTCTGTAACACTTGCACTGCTTATATTTACAGAGCATTTTTTAACACAGAAGCTCGACGCATCACTTACGTATAAATTATGGATATTGGTCCCCGTTTGCTTGCTACTTAACAACATACCTATGTCGATAGTAGCAATTCCATCGAATGACTTCAGCCGATATGTGGTAGGGATCACCCCTACTTTGACCACTCGCGACGCCGCGCCTTTATTCATAACCTGGGGGATAGGGGTATGCGTTATTACGGCGTATATTTTGGTGCACCACCTAACGACATGGGCGTCTATTGGCAAGCGTCGTGCTGTACACACTAACGCGTATTATTCTAGTAAAGCCACCACGCCTATGCTTTTCGGCTTTATCGCGCCCAAAATACTCCTTCCCTTTTCATTTAAAAGTACATTTTCAAGCGCGCAGCAAGCACTCGTGTTAGAGCACGAAAATGTGCATCGCAAACACTACGACCACCTGTGGAACACGATAGCGCTAACAGTCGCAATTTTATTTTGGTTTAACCCGCTTGTCTGGTTTGCCCTTAAATCATTCAGAATAAACCAAGAGCTAGCCTGCGATAACGCGGTGCTGAAAAACAAAACCGAAAACGAAAAACTCACTTATGCAAAAGCACTTGTGCAGTGTGCTGAGCATTGTTCTAACGCAATCACGCTTTATCCAACCTTTGGAGAAAAAAGGACCATGATCAAACGATTAAATGCCATAAAACAACCTACGCGCAACAGTAAAGTATTTGCAGCAGGAATACTGTCGATTGCAGCTTTAGTCACAATTAACACAGCTCTTGCCAAGGTACCGCCTCCGCCCGCAAAGGCTGAGACGAAAATTAACGAAGCTGCTCCGGTTAAGCACGTCTCACCAACCTACCCGACCAAAGCGGCAAAGAATAACGTTGAAGGCTTTGTGGTTTTATCTTTCGATATTACCGAGACGGGCGCCACAGATAATATCAAAGTGGTGAAATCAGCCCCCACAGGTGTATTTGATAAGAGTGCTCAAGTCGCCCTTGACCAATGGGTATACAAACCCCGCATTCAGGGCGGCAAAGGCGTAAGACAAACCGGGCTGCTTGTTCAGCTAGACTACAAACTTAGCGATACGCCCTAGGATATAAAAGGTACAAAAGAGGTGAGTAGCAATAGGTAACGTTAGCTAAAACAGCCACTTTTATGCCGTGTTACAAAGTAGAATACTAAAAGGAGCAATCGCTCCTTTTAGTGTTTTGTCTAATTGACTTATCCACTCGGCCCACATCATTTCTTTTCGCGAAAATGTAAAGCACCTTTACATTTTCTCTACAGTATTTGCGGTACTACTGCGTTAGAATGTAAGTATTTACATACGCTCTAGCTATTAATTAATGGAATGCCTGAATAGCCTTGATTCAAATTTTTTCGAGGTGAATTTACATTTCGCTATTCCCGCAGCCTCAAAAAGGATATTCAATATGAAACGCTTTATTTTAGCCCCTGCTCTGCTTACATTGACTTGCTTTACCCATTCAGCCCACGCCAATATCAGTGAGCTAAAGGGCCTTCTAGGCGATAAAAAAGCTGATACAACTGTTACCACCAGCAGCCTTACACAAATGGCAACAAGTGCGGCATCTAACATCGACTTAGCCAGCTTAGTCAGCGCTGTTTCTGGTAATCTGAATGTATCTAACGAGCAATCGCAGGGCGGCATTGCGTCGGTAATGAACTACGTACAAAGCAACTTATCTAACGGTGAATACTCGCAGCTAGCGAAAAACATCCCTGGCTTAGACGGCTTGCTTGATGACGTACCCGCGCTGTCTGACAGTTCGGCGCCAAACTCAAGCTCTTCGCTATCTGGGTTACTAAACAAAGCCTCGGAGTATAGCTCTACCGTTAAGTCGGTCAATGACTTAAAACAGCAGTTTGAAGCCCTTGGTTTATCAACTGATATGATTGCGAGCTTTGTTTCACAAATAAGTACTTACCTAAATGTAAACGCCGATAGTGAAACCCAAGCCTTATTTAAGTCTGGCCTAGATAATTTGCTAACGGCTCTGTAATCTAACCATTCTTGTTTTGCAGATGAGGCTTTTCTCCGTTGTTGAGACTAGCCTTTTCCTCTCTTATTAACCCAATAAAGCAATATAAACGCCTATGCAAAATGCAATATCTTGGTTTGCTGCTAAGCCTAAATGGTTTCGAGTGTCTACTTACCTTGTGCTTGTTTACTTCACTTACGCGCTGCTGTTAGGCGTTCTAGCCCCTGCTATATTGAAAACCAAACTTCCCCAAATAGTTGAGGAACAAACTGGTAGAAAAGCCAGCGTAGAAGATATTGCTATTAACCCGTTTTTACTAAAAGTAGACGTTCGCAACTTCACTATTTACGCCTCAGCTCACAGTGGGGTTCTCTCTGAAAGCCAGATTGAGAAAGAAACTACCAATACACAGCCCGACAGCCGTTTTTTCAGCGTGGGGCATATGTCATTAGACGTAGGTTTTTGGCATTCAGTATTTACGCTAACGCCAGCAGTTGAGAAGCTCTCCATTGATGCGCCATTTGTTACTGTTGCTCGCCTCAATAACACCAATACTACCCAAACATTCAACTTTTCCGATATCCTCGAGCACGTAGCACAACAGGCACCTGAAACCGACGGCGCGCCATCCGAAAGCGAAAATGGCCAAATTCCGCATATCACATTAGGTGAATTTTCACTGACTCATGGCCACGTGATTATCGAAGATAGGGTAACGGACACCCTACTTAATTACCCAGAACTTGAAGTTGCATTGCAAGATTTAGACACCCATGCGGTACTTAAAGACACAGCTCAATCTACGTCTTTGCAAAGCGCGAATGATGCAGCCTCAAAAGGGTCGACATCTGCTTTTAATCAGTATCAATTTACATTGGTAACGGCCGAAAAAGGTAAAATATCCATTGATGGCGAATTTCAGTTATCTCCCTTAAAATTGACCACCTCAGTGGATATCGATGATATTGCCCTTGTACCGCTCTGGTCCCTCGGTAAACACCTAATAGCTGCTAATTTAGCCGATGGCACGGTGAGCGTTAGCCTACATGCTGAAATTTTTGAAGAAAAAGACGCTTTCCAGTTTCTACTGCAACATGGCGAATTCGAAATTAATAACCTGCTGTTTAAGCGCTCCCCTATTAGTAACAGCAAAGGTGGCAAAGACATTCTTTCCATACCTTCTTTTGCCGTTCATAACATCAATGTAGATGCGCTGCAGCAACAGGTAAATATTGAACGCGTGTCGCTTGATGCACCGCATATTTCAGCGGTATACGATAAGTCAGGCATTGATTTACAACGGTTATTTACACCGAAAAACGTACCAGGTGTAAACGCCAACACGAATACCGCAGCAGATAATTCATCGCTTACCGCTAGCCAGCCCGCAAGCCTATCGGCAAAGGAAGACAGTGGTGTTCAAACAGCCGATGAGCCATTAGCGCAAGCGGCAAAAAGCGCACCCAGCGCTGAAGTAGATGCTGAAAGCACGGCTCAAAATACAAGCGAGCGATATGAGTGGCAGGTAGTACTACAGCAGTTTGTATTTAACGGTGGCACCCTGGATATTGAAGAACGCGGTGTAAGTGCCGGTACGTTTCTTAGAGTCAGTAATATCAATATTGAAACCGGAAGCATTACGACAGACTTTACGGCGCCCATTTCCTATAGCACGAATTTTCAGGTTTCTGCTGATCCCGAGCGTTTCAGCTCAGTCCCACAGGGCGCGTTTTCAAGCGCTGGCAGTGTAACGATCGCCAAGCAAGCTATAAAGGGCAGCGCAGCCCTTGACGCGCTAGTACTTAGTCAGTTTCAGCAATACGTCTCGCCGTACGCCAAAGTCACGCTAGAAAGTGGCGCTGTTAATCTCGACGTAACGTTTGAAGGCTCTGCCGCTGGCGACCTTAATGTGAATGCGAGCACACGGGTGGAAGGTTTAATCATACTCGACACCGCTCAAACGCCCTTATTGCAATGGGAAGCACTGAGCGTAGAAGACATTAAGTTTGACCGTAACGCCAATCAATTGCGCGTAGAGACAGTTCATCTTACAGCCCCTTTTGCTAGATTAATCATTGATGAAGCGAAGCAGACCAACATAAGCAAACTTTTTGCTGCAGGTGAACAGGACGTTGTTAAGAATGAAAGCACTAATAGGGAAGGAAACGATAATTTAGCGGCTCAAGACGCTGCAAATAGTAATGGTGATGGCAACGGTAATGGTAAAGCAGAAAGTAAAAGTGCGACATCGTCGACAAGCGAAGCCGCTTTCTCTGAATTGGCTATTGCAGTTGGCGGTGTTTCTATCGAAAACGGTAGGGCGTATTTTGCCGATCACTCATTAACCCCTAAATTTGCGTCGGCGATAGAAAGCCTGAACGGTAAGGTATCGGGCATAGATTCTCGCTCAAACGACCCCGCTAGCGTTGATATTACCGGTAAAATAGACAACTATGCGCCAGTGAAACTTGCTGGCACAATTCACCCGTTGAAGCAGGATTTGGACCTTAACCTGAATTTTTCAGTAAAAGGGGCTGAACTCACATCGGTTAATCCCTACTCTGGTACCTACATGGGCTACTACATTGACAAGGGGCTATTATCGTTAGCAGTGCAATACAAGCTCAACGGTGACCAGCTAAATGGCCAAAATCATGTGATTATCGACCAGCTTACATTGGGGAAAAAGTCTAATTCAGATCAAGCATTAAGTCTGCCATTAGGCCTTGCTATCGCGCTGTTAGAAGACAGAAACGGCGTTATCGATTTAGGTTTGGATGTTTCAGGGGATGTAGACAGCCCAGACTTTAGCTTTGGTTCTATCATACTAAACGCAATTGGCAATATTATTACTAAAGCGGTAACCGCCCCCTTCTCACTACTTGCTAACCTTGTGGGTAGCGATGATGAATTAGACAGTGCGGAGTTTGCGTTTGGTGCCTCAACCCTTTCTCCAGCCGTGAAAGAAAAACTTGATACCCTTGCTAAAGCGCTTAACAAGCGCCCTGGCCTGCGCGTAAACATTGAAGGTACGGTCAATGCCGTATCTGATGCAAGCGCGCTGGCACAACGCCAGTTAAACAATACACTGTTGATAAGAAGCGGGCTCGTTGATTCATCCAGCACTTCGGGCACTGCAGATATGCCCGCGAACGGTGCTGTTAATAGTTCGCAGGCTAGTCCCATAACCGGCAGCAGCATTCCGCTGGATGGCCCATTAGCCGACGCGCTATTAGCTTATTATGTCGACGTTTTTACGCCAGACCTTAACCAAGAGTACACCAACATGGTGGTACAACTATACCCAGAATTGGCAAGCGAAAGCCAAGAGCCAAGTCAGGTAAGCACTAAAGATAATCAAAGTGTAATCAAAGAAGATGACGTAAAACGCGCGTTAAGCATCGCGCGTTACAACAAACTACGCAACAGCATCGATATTGAAGAAAGTGAACTCATTCTGCTGGCCGATGCGCGCAGTAAAGCGGTAAAAAGTTACTTGGCCAACGACGCTGAAATTGAAGCGAATCGCTTGTTCTTGCTTAATACTCAGCACGACTTACATACTGAATTTAGCGGTGTGGAGTTATCCTTAGAGGCAAAGTAGCCATCGCGTCATTACCACCTTCGTGTAAGGTGTAAACCATTACCATCGATAAAACAAAACAGGCAGCATATTACTATGCTGCCTGTTTTCGTTGTGTTTGATAGTTTTTTAACAGAAGTTTAGCCAGCCCTGAATGCGCGCTAAACGTTTCTGTATTTATCTGTCCGGCTTTTATTTCTTCAAATGCGGCGCACACGTTTGTGCCACTTTTGATGCATCAAATATTTCAATCCAGTAGCCGTCGGGATCTTTAATAAAGGCAATGCCTTTCATAGACCCCTCGTTGAGCCCTTTTTGAAAAGGCACGTCGAGCGCTTCGAAGCGGGCGCACGCTGCGTCGGCATCAGGTACGTGAAAACCAATGTGCCCAAAGCCTTTTGGCTCAGAATTACCGTTGTGGTAGCTAACTGTTTCTGGCGTATCGCCCCAGTTATGGGTTAATTCCAGCATTGCCGGGCGGCCAAATGTTTGTTGCGTGCGCTTTTCAACGTCATCAGAAATATCAGAAAAGTCATCACCTGCCGCAAGAAAATACAAGCTGAACTTCATTTCCTCAAAATCTAGGCGCTTGATAAGCGTCATGCCCATAACTCGTGTGTAAAAGTCTAGCGAGCGTTTAGGGTCAGCTATACGCAGCATAGTTTGATTAAACACGAACCCTTGGGTAGCGGTGTCTATCTCTTCACACAAACCATCCGCTTGTTCAAAATGGCGACTCATATTCTCTCCTTTACTTAAGTTCAATTTACTCACTTTTACGCTTGATGTTTTTCACAAAGTCCACCACTTTTGTCACGTACTCATCGGTGTCAAAAATGGGTTTACTATGCCGTTTCCCCTTTACTAAATGAAGACCGCCTAACGCAGCGCTTCGTTCACCGCTTTTTAGAGGGCAGCGTTCCCCATACAGAGGTATTTGCTTGTTTGCTGCTTTCTCGTACTGCGTTGGTATGACGGCTATTCAACTCGCCTTTCTCAGTTTTTGGCGAATGGGTTGTTCCTTTCTTCTTAGCAGGTTTTATCTCATTCGGTTTACCGCTAGATGGCTTTCTATCATCAGACTTAGTGTTTCGGTGCGAGACGGTTGAATCTGGGCGGTGTTTCTTTACCATGCCTTGAAGGAGGTTTCTTACAACCTGATCGCCAGCAGGTTTAAAGTTGCGATGGTCAGGCTTTCTAAAAAATGCAGACAACTCACTTTTGCTTATTCTAAAGTCAGCGAGTTGTAGTGCGTGAATCATATCTTCGTCTTTGTAGCTCATCGCAATACGAATTTTACGCATGACTTCGTTGTTACTTAACCGTTCTTTTGGCCCCAAGACTTTCGGCCCCTGCCCTTCTTGGCGACCGCGATTCTTAATAATTAATCCGTCTAAAAACAGCCCAATAATTTTGTCGCGACACGGCGAGTAGCCTTCTTCACCTTCTCGCTTCATAACGGCATGCAAATAGTCTATTTCCATGTCGTAATTAGCTAATTTGAAAATACTGATAGCGGCGGTGTCGTTGATGGCAAGTGCATAACGAAGGCGACGTAAAACATCGTTGTGAATCATGTAAGTAGGCCTGAAATATGAAGTGGCGCTTAAAAGCGTAGAGCAAAATACTCAATTTCACTATTTTACACCACTTACACGCTGGCATCTATTAGCGCACAAGCGGGTTTCAGAAGACTTAATTTTCACAGCCTAAACCGAAACCACTTTCCCCCCGTAGTGATGATAAATCTCTTGTTAAGCTCATTTCAAAGGAGTACCGAAATTGAGCACAATGGTAGAAGGACATATCCATGGCTACACTCAGACTTAACGGGAAAGACGTTTCTCTTCCCGAAGACCCCAGAACTACGCTTCTTGATTTTCTTCATCAACACCTATCACTTTTTGGCACCAAGAAAGGCTGCGATCACGGCCAGTGTGGAGCCTGCACAGTTATCGTTGATGGCGAGCGGGTAAACGCCTGCTTAGTCTTCGCCTTCCAGCTTGAAGATTGCGAGGTAACCACCATTGAAGGCATTGCTAATAACGACGCGCTTCATCCTCTTCAACAAGCATTTATTGAACGCGACGCTTTTCAATGCGGCTACTGTACATCTGGGCAGCTTTGTTCGGGCGTATCATTACTTAATGAGCTAAAAAGTGGTGACCCTAGCGCGGTCACCTACAGCAACCGCGCCTCACTCAAAGAAGACATTAGTGAGCGCATGAGCGGTAACTTATGCCGCTGTGGCGCCTACCCAAATATCGTAGATGCAATCACTGATGTGATTGCTTTGGAGCGTCAATAATGCAGCCTTTTGACCTACACCATTATGACCACTCTACGCCACTTAACTCGCTTCCACTTACTGACACGACGCGTTTTTTAGCCGGTGGGACCAATCTCATCGACTTAATGAAGCTTCAGGTTGAGACACCCAACACGCTAATTAGCCTAGCGAAATGGAAAGAAGCAAACGCCATTACGCAAGATGAAGCGCACTATCATATTGGTGCTATGGTAAGTAATTCTGCACTGGCAAAATTTTCCCACGACGAGCCTTCATTGTCTTTGCTAGCCCAAGCGCTTTTAAGTGGCGCAACCGTTCAACTTCGAAACCGTGCCACCACCGCAGGCAACTTGCTGCAACGTACGCGCTGTTATTACTTCTACGACACCACTAAAGCGTGTAACAAAAGAGAGCCGGGGTCTGGGTGCAGCGCACTTAATAGTATGAACCGTATTCACGCTATTTTTGGTACAAGCGAGCACTGCATCGCAACACACCCTTCAGATATGGCGGTTGCGATGATAGCCCTTGATGCCAAAGTGAACGTAAAAAATGCAAATAATGATACCCGTCAAATAGCGTTACGTGAGTTTTACCGCGAGCCTGGCGACACCCCGCAGATAGAAACCGTGTTAGCGAACGATGAGTTAATTACTCATATCTCTATTCCAAAGTCTCGCCACGGCACACAGTATTATCATAAGGTGCGCGACCGCTCTTCCTATGCATTCGCGCTGGTGTCAGTAGCTGCGGGCTTAACCTTGAAAGAAGGGCGTGTTGACACACTTTCTCTTGCCTTTGGCGGCGTAGGTACTAAGCCATGGTACCCACAAAGCGCCATTCGTGTACTCGAAGGCGCAGAGCTTTCTCAAGAAGTTATTGCGCAAGCCGCAGAAGCAGAGCTGTCTCATGCGAAAGTTTACGGCAGCAATAACTTTAAAACCACGTTACTACGCAATACCTTGGTACGCGTACTGACTTCAATAGCAGCCCATCAGGAGAAACACCCAGAACACGAAGGAGCGTTATATGACCACGCATAATCAACCTGTTATCGGTAAAGCTGTTAATCGCGTAGATGGGCCTTTCAAGGTCACCGGCAGAGCTCGTTATGCGGCTGAGCACATGAGTGAGCGTAATCCGTTGATAGGCTGGCCTGTGTCAAGTGATACCGCGGTAGGGGAAATAACGAATATCGATACCACTGAAGCCGAACGTGCAGACGGTGTGAGTGCGGTAATTACCTATAAAAATGCAGGGCCGCTTAAGCCTTTCAGTAAGCCCGCCGACGAAAGCCGGTTTACGCAAAGTCGAGCGGTGCTACACGAGCCACACATCCGTCATTTTGGTGCTCCTGTGGCACTGGTTATTGCCAATACGCTAGAACAAGCGCGCTATGCAGCAAGCTTAGTCACATTTACCGTTAAAGGAAATGCCCCCGATTTACTGACATCGTTTGATGATGCACAACAAAAGCCAGCGTCTCTTGATGGCGGTTTTGAGCCCGATGTTACCAGCGGTGACAAGCCCCACGATGATGATATTCGCAGTGAAATAGAGAGTGTTTACACCACGCCCTCGCAAATCTCCGCAGCCATGGAGCCTCATGCCACTGTCGCCGACTTTAAAGACGGGAAATTAGAAGTTTATTGCAGTGTGCAAATTATCGCGTCAGCCGTAGAAGCGTTAGCCATTACTCTAGAAATGGCGCCGGAGGATATCGTGGTGCAAAGCCCTTATGTGGGGGGCGGCTTTGGCTCAAAACTAGGTTTACACTACGATGCCATACTGGCGTGTATTGGTGCTCGACACGTGAAACAGCCCGTTAAAGTTGCGTTGAGTAGACGCCAGGTATTTTACAATACCCCTCATCGAGGCCATAGCATCCAGCATATTTCGCTGTCTTCAAACGCAAACCGCGAGCTTACCAATATCACTCACAAAAGCGCTATGCCGAAAGCGAAAGGGTATGAATTCGCTGAAGCAACAGGTGCAGGCGCGCGGGTGACTTACAAATCGCAATACATCGAAAGCACACATAGAGTAAAGGATGTTGACTTACCGCTTATCGATTCCACCCGCTCTCCTGGCGATGCCATAGGCTCGCTTGCGTTTGAATCCGCTATCGATGAGTTAGCCCATAAAGCAAATATTGACCCCCTTACTTTTCGTATAAAGAACTTACCCGTTGTGCACCCAATGAAAGGCAGCCCCTTTACTACACATAATTTAGGGGAATGCCTACGCCAAGGCGCGGAAAAATTTGGTTGGCAGCATAAACCCTCACCGTCTGAAGGCAAAGTCATTGGGCACGGCGTAGCAAGTGCTATGCGAATGAACGTGCTAGTAGAAAGCTCTGCCGACGTTGAAATTAACGCCGAAGGGCAAGTGATCGTTCGCTCAGACATGACTGACATTGGCACCGGCACCTACACCATTTTGGCTCAAATCGCTGCAGAAATGCTCTCTACACCGGTGGAAAACGTTATTGTAAAGTTAGGAGACAGCCGCTTTCCTGCATCTTGTGGCTCGGGCGGTTCATTTGGCGCGGCCAGCACAGGCTCTGCGGTGAAAAAAGCCTGCGAAGCGCTAACGCAAAAAATTATGGCGACTTTACCGGGCGAATATAAAAACGCGCGGCTGCGCATGGAACAAGGCGAATTTATTGTTACTAATGCGCCAGATAATAGTACAGCTTCTTCAGCTAAATCGGCCTTGCTGTTGGATGTTGTTGATAAAAGCGCCTTCCCTCTCTCTGCAACAGGAAGCGTTTCGCAAGACGACACTAGCGAGAAAGAGCAGTACTCATGCGGCGCACATTTCGCAGAGGTAGAAGTAGACACACTTACCGGTGAAGTGCGCTTGCTTAGACAGTACGGCATGTTCAGCGCGGGACAAATCTTGAATCTTAAAACCGCGTCTTCTCAAATTAAAGGAGGAATGGTGTGGGGCGCAGGCTATGCACTGACTGAAGGTATTCACCACCACACCGATTCGGCAAGTTTCGTTAATCCAGACTTTGGCGAATACCATATTGCCGTGAACCGCGACATTGCAGAAGTCAACTTAGACTTTCTTGAAGAGCCTGACTATGCCGCGTCCCCCGTTGGGGCTAAAGGTATCGGAGAGCTTGGCATAACCGGTGCAGGCGCCGCCATTGCCAATGCAATCTATGATGCCTGCAAAGTGCGAGTTAGGGACTTCCCTATAACCATGGATAAGGTGATGCTGGGCATCAGCGACCCTCAACAGTAATGATAAATAGAGGCGGCTTTCTAAAGGCCGTCTCTTCGCTCATCATTACCAAACCGACCAATCTCGTAAACGGCGCGTTAGGGTGTTTTTACTGCACCCGCCGAATACCGTATAGTATCGAGTGTTTTTACCTATTCGTTTTAAGTGTTGTTTAATGTCGGTTACCCTTCGTAAATACAGTCGAAGTATTCATTTATGGCTGTCGCTTGTTATTTTTATTCCGGTGATCATCGTTATCGCCAGCGGCCTATTGCTGCAAGTAAAAAAAGAGTTCGACTGGCTCCAACCACCCACACAAAAGGCTCAAAATAGCGCGCCAACCCTAGCATTCGATGACGTATTAGCAACAGTTAAACAAGTCCCCCAAACAAACTTGAAGACATGGGAGGATATTGACCGTTTAGACGTACGCCCCGGCAAAGGCATTATCAAGGTAAGAGGAAAGAACCACTGGGAAGTGCAGTTAAACGCGCAAACGGGGGAAGTGCTTCAAGTGGCCTATCGCCGGACAGATACCATAGAAGCTATTCACGACGGCAGCTGGTTTTTTGAAGGCGCTAAGCTTTGGGTTTTTCTACCCGCGGCCATTTTACTGTTTGTACTCTGGGTAACCGGGTTGGTTATGCTGATAACAACGTTGAAAAGCAAATACCGAAAGCAAAAATATCAGCAAAAAAATCGCCAACGACGTTAGTCGTTAAAGCAAATAGGTTAATGCAAGCTGTATGCTTTTACCTTGGGCAAAAGGGGCTTTATCATCGGTACTGGTATAGTACAGCTGATCGGTTAAATTTTCCCAACTGGCCTGTAACACAATACGCTCGTTCATACGCCAGCTACCGCCCACATTCAACGTAATAACGTCATCAAGGGGTCGCTCTCCCTCTGCGACATCTGATTTACTAGCGCGATAAACCACCGTGGTAAAAAAGCGCGCACTGCCCAATGTCATACCAACATTAAACCGATGATTATCGGCAGGTATATCAGCAATAGCATTACCTAACTCATCGCGCCCATTTACCCATGCGCCACTTAATGTCGCATCAATGTTGTTAACTTTCGACTGCCAACTAAGCTGATAGCTTAGCCCTTTAATGGTGGCACTATCCAAATTCGCATATTGTAAAACGTCGTCAGCTATCGCTTGCCTTTCTATGTAATTATCAATTTGCTGATAAAATACGTCGATAGCGCCCTGCAGCTGTTCGCTGTTGTAAGCAAAAGTAGCTTGTGAGTTTAGGGCGCTCTCGGTTTGCAGCTTTGTACTGCCTATTACTGTGCCACGGGGCGTTTCCCCCGCGAAAAAGCGCTCGGTTAATGACGGGTTTCTAAATGCGCTAGATACATACAAGCTTGTTGCCCAACGCTTTGCTAATTGATAGTTTACTCCGATATAACCGCTTAAATTTGTGGCGGTGACGTTTTCATTGGTACCGGTATTATCAGATTGTCGCTGCCAATCCACCCGCGCACCTAGCGCCAATGCGGTGCTATTCCATTGACGTGAGGCATCTACAATACCGGCAGCATTTATTTCATTTGCATTCAGTGTACTTACTTCATAAGCAAGTGCAGGCGCCCTTTCCTCTAAAAGGGCAATAGAATCAGGCCCATGGCCCTGTTCAACCGGGATAGCGGTTAAGCTAAATTCTTTTTCGTCTGCTTCTACGCCTTCGCGCCCTGACACCTGTAACTGCCAGTTAAACCACCAATCTTGCCAATTGCCCTTGGTCTTAATATCAAAGCCATAATCAAGCGCCTTGTTTTCACTATCGTTAATACGGCTTTGCGGGCGCAACAC
>Ga0208895_1000491_pt1 | contig 18147 bp, 18 predicted proteins | sample ETNtaG_10_FD_185765 | JGI IMG/M metagenome (GOLD analysis project Ga0208895, IMG submission 185765) | Marine microbial and viral communities from oxygen minimum zone, Eastern Pacific Ocean - ETNP201302SV82 (SPAdes) (version 2) | ecosystem: Environmental > Aquatic > Marine > Oceanic ... | reverse complement strand
CATGAATACGGGCGAGAGACTGTGGTGGGTCCCCGTTGGAGACACTCCACAAACCGTGCTGGATCACCCGGCACTTGAGGGTGTTGATCTCTCGAAAACCGGGAGTGGGGCAAGCTCAATTCAAATGGTCGCTGGCGACCTTCTTTATGCAACTGAGGGTTCGTCCGGACCAGCAGTGCTAAATGCTTACGACAAGCTTACTGGAGAGCACGTCGGCGAAATTGAGATCCCCTCGCCCGGTCAGTACGGGATGATGACCTATATGCATGAAGGCAAACAGTTTGTCGCACTACAGGTTGGACGTCCGGGTCGCCTGGTCGCCCTGAGCTTACCTCAGTAACTAGGTAGTGAACTCGGTTGGGCTAGATTCTGAGATAATCCTATTGGGAGTGGGTGAACCTCGGGATGTAAAGCATGTGCTAGAATCTCAAGACCTTCTACAAGAGTGACACGATTCTCACCGATACTTACTCCTACAAGGATTATTGATTGGTGAGCTTGGACTTCAAAATCCTACACCTTTCACATTCAAGCGAATTCGGAGGAGATGCATATCCGACGTGATGTAGAGCGTATAGCCATCGTCTCCAAAAGCACAATTGGAAGTTCTTTGAGTTGTGTTCAAGGAACCCAGAAGCTCGCCGGCTGGACTAATGATTAACACGCCATTATCCGGTCCTGCGACGTAAACGTTGCCCTGCTGATCAATCGCTAGCCCATCCCCCCAAGATTGGTAGAAGACTCGACCATTACTCAGATCTCCCGAAGAAGTGACATCGTAGGCCATGATGACTGGCGGCAACCCAGAGTTAGAGACGTAAAGCGTACCTTGATCTGGTGAAAAAGCGATGCCGTTTGGACGAGATAAATCAGAAATAACCTGAGTCAAAGAACCATCAGCCGTCAGCCGATAGACCCCATGTACATCGAGTTCCTTGACTGGATCTTCGATGCCCTGTTCCAGTCCGTATGGTGGATCAGTGAAGTACAGGTCCCCGTTTGCATTCACTGCCAGGTCATTGGGTGAATTGAAGCGCTTGCCCTCGAATTCTCTGACTAGTGTTTCAAAGCTCGCTACGGGCGCATCCCACGAAGAGTCAAGCCGTGCAATGCGACGATCACCGTGTTGCGCCAATAACAGCCCGCCTTCATGGTCCAAGAGCAGTCCATTAGAACCGCTCTCACCTCCCCTGGGTGTTTCGCCCGTGTACCCAGACGGCTGGAGCCATAAGGAAGCCGGCTCTCCTTCCCGCCAAAGATAGATCGCATTGTTCGGAATATCTGAGTAGAGCACACCCTCAAGCGCAGGAACCCACACAGGCCCCTCAGTCCATTCGTGGCCCTCGGCTAGCACCTCCATTTCCGCATCTGGGGACACAATCAGATCCAACCGAGAATCAATCCGCTCGACACTACCGATTGTCTGGAATTGAGCTTCCGCTATATCCCCTGGAAAAAACATCATGACAGCAGTGGCTATAACCTTCGCAGACAATCTACTGCTCCTGCAGAGTCTCAGAAGCACAGACGAAATAGTCTTTACCATCATGGAATCTCCGTTTGGGATCTCTTGGGTCTCCAAACACCTTTCTTTGAACTATAAGCAATCGTTAGCAGTGTCTTAGCCTATTGATTGCAAGGTATATCCCGGTAATTGGCGTAATGGCACCCTGCCCCTTACGAATATCCCACTCCCACGCCCAACTTCCTTACCCTGAGAATCATATACGACCGCCTCAGCAATAAGTTGAGACTTGTTTTGATTAACCACTCGGCCGATCGACCGCAGCAGACCAGATGAAACTGGTCTCGTGAGATACGTCGTGAATGATGTTGTGAGCACAAATACCTCTTTTTCCAATGAACTAGCAGCGAAAAACGCTGCATCATCAAGCATTTTGAAGTAAACAGAGCCATGCACTGCTTCAGCCGAGTGAAATAGTTTTTCCGACACTTCAATTTCGACTATCGCCTCGGCCTCTGACACCTCAATTCTTGGATCGTAAAAAGCATTGATAGGTGCATTCAGGTACATGTCCTCGAGGGCTTGAAAATGCGGGTCTCTGGTCATCTTAAAAGTCTCAACACCTTGCGTAAGTGGCACTCACTAGGGCTTCACCCCTCGTACCCGACTATGGACTCAAACCTAGCGATCCTCAACTTATGGCTAAATCTCAGTCACATCAGTAAGTGATCAACTCTTCCTTTTCCATTGGCAGTTGAGGTGACGACCAGACAGTTTGAGATTGTTTACGTATTTATCGCGATCCCATAAACGATCTCGCAAAACGGAGGAAGGGCACCTTGGGGCACATGGAACTCCCATTCCACACTCTTGATGTCTTTACGGAGAGCACCTTCGGCGGGAATCCTCTCGGCTTATTTCCAGGCGTGACTCACCTTCCAACTGACCTTATGCAGCGGATCGCGAGGGAGATGAACCTGTCAGAGACGGTTTTTCTCGGACCACCGGAGACTGACGAAGGAACAGCTCGCTTGCGTATTTTCACACCAAGTGTGGAGGTGCCCTTCGCGGGACACCCCACGGTGGGCACAGCTTTTTTCATTGCTCATCAACGAATCGCGGAAGAGTCACCAGTTAGTCAAACAGCCACCGCAACACTGACTGTCATCCTTGAAGAAAATGTCGGACCAGTTCCTGTCGACGTAAGAATTGAGGACGGGAAGCCTGTCTTCGGGCGCTTCACAACAGCCATGCTCCCTGAACACCGTGAGTCACCCCACTCCTACCAAGATCTGGCTCATATGGTCGGACTCAACCCTGAGGATATCTGCCCAGAAGGGCCTTACCCAGAAATGGTCTCGTGTGGCCTACCATATCATGTCATTCCCGTCCGTACGATTGAAGCCGTACGCAAGGCCTCGCTCGATATGACACTCTGGAAGACAATGCTCGCAGACAGTTGGGCACACCATGTATACATCGTTTGCATGGAGGCTGAGGGAGACGAGGCGGACATCCGAGTCCGTATGTTTGCTCCGGGGTCGGGCGTTGCAGAAGACCCAGCAACTGGCTCTGCAGCGGCGGCGCTAGGGGGCTACCTATCGAACTTGGACTCCTGTGAAGAGGGCTCACTGTCCTGGACCGTCGAACAGGGTATCGAGATGGATCGTCCGAGCCTCATCTATGTCGAAGCAGATAGGTCATCTGGTGCTACATCCGCGGTGCGCGTTGGAGGCAGCGCCATCTTGGTGAGCAGCGGAACCATGCGAATCCCCTACGAGGAGTGATATTTCTCATAGCAACGCTCAAGAATGTTCATGGCCTGTAGTGAGTAAAGAATCGCTAAAGAAAGTATCAGAGGGCTTCTGGCCTCAAATCGCTAAGCCAGGTAGGCTGAGTAATTCTCTAATGGAGCATCCGATGACCCGCATCTTGATCGCTGCCACAACTTCATTTCTGCTCTTCGCATGCCAGGAACCTTCCCAGCGAAATGAACAGACGGGAACTCCTCCCTGGGACTGGACTGAATCCGAAGTTCATGAGGCAGTCAGTCAAGTCAGAGCTGGTCGCGACCTCACCCCTGAAAGCTGGCCCAACGAAGCCCGAGTCGCTGTTCTCTTTTCTTTCGATGTAGACAACGAGACGGTTCAGGGCCTCAGGGATGGTAGCGTTAGCGTTGGCCCACTTTCTCAGGGAGAGTACGGGTCACGGGTCGCTCTTCCCCGCGTCGTTGAACTCATGAACCAGGAGAATATTCCTTCCACTTTTTTCTTTCCTGCGTGGAGCATGAAGCTTGCACCCTCACAGGCTGCCTTGATCCAATCTTCAGGAATTCACGAGATCGCGGTTCATGGTTGGATACACGAACGAAACTCTGAACTCGACGCTGCGACTGAGGAACGACTGCTAGTCGCAGCAGTAGACGCAATGACAGAACTGACTGGAGAGCGACCCGTAGGATATCGAGCACCCTCCTGGAATTTCAGCCCTAACACACTCGACATAGTCCGAAGACTAGGCTTTGTGTACGAGAGCTCTCTTATGGCGGATGACCGTCCGTACGAACTCCTACATAACGGTGAGCTGACGAACCTTGTGGAGTTGCCCGTTGAATGGATCCTAGACGACGCACCGCTCTTCAACCCCCGAGGAGACTCCTACAGCCCCCCAAGGGAAGTAATGCAAGTCTGGATCGATGAATTTGATAAGGCGTGGGAAGAGGGGACTATGTTCTTACTCACAATGCATCCACATATAACTGGGCATCGCTCACGGATTGTAGCCCTAGAGGGGCTAATCGAGCATATCAAAGCACGGGGTGATGTCTGGTTCGCCACACATGAGGAGACGGCACGCTACGTACGAACTCAAGCGGGGATGAATGAATAAGAGAGGAGCTATCCAGTATGAATCAAAATCCTATAGGCTCGCATAATCTGATAGCACTTAGGTAGCGTGCATTATCTTCAGGAATCTTCACGTTGGAATGAGGTTGCCCACAAGATGCTGACATATATAAACATTTGAGCTGATTCATGCCGATTTACGACTATCTCTGCCGCAAGTGTGGACACGAATTCGAGGGTTTAGTTCGAAAAGAGCTAGAGATACCCGACTGCCCATCATGTAATGGAAACGATCTAGAGCAGCTGCTTTCTATGCCAAGTGTCCATTCTGAAGCCAGGAAAGAACGCAGTATGAGAGCTGCCCGAAAGCGTGACAAAGTCCAGGCCAAAGAGAGAGAATACACCCAACGGCAGTACGAATTAAACCACGATGACTGAGCTGAACGTCAGAATGGATAAAACTGAATGTCTGACGACAAAACTTAATCTTGGGACGAAAGTGTTTGAGGCCACGATTCTATTACATGTAATAAGACGATGAACGGAAAACTGCGAGAGACCGCGGAGGACGGTGCTGGAATTCTTTGCGTCCGAAACCCAGAAATTGATCGTGGCTGGAATGGCATACGTTACAAGACCGGGGTTTCAGCAAGAAATGTTGGATCTAGGCGGTTATCCATGAACGTGGCGATAGTACCTCCGGGCGCGGTCGCATACGCACACAGCCACATTGATTTCGAAGTTATGCTGTATATCCTCGAGGGTCAGGTGCGCCACGAATACGGGTTGAACTTAGAGAAGACGATGGACAATAAGGCCGGAGATTTCATTTTCATCAAACCAGGCGTGCCGCATGAAGTGCTCAACCTAAGTGACACTGACCCAGTGGTCGCAGTGGTTGCCCGGTCCGACGCATCAGAGTGGGAGAATATTGTGGACTACCCATCCAAACGGAGACCCGCTCAGCAGGAATGAACTGCCGAGTGCCCCGGGATCCTATCCAGATTTCCGGGGAAAAAACATTCATTCAGCAGGAGGCATAATGAACGGTAGGGTAGAAGCAATCTGGAAGAAAAGATCCCATGGAGGGGTCATGGATCCAGTTGAGCGGGTTAATGCAATAGCAGACAGAGGGCTCGAAGGTGACGCTAGTTTCGGTACAACCAGACAGGTCACGGTGATCGAGAAAGAAATATTTGACAAAATTAAGGAGGTGCTCCCCGAATCCGAACCTGGAATGCGAAGAGCAAACATTATGGTGAGCGGCATTCAGCTGAGAAATATGAGAAATCATATATTGACCGTTGGTGAAGCCCATATCCTCCTCAGGGGTGAAACCCGTCCGTGTGAGTTAATGGATGAGCAGTGTCAGGGACTACTTGATGCGCTAGATCCTGACTGGCATGGAGGGGCTCACGGGGGTTTCATCAAAGGAGGTACTATCCGGGTCGGTGATCTGGCGACCATCGAACTCCCGTCTCCGGTACCATCCTAGGTAACCCTGCTTATGTGGTCGTCTGCTCGGTTTGAAAGCGAAGGATGAACGTATCCGCATTCAACAAGCTTCAGACAAGCGTCACAGCGTGCAGGAGCTGTCCGAGACTCGTTAAGTGGCGGGAGCAGGTAGCCCGAGAGAAACGCGCAGCGTTTCGCGAGCATGACTATTGGGGCAAACCTGTTCCATCATTCGGTGACCCAAATGGACGCATCCTAGTTGTAGGACTTGCTCCTGCTGCACATGGGGCAAACCGCACCGGCAGGATGTTTACAGGAGATCGCTCGGGTAATTGGCTTTACCGTGCACTCCATAAGGTTGGCTTTGCGAACCAGCCACATTCAATCTCAAGGGGTGATGGACTCGAACTGAAGGACGTTCTAATTACTGCTGCAGTTCGCTGTGCACCACCCGCCAACAAACCTCATCCCAGCGAGCGAGATGCGTGCCGGCGCTGGATGGAGCGAGAGTTTGACCTCGTCCATTCTGTGCGTGTGGTCATCACTCTAGGCAGCTTTGCATACCTACAAACACTCCGGATTCTTGGCGACCGTGGTGATTCAGTGCCCCGGCCACGTCCGCGGTTTAGCCACGGAGCTGAAATATCAATCGACAGCCTGACAGTGCTCGCCTCATATCATCCGAGTCAGCAAAATACGTTTACGCGGAAGCTTACAGAGGAGATGTTTGACCGCATCTGGTCACGTGCGAAGCAGCTCATCGAAAAGGACACTCTACCATCTTGACTCAGTTCGCGGACGGCCAATATCAGAATAGAGATCAATCACGACTACAAACTGAAGGATCCCATGCATAGACGAGACTTTGTGAAAACAACGGTACAGGGAATTGCAGTAGCGACGACACCAATGGTCGTGAGTGCTCAACCCGAGGCGTTGGAGAGCGAAAAGCATGTTTCCCCAGCCGTTCACACACGCCGAGCTCGTCCGCTTTGTATCGCCGACGTAAGCAGTATCCGATTCACTAACGGTGGCTCAGAAAGCGCCATAACGCGGGCATTCCGGGGGATCAGTTCTGGAGAAGACGTTCTTGATGCGATCGTTGCAGGCGTGAATATCCCGGAGCTTGATCCTGAAGAACGTGGGATAGGGTACGGTGGGCTTCCTAACGCCGACGGGGTAGTCCAGCTAGACTCCTGCCTTATGCACGGTCCCAAGAAGTGGGCTGGAGGGGTAGCAGGTATCGAAGGTGTCAAAACACCGTCACTTATCGCGAAAGCAGTAGCTGAACTGACTGATCACCACTTGATCGTCGGCCAGGGTGCTCAGGACTTTGCGCGCGCCCTTGGATTCGAGATCCATGACGATCTCAACACTGAAGAATCCCGAGCACTTTGGCTTGAGTGGCGACGTCGAGTTGACCCCAGCCATTGGCTTGACCCCGAGGATCGAGTCCGAAGAGATCGATTCCCAGAACAGAATGGAGATCAAGCCAATCCTGATGCTTCTTATGACACCAGGCTCCAAGATTTCTACAGTGCTTCACTTGATGCAGGCCTATCAATGGTCGACGATAATCTTATCCCAGAGCACTCTTTTTGGGGGACGACGAGCCTTGAGGGTCTCTCAGCAGACGGAGACATATGTGGAGTAACAACAACAAGTGGCCTGTCCTGGAAAATTCCTGGGCGTGCGGGAGATTCACCGATCCTGGGAGCGGGTCAGTATGTGGACAATGAGGTAGGAGCTTGCGGCTCGACAGGCCGAGGAGAGGCTAATCTCTACAACTGTGCCTCATTCCTAATCGTGGAATTCATGCGGCAAGGGATGTCTCCAAAGGATGCTGGAATGGCCGCTCTGGCCCGTGTAAGAGACAACACAATCGAGTCGCGCCTCCTCAATACTCGGGGTTTGCCGAATTTCGACCTCCGGTTTTTCATTCTGAATAAGCAAGGTGACTATGCAGGCGTAGCGATGTATGGCAGTTCGGAATCAACGTTCGCAGTCTGTGACGAGAACGGAGCAAGAGAAGAGCCCCTGGAAGGCTTACTGGAAGGACCCCCTAGAGGCTGAATATTATCAGTGGTGAACTCAAGAAAAGCGGCCCATACCCCTAGGGGTACATGCCATCAATCCCTGGGTTCTTGCCCGCTAACCTTAGGGCAGAAGCATCATCGCTATAATCCAGACCACAAAGAGCCCGAACCCCAATGAGAGCACATATCTAATCAGGGTAAAATCAAGGGCGATTTCATCTTCGAGCATCGGATCCCCGATGTCAGGTACATCCAGATCCATTGTAGACACGGGCTTATCTCCTATAGTCCAGTGTCGCCTATATTTCTTTCGACAGGCCATAGTAAACCACAGCGAGACGTTCGAGGCAAGCTTTGGGATACACTTGCCGGGATACGCTCTCCTCTCTACGCTCCGATCTCAAGCCATAAGTCCGTCGTAGGCATACCACTGGAGTCAACCCCATGCAGCCGTATAGAGTCAGGCTTTTCCTCTCTGTGTTTTTCTTGGTTATCTCTGCGGGACCATGGTCGAGGCAACATCTGACCGCACAGAGGCTAGATGAGGCACTTCTGAGCAACCTTGAGTACCGGGAGATCGGCCCAACTCGTCAAAGTGGGCGCTTCGTCGATATCGCAGTGCCGAATCAGCGTCCATATACTTTCTATATAGCTACTGCCTCTGGGGGACTCTGGAAGACAGAAAATAACGGAATCACGTTTGACGTATTGTTTACGGACCAAGACGTGTTCTCGATCGGTGCGATTACCGTGGCGCCATCCGACCCGGACATCCTGTATCTCGGTTCTGGAGAACCGAATAACTCGAGAAGCAGCTATTGGGGTGACGGTGTCTATAAGTCAACCGACGCAGGGGAATCTTGGACTCATCTGGGACTACCCGAATCCCATCACATTGGTCGGATAGTGGTCCACCCATTAAATCCAGACATCGTCTACGTCGCTGCTCTAGGTCATCTTTATTCAGAGAACGAGGAGCGCGGTCTCTACAAGACAACTGATGGTGGGGACAGTTGGACCCGGGTTCTTGGGCCAGAGGTAGAAGGCCGCCGTATCGGCGTCGTGGATGTGGTCATGGACCCCACCGACACTCAAACCTTGTACGCTGCTAGCTACGACAAGGTGCGTCTTCCATTCACATTTGATCTGGGTGGTCCTGGAAGCCGGCTCTATAAGAGCACAAACGGTGGGGACAGTTGGATACAACTGGGAGCTGGCCTTCCCGAAGGTATGCTCGGACGGATCGGAGTAGATGTTTACGAACGCGACCCTAGTATCGTCTATGTAACGATCGAGAACGCTAACAAGGACGACATGCCCGAAGAGGAGCGTCGACAAGAACTACTCGATCACGAGTCAAGCCGCGGAATGATCGGGGGAGAGGTTTATCGATCGGATGACGCTGGAATCACATGGGAAAAAGTAAGTCCCGATGGGCAATCAATCGGTGGTGGTCCCGCGTATTACTATGGACAAATCATCATAGACCCCAATGACGCGGACATTGTCCACGTACTCTCTGCTCGATCCTGGGGCACAAGTAACGGTGGAGAGACATGGGAGAGCGGCCCACTTGGCTTCGGCGGTGACGATCATGCTCTTTGGATTGACCCTGATAACTCGAATCACATGATCCTCGGCTATGATCATGGCTTGGGAATCACCTACGACGGTGCAGAAAACTGGTACCATCCGGACTTTCAGTCGTTAGCTCAGTTCTATGCGGTCGGCATCGACATGTCTCACCCGTACCGAGTAGCTGGTGGCTTACAGGACAATGGCTCACACATGGCCTATAGCACAAATCCCTCCGGAGGACCGATTTACTTTGAAATGTGGGACCGAGTGGGTGGTGGTGATGGCATGTACAACGAGTTCGACACCTGTAATAACCGCTTCCTCTATAATGAATCTCAGTTTGGGCCGATTAGCCGACTCGACCTGTGGACCGGGGATCGTAAGGGCATTCGTTACGATGATCCCGACATGCGCTACAACTGGAATGCCCCGATCGTCGTCTCTGTCCATGACTGCGACGTTATCTATCACGCTGGAAATAAGGTTATGCGATCATCCTTCCGGGGTGAGAGTTGGGAGATAATCAGCGAGGACCTCACCAAGGCCGATCCTGCAACACTGACCACAGGAAAGGGGGGTGACGGTAACATCCAATACGCAACAATTACGTCACTCGATGAATCTCCGCTAAAAGCCGGATTGCTTTGGGTTGGTACAGATGATGGCAACGTGCAGGTGACTCAAGATGACGGACTATCCTGGGAACTCCTGAACGACAACATCCCGAATAACCCCGAGTATTGGGTGAGCCGGGTCGAGGCATCCCACCATGATCTTGGTACCGCCTACGTATCTTATACGGGGTACCGCCGAGACGACTTCCGCCCCTTTGTATATAAGACAAGCGACTTCGGCGAGTCTTGGACCGATATCTCGTCGAATCTGCCAGCAGAACCAATCAACGTAATCCGCGAACATCATACGAACCCCAACCTCTTATTCGTGGGTACTGAATTTCAGATCTGGGTCTCAATCGATGGTGGGGGAAATTGGACAAACATGAAGCTTGATATGCCAGCCTCACCTGTACATGACATGAAGATCCACCCGAGAGAAAATGACTTGGTCGCGGCAACCCATGGGCGCGGAATCTACATCACTGATATCAGCTCGCTTGCGGAACTCACCCCGGAGGTACTCACCAAAGACGCTCACTTTTTTGAACCAGAACCCAGAGTCCGGTGGGTTAGTCCTGACTTGACGAACTACTCATCATCTAATTTCAACGGTGAAAGTGAGCCCGAGGGGGTTGCGATGTATTACTACCTCTCCGGAGAAGCCTCCGACTCCGTAACATTTACCGTATACCAAAATGCGCTTCCTGTCGCCGAAATCAAAGGTCCGGCTGACGCAGGCATTCATCGTGTCTTGTGGGATATGGAGAAACGAATCGAACGGAGTGCAGCCGAGCAGGACCGACTCCGTGATGATGATGGTGGGGGACGTGGTGGTGGACGTGGTGGGGGACGTGGTGGACGTGGTGGGGCACCACGGGACAACATCCGTTACGCATATAGCTCTGCGCCCGAGGGCCAATACACGGTCATGATGTCTGTCGATGGCCAGGAACAGGAGCAGAATATTACAATCCTGAAGGACGAGTGGTGGATGGACCGGAGGTAGGGTCCATCTTGCCCACCGACTCTGACAGCACTCAACTTTAGCTTACAACCAAACAGTTAAGAGGTGTCTTATGCAGGCCATTCGATCCACCAGTCTAATGCTCACCGCTGTTGTCCTAACCGCAACCCTCGTATCCCCTGGGGCAGCTCAGAACGTGCCCTGGACTCCGCTTAAGAGGGGAAGCGACAATATGGAAGTGCTAGGCCATCTTCCACTTGGGCCGCGGCTATCTGTCGCTGACATGGACGTAGAGCAGGAAATGCACCGGCCATTTGCATATGTCGCCCGGATGGTATACGGCTTCGAGGGCCCCAGAGGCACGGACATCATCAGCATTGAGGATCCGGAAAGACCTAAACTTCTTTATGAGTGGAGAATTGAGAATCAGGATCTCCATCAGGGTACCGGCGGTATGGACGTGAAACACTTTAAGTGGAACGATCGCTATTACTTGGTGCAATCGCTTCAGTTCGGGGAAGGTGGCCCGAACCGTGACCTTGGTGCTGTCATTCTTGATGTGACCGGACTACCTGACCCCTCTACCGTGCGTGAAGCCGCCCGCATTCGGGAACCAGAGATGCCCGGCGGATTCCACAATATTTTCATCTACAAACACACAAACGGTCGTGTCTATTTGTTCACGACTGCGCGCGCGCCTGGCGCGCTCATCTACGACCTTGGGATGATCGTGGAGGGAGATCTCGAGAATGCTAGAGTCGGCATGGTGCCTGTGCCTGAGAGCGCATTCGGCAGAGGCGGTGGGCGTGGATACCACGACTTCTATGTAGGATATCATCCCGATACCGGAGAGGACCGCTTCTATGGTGGAGGCACGGGCGGATATTACATCTACGACGTTTCAAATCTGGAGGACCCGCAACTCCGCATTACGTTGACTGGTATCAGCGGGATCCAGGGTGGTCACACCTTCACGCCGAGTGCCGACGGGCGTTATGTGATCGCAGAGAGCGAATATCAGTACGCTCCGCTCAGAATCTTCGATCTGCAGCCCGCTCTTGAGGGCGAGGTGACGAACATCCGTTCCCCGATCTCGGCCTTCACAGCCGATTGGCGCCATCTCGTGCACAACCATGAGGTTCGGTGGCCCTACGTATTCGTTTCGGGATACTTGGATGGCCTTCAGATTTTCAACCTCCAAGATCCTGAGAATCCTGTAACGGTCGGCTACTACGACACGTATATAGGCGCACCAAGCACTGACCGCCCAGCAATGTTTAACGGCGCATTTGGTGTGGACGTGCGAAATGAAGACGGACTTATAGTAATCAGTGATATGTCAACGGGGTTTTGGACTTTCAGCATGGATGGATTTCAGGGCTGGAATGGGGAGGACTGGGGCTATCCAAATATCTCCTCAGCTCAGGATTGGGACCGGCCAGTAGTCACACGTCCGATTAGCGACCACTAACCAACGCTCAGGGGTCAAGCAGGTATACGTGATGCTCTACAGACAGACGTTGGGGCTAGCCATTCTGATTTCCTTTACACTACCCCTAGCAACTACCTCCCCTATTGGGGCAGGAGAGGCAGGATACTGCCTAATAGAGGGGCCGGAGTACTATACGGTTGAGTTAGTAACGACAAAGAACATTCCTGGGATTGGGCTAGCAACGGGCAGGGCTGATCTATCTGTCCCGGCAAGCTCACCATTTTCTGTGGCCATCTCACCGGATGGGAGCTACGAGTACTTGGTTCGTATCTCGCTGGAGCGCATGAAAATCCCGACAGAAGGCCGGCTCGTGGCCTGGGTCACAACGAGAGAATTAGACAGGATTGAACGCCTGGGGCCGCTCGACCAGAACCTTAGGGTGTCAGGGAAGGTCAGGTGGAACAAGTTCTTGGTTGTCATAACACTCGAAGCGGATAACAACCCGGAACAATCAATATGGGCTGGGCCAATTGTATTCCGCGGAATGTCCCGCAGTGGAATGATGCACACCATGGTAGGCCATGGCGCACTCCAGCAAGAAAATTGTGCCGCCTACGGCTACGCTAACTAGCGTCCCTGACGCTTCGAAAACTCAAGGCCTTGTAGTCGCCGCCCGTGCCAAGGTAAGGGACCATGATGCCGACGCCCCCAACCCCAATCATGAGAGTCGCTAGGTATTGTCTGACAGTAGTAACGGCTGCGGTTCTAGCTAGCCCACTACACGCCCAGTCGGAAATGCCAGGCATGGGTATGTCAGGTGGGTGGAGAATGGTACCAATGGACCCGAACATGATCATGCTTCCGGGCCTAACCGGGGTTGTGCCCGTCGTAGGGGCCTTCCTGCCTGCCGCAGGCATAAATCCCGTGAGTTTCCCAGAAGCAGAGCCATCCCGGGTTGTTGAGATGATCGATGGAGATACGCTAGATATCGAGGTGTCAATTGTGCGTCGCAGTCTCAATGGCCATGAGATGGTGATGTTCGGATACAATCGACAGTACCCAGGTCCATTAATTCGAGCTCCAAAGGGCGCTACGCTCGTTGTACGCGTCAGGAATGAGATCGAATTACCGACGACAATCCATTGGCACGGTGTGCGTCTAGACAATGAATTTGACGGTGTCCCTGGAGTAACGCAGGAAGCGATCCAGCGGGGAGAGAGTTTTGTTTATGAAGTCCATGTCCCTGACGCCGGGATGTTTTGGTATCATCCGCACGCACGAGAGGATGTGCAGCAGGACCTAGGACTTTTCGGAAATCTTTTGGTGACCTCGCCGAATCCTAGCTACTACGGCCCAGCTCACAGAGAAGAAATTCTGGTCCTAGATGATATTCTTATGGATGAACAGGGCGCACTACCCTGGGGTGAGAGCGCACCCACACACGCTCTGATGGGGCGTTTCGGGAATGTGATGATGGTTAATGGTGAGACCAATCATCAGCTGTCAGCCAAGCAGGGAGAGATCGTACGTTTCTTTCTCACCAATGTGGCAAATTCCAGAACATTTAATGTCACATTCGGAGGAGCGCAGGTGAAACTCATCGCGTCTGATGTTGGACGTTTTGAGCGTGAAGCTTGGGTCGAATCAGTTGTGATAGCGCCTGCAGAACGATACGTGGTTGACGTTAGGTTCGAAGAGCCGGGAACCACCTTGATTGCCAACAGTATTCAGGCCATCAACCACTTCCGGGGTGAGTTTTACCCACATGTGGATACCTTGTCGATTGTGACTGTTTCCACAGAGACAGCTGCGCCGGGTATCTCGGACAGCTTCGACTCTCTAAGGATGCACGATGAAATAGCCGCTGAGCTCGAGCCGTACCGTCCTCATTTGAATCGTGAACCAGACTACGAGCTCGAAGCAACCGTCCGTGTTCAAGATCTTCCCCCACCCATCGTGCTTGCCATGGAAGCGGACACGCTTTTCTTCCCTCCAATGGAATGGAATGATGCGATGCCAGTCATGAACTGGCTTTCTACCGGAGATCAGGTGACCTGGATTCTCAAAGATCGGGATACAGGCGCTGAAAACAATGATATTGACTGGAACTTTAAGGTAGGTGACCTGGTCAAGATACGAATTTTCAATTCACCTGATTCGTTCCATCCGATGAATCATCCAATTCATATCCATGGCCAGCGCTTTCTGGTCACCTCGATGGACGGTGCCGAAAATCAGAACCTTGTCTGGAAAGACACTGCAATCGTGCCAGTAGGGTCCTCGATGGACTTGCTCGTTGAGATGTCGAATCCCGGTGAGTGGATGCTTCACTGTCATATCGCTGAACACTTGAGTGCAGGCATGATGTTCAGCTTCACCGTGCAGGGACAGTGACCTCTTGAGAACTATCATCAAATCCGTGATCGGTGCGGTGCTGATCTTGAGTTCCGGTGCCGTTCTCTTGGTCGGAGGCAGACGCATTATCGAACAGGAACGTATGGCTCAGGAAGTGGACCGCCTTCGCGAAGGGTTATACCGGGCGCGTGCAACGGCCGAACGGTGTCAGAGATCAATCGTTTCTGGCGAAACTGAGCTTGTGGAACTAAGAGTCCGACTCGATTCGCTCCGAGCTCGCGTCGACAGCTTTGAGGCACTCGATGAACGAGGTGTGCCCCAGGATCGTTATGAGACCTATCTGGGCACGTTCAATATGTATAACGATAGTGCAGGCACGTGGGAGGACCGGGAGCGCCAACTGCGCGTAGCTGAGGCTTCCTGCCGGACCGTCATCCTAGAACACAATGCAATGAGTGATTCTCTGCAATCACTCTTTGCCGAGCTTGGTGTGGACTAAGAGCTATCAGAGAAGGTAGAATCAAAAGCTGTTTCAGATCTCGGGAACTCCAGCGCCCGTACAAAGTCACACGCTTCGGCCGCACCATGTTCACGTTCCATGCCAACATCTTCCCATTCCACTGAAAGCGGGCCTTCATAGCCGACGCGGTTCAGAGCTCTGACAACCTCTTCGAAGGGAACGTAGCCCCTCCCTAAAGAACGGAAATCCCAGTACCTGTCAGCGTGACCAAAAGGAAGGTGGCCACCAAAAACCCCTGAAGGCTTCGGGTGGTCGGACCACCAGACGTCCTTCATATGAGTATGATAAATCCGTGAGCCGAAACGAAGGATGAAGTCGACACAGTCGACCCCCTGGTATGCAAGATGACTCGGATCATAATTGAACCCGAACGCCGAGCGATTTCCTAACGCGTCCAGTGCTCTCTCAGCAGTCACGATATCGAATGCTATCTCGGTAGGGTGTACTTCCAGGCCGAAGTAAACTTCCACTTCGTCAAAGACATCCAAGATCGGGTTCCATCGTTCAGCAAAATCAAAGAATCCCGCGTCGATCATCTCATCCGAGACAGGAGGAAACGAGTAAAGTAGGTGCCAGATGGAACTACCGGTGAACCCGTTGACCACTGTTACCCCAAGGTTCGCAGCAGCCCTAGCCGTAAGTTTCATCTCTTCTGCCGCGCGTGCGCGGACACCCTCGGGATCCCCATCACCCCATACCCGTGAAGGCAGAATTGATTGATGGCGTTCGTCAATCCGGTCGCAAACAGCCTGTCCTACCAAATGATTGCTGATTGCCCAAACATCAAGTCCATGAGACTGAAGCATTTCTCTTTGGGCCACGCAATAGTCCGGATCTTCCGCCGCACGTAAAACGTCCAAATGGTCTCCCCAGCAGGCGAGTTCGAGACCATCGTAACCCCAAGTGGCTGCTTTCTCTGCAAGCTCTGTGAGCGGAAGGTCAGCCCATTGACCAGTGAATAGCGTAACCGGTCTACTCATGAATCTTCTCTGGTATAGGAGTCACAGAAGTAAGTTTCACTCATGCTACACTCCTGGAGGTGAATACGATGCATCGACCCAACCGCCTAGACGGTAGCTCTCCAGTGCTTTATGGATGAAGTAGACCCCGTGCGCACCGTCCTGGACCGTTGGAAAATCGTCCGCGAACGGGGGCGTCGTCCCATCACTGCTCAAGCTGTGGGCGACATTCCTGTAGATGTTCGCGAAAGCCTCTATCAAGCCTTCCGGATGGCCGCCCGGGAGCCTGGTATGTGCTCGCGCCCGTTCTGACGTAGCACCCGCGGCCCTGTGAAGAACCCTCTCAGACCCATCTGATTCAATCAGGCGCAACCTATTCGGGTCTTCCTGAGACCAATCCATCCCACCGCTGGTACCGTAGATCCGGAGTCGAAGGTTATTGCGCTCCCCAGTAGAGATCTGTGAAACCGAAAGCAGGCCCCTTACACCCCCTTCGAGTTCTAGCAGCACAGTCGCATCGTCCTCAAGTTTACGACCATCGACCACTGTGCCTAGATCCGCAAATAGACGCTGTACCTCTAATCCAGTGACATACCGGACCAGATTATGGGCATGCGATCCAATGTCGCCCAAGGCTGAGGAAATACCCGCTCGATCAGGATCTGTCCGCCACTCTGCCTGCTTATGCCCTTCGGTTTCCAGGGGCGTGGATAGCCACCCCTGGCTGTACTCGACCACAACCTTTCGGATCTCTCCAAGCTCTCCTCCGCGAACCCGCTCACGGGCTTCCTTCACGATCGGGTATCCAGTGTAACTATGGGTCACCGCTAATAGGCAGCTATGCTTGTCTGCTAGATCGCACAGATCTTCAGCATCCTCCACTGTAGTGGTCAGCGGCTTGTCGCAGATTACGTGGATACCCTTTTGCAGAAAAGTACTCGCCACGGCATGGTGCAGGTGGTTCGGTGTAACAATGGACACAAGTTCAATCGAGTCCCTTTCTGTCAGAGCATTCTCTGACTCAGCCATCACCTGATATGAGTCATATGCTCGACCGGGATTGAGGCCCAAGTCCATCCCAGCCGCTTTCGATTTAGCAGGATCAGACGAGAAAGCTCCCGCTACGAGTTCATAGCCACCATCGAGTGCGGCCGCCATTCGGTGGACCTTCCCGATAAGAGCGCCGGGGCCTCCTCCAACCATCCCATAACGAACGGTCACGCGGATCCCTCGATGCTCTTGACCCGGTAACCACCAACTCGACGATCCTGGGCATACATAAAGCTGAAGAGGACCAAGAGGATACCGCAAAGGGGTACCACGAAACGGAACGAGATCTTACCGCCATAGTTGTCTGCTGGATTGAGGATCGCCTGAGCCTCAGCTACGAGGACCTCGTTAGCATCAGAAGAAATGAGCGCCCGAAGAGCGTTTGCAGTGCCAGGATACGGTAGTGCACCACTCGCACTGAATGTCTCCAGAACCTCGCCCGCTGCCAATCTGGCAGACTGAACGTCATTTTCAGCTCCACCGGTAAGCCCAGCCTCGGTCTGCTGGAGTAATTCCACAACCTGCTCGACCGGGATTTGATTATGTGCATACCCGTCTGCAATCTTTCCCATCTGTGGTGCTGTCACGAGGCCAACGGTGGCCATTCCAACTGTACCCATGAGTCCCAACCCAAGAGCGCCACTCCGCGGAACGCGTTCCGACACCACTCCGAGCATAGTGGGCCAGAAGTAACAAACCCCAATCGCGAATACCGTTGCGGCTGCGAAAGTCATTACCCCACTTGCATAGCTCAGCCAAAAAAGACCAACACCAGAGACGAGCGCCGATAAAACCAGGATCCCAGTCGGTGAAAGGCTATGTACCACAGGGCCCGCCTTATAACGCAGTACTGCCATCAACCCGCTAATC
>Ga0208895_1000490_pt1 | contig 18170 bp, 13 predicted proteins | sample ETNtaG_10_FD_185765 | JGI IMG/M metagenome (GOLD analysis project Ga0208895, IMG submission 185765) | Marine microbial and viral communities from oxygen minimum zone, Eastern Pacific Ocean - ETNP201302SV82 (SPAdes) (version 2) | ecosystem: Environmental > Aquatic > Marine > Oceanic ... | reverse complement strand
GTCATTGGGAACTACTGGAGCACTGCGCACAAAACGGTGTCCTCGTTCTTCAAAGAAAGAGATGAATTCCTGCCGAATTTGTTTTGAGCTTTTCATGATTCGATTTAAAAAAACAGTTGTTTTTTTTGGTGAACCGATGTTTGAGGATGGGAGGCGGGAATGGGTTTGAAAGAAATCAGATCCAACCGGCTGACATCGGGACAGCCGGTACCAAAATGCAAAAAATCAGCGAGCCATGAATTCGACTACCAGGTGATCCTCGACATCGATAGGTATTTCCTCACGATCCGGAATCTGTACAAGCGTACCGGAAAACTTCTTTGTGTCACGCTGAACGTATGCTAATTTCTGTTCAAAGAAATTGAACCAATCCTTGTATCGGTCTATTTTTTGACTTTTTTCTCTCAGTTGAACAATGTCACTGGGCTTTATCTGATAACCAGGTTTATTGACTTTTTTACCGTTTACTGTGATGTGGCAGTGAACAACCATCTGTCGGGCGGCACGTAATGTTCCTGAAAAACCCATACGAAAGGCCATGTTGTCTAACCGCGTTTCGAGAGTTTGAACGAGTGCAACGTTGGTTTGGATACGGCCCCTTGCCGCTTTGTCGTAATAACGACGTAACTGTTTAGAACTGATTCCGTAAAAGGCTTTCAGCTTTTGAGTCTCTCTCAACTGTAGACCAAAAGGGGAGATCTTTGCTTGACGGCTTGCTCCATGCTGTCCTGGACGATTAGGACGACGACTCAATGTAAGTGCTGCACTTGGACTTCCTATTACATTAATTCCCAACGCACGGCAAACCTTATGTTTTATTGTGGATTTTCCTGGCATATATTTATTTTCCGTTCAGATGGCACCTTTGGAGGACTATAGAATAACAATAATTTAGAGAAAAATTTTCTCGTAAGTTCGCTCTCTGTGAAAAATTCTCAGGATGCCATCCCATGAAATGGGTCCGACTGAATCTCCATACGTCAAAGAGAACATTAAATAGACTGCTGATTATCTATGAAAAAATGAATTAAGTCAATTGAAAATGAAATTCTATATAAAGTTCACTTGGTCAACTCTTTAAAATTCAAGATTGTTCTTGACATATCATCAGAGAAGACTAAACTCCATTTCTTGAATATTATTTTATCTCCAAACTAAAAAGCTTTCTAGTATTTTGTCAAATCAATCCACCATTCTCCAAGTCGAAAATATAAGCACACGTTTTCACACACAGGATGGCCTGGTCCACGCAGTCAATGGAATTAGTTTTGAGTTGAAGAAAGGAGAACTGCTTGGAGTAGTTGGTGAAAGCGGTTCCGGGAAAAGCGTGACAATGATGTCACTCCTCAAACTTCTGCCCATGCCTCCTGCGGAAATCGTTTCCGGAACGGCAAACTTTGAAGGACAGGACTTGATTCAGCTTGATTTTGGGGAACTCAGGAAAGTACGGGGTGGTAAAATTGGTTTCATTTTTCAGGATCCAATGACGTCACTCAATCCGGTTTTGAAAATTGGTTATCAATTGGCAGAACCGATGCGTGAACACCTGGGAATGAGCAGGAAGAAAGCTCGTCAACGCTCGGCGGAACTTTTGGATTTAGTTGGTATTCCAATGGCCGAAAACCGCCTAAATGATTTTCCACACCAGTTTTCCGGAGGAATGCGCCAACGGGTCATGATAGCCATGGCCCTGGCCTGTGATCCTAAAGTACTGATAGCAGATGAACCAACTACGGCCCTTGATGTGACCATACAGGCGCAAATACTGGACATCGTTAAAAAGCTCCGTAAAGAACTCGGTATGGCAATTATCTGGATCACACACGACCTTGGTGTTGTCGCAGGAATGGCAGATCGGGTGGCGGTAATGTACGGAGGGTATATAGTTGAGGAAGGACCGGTGGACGAACTATACAGTAACCCAAAACATCCTTATACACAGGGCTTGCTGAAAACGTTGCCTAATCTGGGGGGTAAACGTGCAGCACGCTTGGAAAGCATAGAAGGTCAACCTCCAAATCTATTCAAAAAACCAACAAGTTGTCCTTTTGCACCGCGTTGTACCCATACCACGGATCGTTGCCGACGGGAAAATCCTGTGTTAACCAAAAGAAAAGAGAATCATAAAGTCGCCTGTTGGTGGAATCCTGAATCCAGAGTGAACGAATGACAAATGAAAATAATAAGGATTTGCTAAAGGTTGATGGACTGGTAAAACATTTTCCGATTACCCGTGGAATTTTTCGCAGAGAAGTCGGGAGTGTTAATGCAGTTGACGGTATTTCTTTCGAAATACAGGAAGGTGAAACCTTGGGTTTGGTAGGCGAAAGCGGGTGCGGAAAATCTACTGCCGGTCGGGTTATTCTTCAATTAATTCCAGCTACTGCAGGAAATGTTTTTTTCAAGGGACGAGATCTCACTTCTCTCGATAAGGAAGAATTACGCAAACAACGCCAGCAGATGCAAATGATTTTTCAGGATCCGCAGGATAGCCTGAATCCAAGGATGACGGTAGGTAGTATCATCAGTGAGCCCCTTATGGAACATAAAAAACTCCAGGCTGAAGAACGAAGTCAACGTGTAGAACAATTGCTTATTTCTGTCGGGATGAATCCGAAATTCACCAATCGTTACCCCCATGAATTTTCCGGTGGTCAACGTCAACGAATAGGCATTGCCCGTGCACTGGCCTTGAGTCCGGAATTCATTATCTGCGATGAACCGATTGCTGCACTGGATGTTTCAATTCAAGCACAGGTAATTAACCTTTTAGAGGATCTTCAGGAAGAATTTGGCCTGACTTATTTGTTCATCTCCCACGATTTGGGCATGATCCGCCACATTGCCGATCGGGTTGCTGTAATGTATCTCGGACGTATCGTTGAACTGGCTTCAAGTCAGGCACTTTACAGCACACCTCTTCATCCCTACACACAGGCTTTGCTTTCAGCAGTTCCAATGCACGATCCAAAAATGGAAAGGAAACGCAAGGGCACTATCCTGGTTGGAGATGTACCAAGCCCTGCTAATCCGCCTTCAGGTTGTCACTTCAGTACACGCTGTCCCAGGGCTGAGGATCGTTGTTTCAAGGACCATCCGGAATGTAGAGAAGTTTCTCAGGGGCATCAGGTTGCTTGCCATTTAGTGTAATTGAAAAAAATTGTTTGACAATTTATAAAAGAACCGTATAATGCAACAACTTTCTGTAAAAGAGCACTTTGAAATGCTTCTGAATGCAGTAAGTTTAAAAGCAGGCTTCCTGCCTTATTTAGTGGGACGCCTCCTCAACGGCATTCAGAATTTTCCTGAATGTCATTTACGGTCGGTTGATCCTTTTCTGCTGGCCTTTCACTCACATGATAAGGTGTACTATGAAGTATATAATTAGCACCCTGCTGACCCTCGCTATAGCGGTGGGTATAGCAAGTCCCGTCCAGGCCAAACGTGGCAGTGACGGTCAATTGAACTTGCTCTATTGGCAAGCTCCATCAACCATGAACCCCAACCTTTCCGGTGGAACCAAGGAACTGGAAGCTTCTTCGGTCGTTCTTGAGCCTTTAGGTCGCTATGATGAAAACGGAAATTTGCTTGCTTGGCTAGCTGAGGAAATACCTACTGTAGCCAACGGAGGTATATCAAAGGACCTTACTACCATCACTTGGAAAATTAAGAAAGGCATCAAGTGGTCTGATGGATCAGCCTTGACCGCAGACGATGCAGTTTTTACTTATGAATACTGCTCCAATCCTGACACAGGTTGTACGCAATCAAATTATTGGAGCGATATCAAGTCAGTGACTGCTGTCAACAGTCTGACAGTAAAAGTTGAGTTCACTGTTCCAAAGCCTTTCCCTTATGCCCCTTTTGTAGGCTACAATGCACCCATTTTGCAAAAAGCGCAGTTTGACGGTTGCCAAGGAGCAAAAGCACAGGAATGCACCGAGCAAAATTTTAATCCGATTGGAACTGGCCCTTTCAAAGTGGTGGATTTTAAGCCGAATGATGTAATCGTTTTTGAAGCTAATCCCAATTATCGGGATGCCAGCAAACCGGCCTTCAACAAGATGGTTTTCAAAGGTGGTGGTGATGCTGTTTCTGCTGCCCGAGCAGTTTTGGAAACCGGTGAAATGGATTATGCCTGGAACCTGCAAGTTGAGCCGGAAATTCTGATCAAGATGGAACAGGGAGGAAAAGGTAAAGTAGTTTCGGCTTTCGGAACCTCTGTAGAACGTTTGATGGTCAACTTTACCAACCCTGATCCATCACTTGGTGATATGCGTTCTGAATACATCGGCGGAAACAATAACCGCAATGCTCATCCTTACTTGTCGGACTACAATGTAAGGCGTGCACTTTCTTTGGCTATTGACCGCCAAATTCTGGTTGATGCAGGTTATGGTAAGGCTGGAAAGATCAGTTGTAATGTACTACCTGCACCGGCGATTTATGCCTCTTCCGCAAACGATGAATGTAAAACACCAAACGTCGCTGAAGCCAACCGTCTGCTCGACGCAGCTGGCTGGAAACGTGGTTCAGATGGAATTCGCAAAAAGAATGGAGTCCGAATCTCAATTCTCTACCAGACCTCCACAAACTCCGTACGTCAGGCTACTCAAGCTTTCATTAAGGAAATGTGGAAACAAATTGGTGTAGAAACTGAACTGCGCAATCTAAGTGCTTCCGTTTTCTTTGGTGGAGATATCAGTAGTCCTGACACTTACCAGAAGTTCTTCACAGACATAGAGATGTACACTAACAACTTCAGTGGGACGGATCCGCAAACCTACATGTCCGGCTGGACTTGTAAGGAAATGGCGCAAAAGTCAAACAAGTGGGGCGGTAACAATATGCCTCGTTGGTGCAATCCAGCTTATGATGCACTCTCCGCTAAAATGTCAATCTCGTCAGCCATGAAAGATCGTATTCGTCTTACGAAAGCGATGAATGATATGTTGATGCAGGATTATGCGATGATTCCGCTAATCCATCGGGGTAATGTTTCAGCTCATTCTAATAAGCTTTCCGGGGTTCGTATGAATCCATGGGACTCAGAACTGTGGAATATTGCAGACTGGACTCGTAAGTAATTCGAGTTTTAGCAAGCAATTTGCGGTTTGCAGATATTCTTTCTGCAAACCGCTTTTTTCCATCTTCAAGGCTTTCAAACTGTGATTCATTACATCTTCCGCCGCACATTGATTGCCATTCCGACCTTATTGGTAATCAGTTTCATCATTTTCGCCATCCTCGATTTAGCTCCCAACGATCCTACCGGGAATTTGCCGATGACGGTTCCTCCGGAAGTAAGGGCTAAAATCCGGAGTTCTCTTGGACTGGACGAACCAATGCACATTCGCTTCGGTTTGTGGTTGGTACAATTTTGTGTCAATGAACCGTTAAATTTACTGCATGAAGGTTTCGGCATCAGTATAGGAGATGTAGAAAACCGTACCCGAATTCTTTCCTGGGCAACACGCAGTCCGGTGGTGGATCTCATCATCCAGCGAACTCCGCAAACACTCTGGGTAGTTGGGCTTTCTTACCTCTTTGGAATCCTGATTGCGATTCCGATTGGTATTGTTTCTGCCTACAGACAATATTCCTGGTTTGATCAGGTTGGAACATTTATTTCAATGGTAGGTTTTTCTGTGCCGACTTTTTTTACCGGTATGGTCGCAATCATAATTTTCAGTGTCCAGTTAAGGTGGTTCCCCATGATTTACGACACGACTTTGGTGGTGGATAGTTGGCAGAACTTTGTTTCACAAGTCAAACAAATGATTATGCCGGTGGCAGTACTTGCGCTCTACAATGCCTCTCAATTGAGCCGTTTCATGCGGGCATCAATTCTCGACAATCTAAACCTGGATTATGTACGGACAGCGAGGGCGAAAGGCCGTTCAGAGCTCGCAGTACTGCTGATTCACGTCTTGCGAAACAGTTTGATTCCAGTTGTAACCCTGATTGCTTTGGGAATTCCGACAATTTTCAGCGGAGCAATCATTACCGAACAAATATTCCGCGTAAACGGTCTGGGCCAACTTTTGATCATAGCCATTGAAGGAGCGGACATTCCTCTTGTGCAAACACTGACTTTTATTTTTGCCGTCCTGATTGTCTTTTTCAACCTGATTGCCGACGTGGTCTACGGTATTCTTGATCCTAGAATTCGCTATGACTGAAAACACGCAATCCAAAGAAATAGCACGAGAAGAGCGTTTTCCCGAAGAAGAACTCGAAACAGTCTCTCAGCACCGTTCTCTCTGGGGAGATGTTTGGCGACAGTTCCGGAAACACAAAGGTGCCATGGCCGGTGTTATTGTCTTCATTTTTATCACACTCGCTGTTTCACTCGGTCCGCTTATTCAAGGAATTGAACCCAGTGCCATCAATTTTCGTGAACGTAATTTTGGCCCAACTTTAGCCCATCCTCTGGGTACGGACAATATTGGTCACGATACACTGGCACAAATGCTGGCAGGCGGCCAAGTTTCTTTGGCGGTAGGATTTTCAGCAATGTTGATTGCACTGCTTTTGGGAACACTGATCGGAGTATTGGCAGGATTCATCAAATCGTTGGACGGCCCTTTGATGCGCTTGACTGATTTATTTCTCGCACTGCCAATTTTACCCCTTTTACTGGTAATTATTTTACTATTCCGCGATACTTTGCGGACACTTTATGGTCCGGAAGCTGGAATATTTATGCTTATTGTTTTTGTAATTGGCATTACCAGTTGGATGCACACGGCCAGAATTGTGCGAAGTGATGTTTTGGGCATCAAGGAGCGGGAATTTGTAATTGCTGCACACAGCATAGGGACCAGGAAAAGTCGCATAATATTCCGCCATATTCTCCCTAACATTCTCAGTCCGATCATGGTTTCCGCAACACTTGGTATAGCCAACGCTATTATTACAGAATCAGCCTTATCTTTTCTCGGACTTGGATTCCCACCGGATTTCCCAACTTGGGGGAGATTACTTTATGACGGAGCAAATTTTATCCAGATCACTCCTGCACGTGTGATTTGGCCCGGACTCTTTATTGCACTGACCGTCCTCAGTGTTAACTATATAGGTGATGGGCTAAGAGATGCACTTGATCCCCGCTTACGAGGACGATAACAAGTTCCCTGTTAGTCTCAGCACAGTAGCTTGCAGAAAAAATTTTTGAATTAGACAATTGTTAAATTTTATGATCCAGGTTTATTATGACAACGACTTTATCTTCTAAAGAAATCCAACATCTGAACACCCTCCGTTGGCGCTGTATAGGTCCCCCTCGCGGAGGACGTGTGGTAGCGGTGGCAGGTGACCCGGATAATTCACAGGTCTTTTATTTTGGTGCGGCGGCCGGCGGAATCTGGAAAACTGAAGACGGAGGAACATACTGGGAAAATGTTTCCGACGGCTTTTTGCAGAGTGCTGCGGTCGGTGCTTTGACGGTAGCTCCTTCTGATCCAAATGTGATTTATGCCGGAATGGGTGAATCGACAATCCGGGGTGATGTTTCTTTTGGCGATGGTGTCTATAAATCTACCGATGCCGGAAAAACCTGGAAAAATATCGGCCTCCGGAAAACCCGTCACATCAGCGAAATTCGGGTGCATCCGCAAAATCCGGATTGGGTTTATGTGGGCGCTTTTGGTGATGCCTTCGGCTCCAACAAGGAAGCGAGTTTTACACGAGGAGTTTTTCGCTCCAAAGACGGTGGCCAAAAATGGGAACAAATTCTTTTTCGGAGCAAAAAAGCCGGTGTAATTGATCTCAGTCTCGATCCAAATAATCCACGCATTATTTATGCTTCATTTTGGGAAGCCTACCGAAATTTCTGGAGCCTCAACAGCGGTGGGCCGGACAGCAGTCTGTACCGTTCAACCGACGGTGGTGATTCCTGGACAGACATCAGTGACAATCCAGGACTCCCAAAAGGCACAAAAGGAAAGATCGGCGTGTCCGTATCACCGGCACAAAGTGGACGTATCTGGGCCATTATTGAAGCAGAAGAGGCTGGATTATACCGCTCGGACAACGGCGGAGAAAGCTGGATTAAAACTTCCGGAAACCGGGATTTGATTCACCGTCCATGGTATTATTGCCATGTTTTCGCAGATCCAAAACACGCCGATACGGTTTATATTACAAATTTGCAAATGTGGAAATCGACCGATGGAGGTACTAATTTCAGCGAAATTACCACTCCGCACGGAGACAATCACGACCTTTGGATTGACCCTGAAAATCCGCAGCGTATGGTGCAGGGAAATGACGGTGGAGGTTGTGTTTCCTATAACGGCGGAAAAACATGGTCCACGATATACAACCAGTTTACCGCTCAGTTTTACCGCATGGACATTGACAATCAATTTCCGTATCGAGTCTATGCAACTCAACAGGACAACACCAGCATCAGCGTTCCGAGTGCCAGCACCTATGGTGCGATCACACTTCAGGAATGCACTTTACCCGGAACTGGTGAGAGCGGATTTATTGCGGTTAAACCTGATGATCCGGACATTGTTTATATAGGTGCAGTCGGCAGTTCTCCAGGTGGGGAGGGCCAATTGCAACATTACAATCACCGCACCAGACAGTTACGTCTCGTCAATATATGGCCCGAGGAACAATTTGGTTGGGCACCGAAAGATTTGAAATATCGCTTTCAATGGACCTTCCCGATTGCTTTTTCTCCTCACAATTCAGAAATCGTTTATGCTTGTGGAAATCATGTTTTCCGGACAAACAATGAAGGCCACAGTTGGGAAAAAATAAGCCCGGATTTGACCCGTGCTGACGAAAGCAAACTAGGTCTTTCTGGTGGTTTGACTGTTGACAGCAGCGGTGCGGAACATTATGGAACCATTTCTATTTTTGTTGAGTCACCACATGAAGCCGGAGTTTTCTGGACAGGGAGTGATGACGGCCTTGTCCACACTTCACGGGACGGTGGAAAAACCTGGCAAAACATCACGCCGCCCGATCTTCCGGAATGGGCTTATATTTTTTGCATCGAAGTTTCCGCACATAATTCTAAAATTATTTATCTTTCAGCCACGCGCTACAAATTAAACGATTACCGCCCTTTTCTTTACAAATCGATTGACGGCGGCAAGAGTTGGAACAGTATCAACGGAGATTATCCGCAAAGCGAACCTTACACAGAAATCAGCCGAGTCATCCGGGAAGACCCTGTTTGTCCGGGATTGTTGTTTGTCGGTTCTGAAACAGGAATTTTTATGAGCGTCAATGACGGAAAAAACTGGCAAAAACTTCAGGGAAATTTTCCGGTGGTTCCAGTTTATGATATGAAAATTAAGGAGGATGATTTGGTGGTTGGAACACACGGGCGGTCATTCTGGATACTGGACGATTTGACACCATTTAGGGAATTAGCCGGGCAATCTTCCGGAACCGAAACAGAAATCTCCGGTATCCGTTTTTTCCCGCCACGCACCACGTACCGCCGCACCTTAAACTGGAGCGTCAATCTTTTTCTGGGAGACGGCAAAAACTACAGCCCGGATTTTGGATTGCCTGGTACTCAATATCAGGAAACTACACCTGACGGCGAAAAACGTTTCCGTCATTTGGATATGGGAGAGAATCCTCCGGAAGGCGTGATTGTGAATTATTTTATAGAATCAGAAGCGAACCTTACACCGGAAAAACCTTTGGAGTTGATTGTTCTCGATGCAAACGGTGCTGAAATAGAGCGTTTCAGCACTAAAAAAACTGACGAGAAGTCGGATAAAAGTGAAAGCGAAGAAAGCGAGTCTCCCGACGAAAAACCATCTTTGACTGCAAAAGTGGGTTTCAATCGTTTTGTCTGGAATATGCGCTATCCCGGTCCTGAGGTCAAAATTGATAAAACTCTTGAAAAACCTGGTTACAAACAGTTGGGTCGTATTTCTCCGTTTGGAGGAGATACCAGCGGTGGACCGGCCGCGCCTCCAGGAAACTATCAAGTTCAGTTGAAAACTGGGGATGCTGAGTTTATACATTCATTTGAAATTATTAAAGATCCACGCCTGAATACATCTCCGGAGGATTTTTCAGCACAATTTGAATTGTGGATTAAAATCAGGAATAGAGTCTCTGACGTGAATTCCGCCATCAATCGCATCCGGAGAATTAAGCTTCAAATTACGGAGTTGCTGGCGCGAGAAAATTTTAACAATTCTGCGGAAGAAAAAAGTTTTGGCGAAATTCAAAAAGCAGCAGAAGCGTTGCGGGAAAAGTTCAACACGCTTGAAAACGAATTGACGCAAAATCAATACGAAACACCGTCTGACCGGCTTCGTCATCCAACAATGCTTAAACAACGCATGGAGGCTTTAGTCAGCGTGGTCGCGGTGGCAGATGCCGCTCCTCCGCAACAGGCTTATTCTGTTTATGAACACCTGAGCGCACTGATTGACCAGCGGCTCGCAGAGTTGAGTGAGCTCGAAGAACAAGAAGTGGTACGGCTCAATCAACAAATTGATCAAGCAGGAATCCGGAAGTTGCAGGGATAGGATGCATAGAGTTCCGGTATTGTTCAAAATTACTGCGGCAGATTTCATGGTACGCACTGCCTATCAAATGGGCAAAACACCTCTTCTGCCAATCTTTGCCGCCGGTTTGGGTGCAAATGCTACTTTTTTGGGACTGATAGTTTCGGTTTCCACTTTGACCGGAATGTTGCTCAAACCAATCTTTGGACTTTTGTCAGACCGCTGGGGGCGTTGGATTTGGCTTTTAGTGGGAACACTCCTGTTTATCGGAATTCCGTTCCTTTACCAGCTAATACATACTCCGGAAGAATTATTGTTTTTGCGCTTTGTACATGGTTTGGCCACTGCCATTTATGGACCGGTCACCGTGGCCTGGGTCATGGAACAGGGACAGAAATCCGGAAGCTCTGCCGGCAACTGCGCAGAACACCTGGGTTGGTTCAGTATGGCACGTAATGGGGGTTACCTGCTTGGTCCTACGATCGCTGCCGCATTACTGACGGTAATTGAACCTGCCACAGTCTTCACGGTAATTGGACTAATGAGTTCCTGCGCTTTACTGCCTGTGCTTTTGCTCAAAAAATTTAACAGTCCAAAAATCCCTTCCCATTCCTGGCGGCAACAAACTGCAGATGCTTTCCGGGCGGGATTTCAGACTCCGGAACTTTGGTTGGCAGGAAGTCTGGAATGTGTCGTCTATCTTGGTTTTTATGCCGCTAAAACCTTCTTGCCGTTGTATGCACTGGAAAGCGGGATTGCGATTTTGTGGGTCGGACTGTTCTTTTCTGTACAAGAATTGACTCATCTTTTGGCACGTCCGTTTGGAGGGCGTTTGAGTGACCGTAAAGGCTATTTACCAGTCGTTTCTTGCGGAATGCTGCTGGCGGCTTTTTCTTTGGGTTTGCTGCCCTTGGCAAACACACCTTCGTTTTTACTCCTGCTTGCGCTTGGTTTTGGCCTGGCACAGGCCCTTATATTCCCTGCGACCCTGGCACTTTTCGCACAACAAATGGATGTCCGTCACACCGGAGCAGGCGCAGGGCTGATTGGTTCGTTTAAAAATTTTGGTAAAATCGCAGGGCCTATACTTGGGGGGTGGCTGATCTTTTGGCAGGATTATTCATGGATGCTTTGGAGCATGGCAGCCTTACTTGCTGTTTGGAGCTGTGGATTGTTATTGAGAGCATTTAATAAAAAATCATTAATTCATAAAAGCGAGCACGGAGAAGCTATTTCAGTTTATACGTAAACAGCCTCCATTAAGTAAAATCAAGTTTCCTGAACCGCAATCTACACCATCCTGCTCACAAGTGTCTTGCCATAATAATAAATAAAAGCGTACCATGGAAGCTACGTTTTTAGTAGAAAATAACTGAAAAACAGAAATTAGAATAGTAATGTCAACTTTATATTCAGGTGGATTAGTCTTTGACGGAAAAGGTAATCTGCAGGAGAATCAAGGTGTTTTAGTTGATGATCAAAAGATTTCCAAAGTTGCACCTTGTGATGAATTTGAGGGCTTTAGTGGCGAGAAGGTAGACACATCAGGTGGGACTCTGCTGCCGGGATTAATAGATTGTCATGTCCATCTTGTCTATTGCGGGGAAGCGGATCCAAAGTCACGTTTGTTGAATTTAAAACCGGGGCAAATTGTAATGAACGCTTTCGAAAATGCCCAAAAAACCTTGCGTAGCGGAGTTACTTCAATCAGGGATTTAGGAGGTCGGGATTATCTGGAGTTTGCCGTTAGAGATGCATGTAATTCCGGACGTCAACTCGGACCTACTATCAAGGCAGCAGGCCGAATGATTTGCATGACAGGAGGACACGGGAATGTTTTTGGCCGTATTGCGGATGGACCTGATGAAGTATTGAAAGCAGTACGAGAGCAAATTCATGCCGGTTCAGATGTAATAAAATTGATGGCTACCGGGGGCGTGATGACGCCAGGAGTAAACCCGGAAGATGCGCATTACACTGAAGAGGAGTTGCGTGTTGGAGTCGATGAGGGGCATCGGTTTCACCGTACCTGTGCCAGTCATGCACAGGGTGCGGCCGGAATATTAAATGCGGTACGTGCCGGAATGGACTCAATTGAACACGGTATTTTCATGACGCAGGAATGCCTGGAAGCCATGTTGGAAAAAGGCACCTATCTAGTTCCTACACTAGCTGCAGTCAACAATATTTACATCAATCGGGACAACGGAATTCCGGATTTTATTGTAGAAAAAACAATTCGTGTACGGGAACGACATCATCAGTCGATAAAAATGTTTTATGAGGCCGGAGGCAAAATAGCGATGGGAACAGATGCCGGAACTCCTTTTAATGTACATGGTGACAACAGTCAAGAACTGCAGTTTATGGTTGATCTGGGAATATCTAACTCTGATGCATTAAGTTTTTCCACAGCAGACGCTGCAGATTTGATGGGTTTGGCTGATCGAGGTCAGATTAGTGAAGGATATATTGCTGACCTGCTGATTGTTTCCGGAAATCCAGTGGAAGATATTTCTGTGGTTGCAAACCAGAAAAATCATCGCAGTGTTATTAAAAATGGCGCACCAGTCTAATATTAATTAAATTGTCCAAGGAGGGAAATGACAATAATTAATAAAATTAACGAGTTCCATGACGAAATGACTTCATGGAGAAGGGACATCCATCAACATCCAGAATTGAAGTATGAGGAAAATAGAACGTCGGGTTTGGTTGCAGCGAAGCTGGAGGAATTTGGGATAGAAATTCATCGTGGGTTGGCAAAAACCGGTGTTGTTGGAACTATAAGAAATGGTGAAGGTCCGGCGATTGGACTGCGGGCTGATATGGATGCTCTGCCTTTACAGGAAAAAAATACATTTGATCACGCATCTTCCAATCCGGGAAAAATGCATGCCTGTGGACACGATGGGCATACAGCGATGTTACTCGGTGCTGCAAAATATTTAGCATCAAATAAAAATTTCAAAGGTACGGCTAACTTCATCTTTCAACCTGCAGAAGAGGGTGGAGGCGGAGGTGACCTGATGGTTAAAGAAGGTTTGTTTGAGAAATTTCCTGTGGATTCAGTTTATGGTTTACACAACTGGCCGGGAATGGATCCCGGAATTTTTGGGGTAGGGTCGGGACCAATCATGGCAGCAGCTGACATGTTTGATTTAACAATTAACGGAAGAGGAGGCCACTGTGCAATGCCTGATCAGTGCATTGATCCGATTGTTGTTGCCTCTCAGGTAGTTAGTGCACTGCAAACCATTCCAAGCCGCAGTACGCATCCTGTTGATTCTGTGGTGATCAGCGTCACACAAATTCATGCCGGTGATGCTTACAATGTGATTCCGGATAGTGTACGAATGCATGGAAGTGTGCGAACCTTCCTTCCGGAAACACAAGAGGGAATGCCCTCGTCAATGTTACGGGTTGCAGAAGGTGTTTGTGCAGCTTTCGGCGCAAGTTGTGAGCTAAACTACATTAAAGGTTATCCTGCAACCATCAACTCAGTTCCGGAAACAGAAATTTCGGCAAAGGCAGTTGTTGATCTTGTTGGAGAAGAAAATCTTATTCGCGATCCAACTCCCTCCATGGGAGCAGAAGATTTTTCTTATATGCTTCAGGCTCGTCCCGGTTGTTATGTCTGGCTGGGAATCGGTACTGGAAAAGGTGATGGAGGATGTATGCTGCACAGTTCTCACTACGATTTTAACGATGATGTCCTGCCTAGTGGTGCAAGTTACTGGGCAACATTGGTCGAAAACGAACTCGCAGCTTAACAATAAATATAATAAATCTAAAAAATTATGGAAATTAAAGGAAAAATAAAAAATATATCTGAGACGGTGCAAATTTCGGAGCGCTTTCGAAAACGCGAGTTTGTAGTGGAATATGCTAGCAATCCGGATTATCCTCAACCACTTCAATTTGAAATGGTTCAGGACCGCTGCGAATTGTTGGATTCATTTGAAGTAGGTCAGGAAGTTGAGATATTTTTTGATTTGAGGGGGCGGGAATGGACGAATCCTCAGGGTCAAGTGAAATATTTTAACACACTCCAGGCATGGAAGCTGGTTTCGGAGCAAAGTTCTGTAACTACTTCTCCAACCACCCCTGCCCAAACAACATCTGCACCAGTTCCGAATGAAAAACCCGGTTGGCTCGAAAACGAATCCCCGGATGACTTGCCATTTTAACTGGATTCCCTTTCCATAGTTTTTCTGCTAAACAACAAAAAATAAAACAAATAAATGCTCATAATATTACAAGCTAATACAGAAGAAACCGCTGAAGATTACAAACGTATGTGGAGTCACCTTGAGGGTTTGCCTGAAATTCGTTTACAAAAACACAAAGTACAGGGCAGAGGTCAGCATCTGACTGAAATTTATTTGATTGGCAATACTACTAAAATCAACCTGGAGGAAATTGAATCTCTTCCGGCAGTGGAGCGGGTAGTCCGGATTTCCCATGATTTCAGAATTTTGGGTCGGCACTCACAGGAAACAGGTTCGATCGATTTTGAATACAACGGAGTACGTTTTAACCAGCAAAACTTTCACATTTTCGCCGGATTATGTGCAGTTGACAATCCGGGAAATGTTGAGCGCATGATGCAGGCGTTGCAGGAAAATGGTCAGGAGTGCACCAGAATGGGTGCATATAAACCTCGTACAAATCCCTATTCTTTTCAGGGACACGGCAAGGAATGTTTACCATATGTTTTTGAGTTGGCGGGAAAATATGGAATTAAAGTTGTTGCTATGGAAGTAACACACGAGCAGCACATAGAAGAAATTGATAACTGTCTGGAAAAACTGGGTCAGCCAACTGGTGTTATGCTGCAAATTGGTACACGGAATACACAAAATTTTGAGTTGCTCAAGGCAGTTGGGCGGCAGCACATCTATCCGGTTTTGCTAAAACGAGGTTTTGGTATTTCATTGAACGAATCACTCAATGCTGCAGAATATCTGGCCAGCGAAGGTAACAACCAGGTGATTTTCTGTTTGAGGGGCATGAAAACTTCATTCAATGCTCCGCATCGCAACATGGTTGATTTCGCACATTTACCTATCATAAAACGTCTGACCAGAATGCCGGTCTGTATTGACCCGTCGCATTCAGTGGGAACAAGAGAGGCTTCTCCGGATGGAGTGCTTGACGTCTTACATTCCACTTCTCAGGGCATAATTGCGGGAGCCAACATGGTGTTGGTTGATTTTCATCCTTCTCCCACAGATGCCCTGGTCGATGGACCGCAAGCGCTCACTCTGGATGAGTTGCCGAAATTTATTGAAGACACCAGAATTTCCCGGGAGGCGTACAAACAGCGTGTAGAACTTTGGGCAGAAAAGTAAAAATGAATAAGATTAAGGTATGTATTTTATTTTGCAAGATTTTCACGTGCCATCCGGGAACCTTCCTCGATATTCACTTTATGCAGGAAATAGCCTCCCAGAATAAACAGAACTAGAATCGAGAGGATACCGTACCGAATATTGCCAGTTGCTAATGTAATTGTCCCCATCATGGCTGGGCCGATAACTGCGGCAAATTTCCCAAGCATATTGTAAAAACCAAAAAATTCCGCTGCCTTTTCAGTTGGGATTATGCGTGTGTAAAGACTGCGACTTAGTGCTTGAATTCCACCCTGAAAAAGTCCTACCAAAGCTGCAAGAGCATAAAAATGCCAGACCTGAGACATGAAATAACCCAGGAAAGTGATGATTATGTAACCAAAAATCCCAACCATCACAGCCTGCTTTACTCCAATTTTTTTGGCAAACAGACTGAACAGAAGGGCGCATGGGAAGGCGATAAACTGTACCATCAAGAGAGCAGTGATTAAAGCACTGTCAGGGAATTTTAGTGTCGCACCATAATCAACCGCCATTCTTACAATTGTATCTACACCGTCAATGTAAAGCCAGTATGCCAGTAAAAACAAGCCCACAACCCGCAAATTCCTTATTTCTTTTAGAGTTTCTGATAACTGTTTCCAGCCCAAGCCGACAGCAGACCCAATTCCCACTGCTTCATAGATCACCGGTTCTTTTACCCAGAGCGCAACGGGGATGGAAAAGATCGCCCACCAGATTGCAACGGACACAAATGACAAACGAATAGCGGTGGCTCCGTCCGGAATACCAAAGGTATCCGGCTGGAGATACATCAAAACATTAATTAAGAATAGTATACCCCCACCGACATAGCCCAGAGCAAAGCCGAGAGAGGACACAAAATCAACTTTTTCTTCAGATGCAATTCCGGGCAAAAGAGAGTCGTAAAAAAGGTTGCCACCGGAAAATCCGACTGTTGCCAAAACATACAACAAAATTGCCATCTGCCAGAAACCCTGAGCCACCATCCAGAGTCCTCCTGTCATTACAATACCCAGAAAGGCAAAAATAAAAAGAAATTTTTTCTTTGCAGTGCCCCGATCCGCAATTGCACCTAGAAATGGTGCTAACATTGCCACAATGATGGATGCAATAGAATTTGCCATTCCAAGATAAAACGTACTTTCGGATGGATTGTCTGGATTAGCCCAATATGCTTTGAAGAAAAGTGGGAAAAAACCAGCCATAACTGTGGTTGCAAAAGCTGAATTTGCCCAGTCGTACATGGCCCAGCCCCAAACTGATTTGCGTTCCTTTGTCATATTTTCTTCATGAATCTTATGTTAATTAATTTCGGAAGGCTCAGGAGATTCCAGGTTTTCTTTAACTCTTTGTTTAATGAGTTTGGAAATCTCAATTGCTTCATCGTTGGTCATTTCAATGGCAGTAACCTGATGCATTCTGCCCTCCACTGACTTAAGAGCCAGCAAAACTCCGGTGGGACATGTACCAACTTCCAACTCTATTTTAGCCACAATCTATCTCCAGGATTATTTTAATTACTTGTGAGTCATGAAATGTCATAAAGTTCTGATAATATTGTCTGAGATATCTCATTTAGACTGAAAAGAGAGATCTGAAAAAGTGCTGATATTTTATAAGATCCCTCATATACGTTCGGGATGACACGGAAAATTTGTGACAGTCAAGTATATTTATCTGCAATCCTAAAAAGTGCAAAATAGAGAAACTATCACTTTGATTGACCAAGATTAATGATAACAAAAAAAGTGTACTCTGTTCTAAATAGTTAATTCAAAATTTCTAAATTTCCAACTTTTTTTAACTACCAATCTAATCAAAAAACTTGTTAAGTGGATTCTGACCAGATTGGTGTTTATTTACAAGCTGAAACGGATGTATATTTCAATTCTTTGAGAAATTTATCTGATTCTGATAAAGTTATACATACGATTAACCTTTGCTCTACAGCAGGAAAAAAGCCAATTCATGGATAACGTCTTTTATCTGGTATCTGCCCACACGTCATGTATTGAAGGCATCCGTCTGTCAATTAAAAATAAGCATGTCTACATTACTCAGGACATCGTAGGTTTTTCTGCAGATGAAGAAGAAGATTCTGCAGGAAAAAATGGATCTGATTCTGAACAATGGGCAGCAAAGATTGGAAAATTTCTGGATGGGCAGCAATGGAGCGATCATGCAATTGCTTTTTTACTACCTGCAGAAGATGTGACATTTCGAAAACTGTCTTTTCCCTTTCAGGAACGAAAAAAAGTAGAACAGGCTTTGCCCTTTGAGCTTGAGGAAGAATTAA
>Ga0208895_1000488_pt1 | contig 18197 bp, 8 predicted proteins | sample ETNtaG_10_FD_185765 | JGI IMG/M metagenome (GOLD analysis project Ga0208895, IMG submission 185765) | Marine microbial and viral communities from oxygen minimum zone, Eastern Pacific Ocean - ETNP201302SV82 (SPAdes) (version 2) | ecosystem: Environmental > Aquatic > Marine > Oceanic ... | reverse complement strand
TTCTGGGTTAACGTATTATTTTTAATCTTCAAAGACCACAAATCATCATCTTCTATTATATCACCGCTTTCACCTTTATCATATAATTCAAGACGATCAGGTGTAACTATTCTGGTCGAGTCCGTACCATACCAATATACCACTGCTTCATCCACATTATATCCCCTAACACTTGGTGCTAGATCAATCGAAAAATATAAAACCTGGTCATCCTGTAAAAAGGTGAATTGTAATTCGCGTAATGGTGAATCTGTATCTGTCGTACTGGCCGAGTCAGGACAACCCCAAAAAATCAAAGCTGGTATGATTAGAAAGCAAAAACGCATAGAATTAACATACTGAAACTTCACTTTTGCCTTCCATATATATAATGAACTAATAAGGTGCCAACTTGCTCCAAACTTTCGGCAGAGCAATTCTCAGGCAAGTCTTGGGTTGTGTGCCAATAATTCGCATGACTATTTGGATAATTAAAATCTATAATATCAACTGCTGGTATTTTCGCCTCAGTCCATAGTGGTACATGATCATCATAAATCGTATATACTATACGTGATTCAAATGCATCCAGGCTTAATACCTTTGCTAAGCCCCATAATTTTTTCACTAATTGCCTATTCTGCTGATAAGAAAAACGTTCTATCGGAATATGCAACTCAGCATCGCCGATCATATCCAATATTATTGCTTCATCAGGTTTCTCTATGGGTAAATCTTTGGCAAATGCTAGCGATCCTTGGGCATAGCTTTTTGGTATACCAGATCTACCCATATCCTCACCATCAAATAGAACAAGTGTAACACCAATTGGGGGTGGTGAAGCATTTAAAATTCGCGCCAGTTCCAACACCACCGCCACGCCGCTGGCGCCATCATTGGCACCAATTATTGGATCATTACGCTTTTCTGGGTCTGGATCCTCATCGGCCCAGGGTCTTGTGTCCCAGTGCGCCCCAATCAAGAGCTGCTCGGGTTCATCCACTTTGAAGCGAGCAATAATATTGGTTAAATCATAACTTTCTTCATTAACCAAATCATCCAGGACAAAAGGCTGCAAAAGAATTGTATCTGCAAATCCTGCAAGAGTTTTTTGTAGATAATCCAAGCATTGCTTGTGCCCATTTGAATTTTGGTTTCGCGGTCCAAATTCACATTGTTCAACCAGATATCGAAAAGCATTTCCTTTATCAAATTTAGGTACTGCATTATTGCAACTTGATAAGACATTCATTGTGAAGATGATTAAGATTATTTTTTTATGAATTCGCATTTAACTAGCCACTAATAGCTATGTTAACATCAAATCCAAAGTCACGGTCAATTTTTTTACCAGTAGTCATGGAGTCGTTTTCATGGTAACCATAGATCATGCTACCACTGACTTTGGCGGAGAAGGTATAGGTAACACGAATTCCAACTTTCCAACCGGAATTAAATGCCGTTTGTCCAAATTCCTGTCCTTGATTTTTACTACCTAATGTCTCGCTTTCATTCATATCAAAATTAAATTGAAAATTAACAGTATTCTCAATTTTATAAGGTTCCATAAAAGGCAGTGGAATAGTTATACCGCCTCTATGGCTGTAGTTAGCGCTCGATGTATAACTTTTATCGTTATGAACAGTAATACCAGTAGGTACCCGGTCCAGTGATTTTGATAAATTATGGCGAAAATTCATCGATATACCTTTTTGTAAATTTGCAGTTAATCCAACCAGCGGTGAAAAATTAGTGTTGACCCTGGATGAGCGCTCGAATTCTTCAAAATCAGTGATGAAATTTTCTAAATCCAATAATGGCATACTGGGACCATCAAAATTCTCAAATTGCCAAGACCGTGTTTCTTTACCACTAAATCCATGTTCCAAGGACAGAGTACGTAGATACTTATTCAATATGGGAAGTTTTTCCAAACCAGACCAACGAACACTCCAACCTGGAAGGGGTAACCCATTTTCTAATTTTTCTCCATAAGCAAAATAATCACGTGACATGTTTCTTTGCTCTGTTCCAGAGCCGCTTCTTGTTGTGGAAACATTTTGCGCATAATTAAAACTGGTACTGATACTTTTTGTAAGATTCAAACCAGAACGTAGTGAAAAATCACGTTTGTGATCCCAAGCACCAATATCTGATCCAACTTTTTCTGAGTGATCTAGACCATGATCAGGTTGCCATCCAAAACGATAACCCAATGGAATATCACCTATTACACCACGTCCTGTCCTGTTGAGATTTTCTGAATAACTAAAATTAATCGGATTGACCTTCCTAATCAATCCATGCACAAAATTTAAGGCAGGTATATCTTTTTGTTTCTTCTCTGGTGACTTTTCTGGTAGTTTTCCTACTCCAGGTTTCGAATCCCTTCGTCGTGATCTTCCTTTAGGTGCTGCTGTCTTTGAAGGCGGTTTATAAATTACTTCAAACATATTAACTAAATTCAAAGAAATGTTTGATGAAAATCGCAACTGTGTTCCAATATTGGCCCCATCTAGCGTGCTTTGTCTATCGTGGTTCCAACTGTATGCTGAAGAGTAATTAAAGTTTGGTTTTAACCAGGAAAAAATTACCGGGTTAAATGATGTGGTTAAATTTTCCGTAATATTTTCCACAACGCCTGGATCCATGTCTCTCATTGCCATCCATGCGTAACCGCGATAATCCTGGAGATCACTTTTGACGGCACGGGTATATTTAGTTTTTAAGGAATTCGTTACCGAATAATCCATAGATAAATTTCTATGTAAACCAAAATTATATGAGTCGGGCGATTTTCCGCCAACACGCTTTATCCTTTGGCTTAAGCCTTCACTAAAATTCATAGATGTATTCAAGTTTGAAGGTGTATAAAAAAAATGTATCTCGCTCAGTTTTGGTCCGATCCAGGGTATAGGTTTTATCCATTTTAATGGACTGATATAATTATCACGTCCAAAAGGAAGTGTATAGCTCAATTTACCAGAGTATTTTTCATTCAATACTTCTTTATTGATCTCATTTGATGAAAATGACCTGCTAGCGCTGAAACTCGGTTTTAATTTATCCAAAGTATACTTAACAATTTTATTATCCGATTTACTCGACTTTGTTAAAGATGTACTAAAATTCATACCTGTAGATCTAGTTAGGATTGAGTCAGGAGCGGTACCTTCACTTACAAGAATATCGGAACCTGGAAAATATTTTGGGGTATTCGTGGCATTAGTCATCGACAGGTTTACCGGTAAGCTTATTCCCCATGATTTAGGCAATAGTTTATGTATTTGTACATTTGTATTTACCGAAAGGTTTTCCCCCGTTTGATTGGTGCCGAGGCGCTGCTGCAGCACATGGAAATCGGCATCCTTTCGACTGTAAGTAAACGATGTATTTGCTATGTCAGCTAAATTAAATTTTGATGTAAGACGCATAGCAACACCCCGATTCTTTTTTACACCACTTAAACGGAGTTCATCGAGCCAGATTTCACCACTTATCCATTCATCGGACATATTTCTCAGTCCTACCATAAAAAATTTTATCCTTGATAACGCAGGTTCGCCTTTTATATTGATTTGCTTACCAGTAGAAATTCCATTCTCATCTTTGAACGTATAAGATTTTATATTTGCTGAATCTAAAAATGTATCTGTAGCATTTAACTTTTTTACATTAGTTGAATCTTGCAATTTAAGCTGAGTCAACCAGTTCAGATCAAGATTGATCGTGTTCCTATTTTCGGCCTCGTCCCAACCATTATATACAGGCTGAACCAATTCATAATAATCTTCCCCGAGTCCAAAACGCATGAAAAATTCTACTTTAGTTTCAGTGGTGCCGATCCAAGGGCTATTGCCATATACATACATTTTCATTTTATCATAAGTGAGATAACTTTTGGCTCTGTCTCCAGTTACATTAACCAATGTCTTTAAGGCAGCTCCTTTATATCGGGGAGAAAGATTATCGAATTTTAAAACTAGCGATTGTTCTTTTGATCGTATTTCATTTATGCGATCGTACTCACCCTTTACACCTTTTGGTGGTGCATAATTTGCATTATCCTCTGTATTAATTACTGAGATAGCAAATACACTATCGGAATTGGTCTTACTATATAAATTTGATGAATCAGGTGCCACGCCCAATTCCTGCCAATCATTACCCACTAATTCTATTTTCGCGATTTGAACCCAAGTTTGGGTGGTGTCTGTGATCCTTACTCGGCAAAATTTAACTTCGTTCCATTCTTGATTTCCTGTACTATCAATCATTTCAAAATGACTTAACGGAATCCGGAATAACCTCCAGCCAGTAGGTTGACCATCCTTGACAGTCTCACCAGAAAAATAGGTTGTATCATCTAACGTAAACGATTTAGTAAAGTAATCATTGGTTTTGTCCAAAAATCCAGTTCGATCCAAATCTTCTGTATCAGGATATCTTCCAGCATCAAGCGCATTTCCTTCTGTCCCATTGATTCGCTTATAATCATTAGTACCTTCATCATACTTCCAATTATCACTATTCGGATCATTTGGATCTATGTCATCAGCAACATTGATCAAAGCTGTATTGCCAGATTCTAGAAGTTCATTATATGTTTCTCCAAATTGTAAACATCCGCCCCAACCATCTTCCGACTCATCTGCACAACCATCTAATCCAACATCCTCAGCATCATCCAATAGTCCATCACCAATCATTCCGGCCACCGGAATATCCTCTGTATTTAGAGTACCATTACCATTCCAATCCTCGCTAATTTTACCGAGATCAATACTTAACTCGGATCTTGATCCATTTTTACTACGAATCCAAATTTCAAAAAATTTTGTTTGCGTCTGGTCGTAATCCCCAGAATACAATGTTGCAATAATTCCTGCCCATAGAGAATCTTTTGGGAGATGAGTTTGGTTAACCAGTGGTTTAAAGTTCATAACGAGTATATCGGTTGTTTCATTTTGGGCACGAATGGATGTTTCTTGATTTGGCCATATATCCTTGGTCCGCCATTGAACGAACGGATTATACCAATACATTTTCGCTCTGTTGCGATGACTAAGTGTTTTGTTAGAATGATAAATAAGTGGTGGTGATGATGGTTTCCAGAACCTGCGCTGTATTGGAAAAGAAGTAGTACGTTTTGCTCCTTCAAAGTCATCAATATACGCTACACCTCTTGGATCCCCAGTTTCAGGATTATTTATGGAATTTGGATTTGGCATTACCTGTGCCACTTCACCTTCAATTGAGAATGATGATGCTTTTTCAGTATTTATGATTGGTAATTGATCGATCAATCTGGTTAATCCTTCCAACGGTTGTTCATAACGACCATTAACTCCCCATATAAAATTGCGAGTAGGTTCATAACCAACTTCAATCTTTTCATTGATCACTGACTGGTTGAAATATAAAGCAGTAGCACCAATAAATGATCGATCCCCAAGATCCATTTGCGCCCGTGTACCTAAAATTGTCTTTTTATCAAATGATACTATTTCATGTTTATCAAACAATATATTTAATTGAGCATTCGGATTTAAATCTTCATTCATAACAAGCGTGCCTGAGAAATAATCTATTTGATAATCAACACCGCGTTGTAACTCTAACCCATCTACAAATACCTGTTCGCTACCTTCAACAATCATAAATCCCAGATTAATATTAGAACTTTGGTTTGTGTATTCTATCTGCATTTCAAAACGACTATCATTATTAATCTCTGTCTGCGTTGTTGTGGTATACATTTTACCCTGCCCCAAAACACTTTGTAATTCAGCATTTTTATTACCACCTGCTAATGAATCATAAGCAAATGGATGGTACGTGGGAAACACCAATTCACCGCTTATCATATTGACTATACTACTATTTTCCATATCAATTAATTCATCTGCTTGTCGAACGCCTGACTCATTCAAACTATCCAGCCCAAACTGTGTGATATATGGTTTACCTCCTACATCATATTCGGACGGTGGATTCTGGCGCTGGTTAACAATGCGAACAGCAAAACCATCCTTACTAATATTGGATGCGCCCATATAGTAGACATTCTTAAACATGAGATCCCACACTGAATGGCTCGGAGTTAGTGAAATGGGCTTAATCATTTTCAGTATCAAACTCGATGTGGAATCGGTTGCAATAATTCCGCTACCAATGGTTAAAAGGGTATCTCCAGTTTGTCTATTCGCTAAGACAAATGTACAGCCAAAAGCTTCATTACTTGATCTATTCCGTAAGCGAATAAACCCGAGATCATTACTGATGGAGTAATCTTGTCCCGGTTCCAGTCTTTTGTAATTACCCTCTTGACTTTCTGTATTTTCTATATCATTTAAATCTGCGTAGGCAATACCTGGGTCCGTGCTTGCATCATTGGCTGATTCTAGTTTATAGAGATCAAAATCTCTTATGATTACATTACCAACGAGATGTGCTCCTTCGTATAAGGGATAAAATGGTGGTATACTGATATATGACCCATCCAGGGTGGTATTTATCCCATTTCGGAACCATTTATGAACATAAAAATATTGATTCTTTATGTAGTCACTATCCTTGATTTTTACTACTGCTGATTCATTGCTTCCTTTGTATTTCAATTGTTCCTTTTTTGTTTTCTCTATAGAGGCAATTGTGGTCACATCTACAGGCCCAATCTTCGATATAGCCTTCAAACCAAACAGGCCACTATTTTGTCCAGAAAAAGTAACAAATTGGGTTGCCGGCAAGGACAAAGAAATATTCCCAGCTTCTACTTTTTGAAGAATATCATCTTCTTCACCTTCATATGAAATACGGATATTATTCTCCCAATCAAAATCTCGTTCTGAATCTCTATCCATTTTAACCGTTATGCGATCACCGATTTTTCCTTCAATATTAACCGCCTGTTTCTGGTCAAATTCTAGGTGTGTATTTTGTGTTTCCCGTATACTGGAACGGACAAGTTCCTGATCCTGAAATACCATTTTTCCATTGATATTGATATTCCCGTTAACGCGGAGTGATACCCGGCCAAAGTCACCCATATCCATGCCAACCATTTCCAAGTACCGTCCTCCACGACGATCAGTGTAGCGCTGATCTCCCTGATCTTTCTTATTAAATGAATCAATGAAATTCAACACTCTTTTCACTTGAATCATATGATTGAAATACCACTCTACTGTACTGGTAAAAGGGATTCGTAAAACCTCATCATCTATGTATTCAGTAAATGATATGTATCGCCAGCTGCTATCCATGGCTACATCAAGAATTCGCTCACCATAGGTCACGTCTAATAGATAAAGTGGTTGGTCTAGTGTATCTTTCATAAGACTAAGTGGTACTGGTATTTCCGGAAATGCAGTTACTACATATGTAGAACGCAGGTGGTAACTGGGGGGCAAGGTTAGGGTAGAACTATCCTGCTGGCCGTATAGAGAAAAAATAGTACCTACGGTCAGGAAAAACGCAAGATTGACGTATCGCCCTTTTTTCAAAGGGATTCTCCTGTATTGTTATTTGTGTCGGTCAGTTCCCTAAGGAACTTTCATTCCGATAGCGGTAGGTCTATAGAGGATTCTCCTATTTTTTGGTTTATTTACCTAGTTTAGCACATTTACGAGTATTTTACGAAGTTTTTGTAACGCGATCCCACGGTGGCTAATTTTATTCTTTTCGTCAGTAGAAAGTTCCGCAAACGTTTTTTCTAACCGAGGAACATAAAAAATAGGATCATACCCAAAACCCATATTCCCTCGAGGGGTTTCAGTAATTATACCCTCTATAAATCCCTCAGTCCATAATTCTTGGATTTCATCTACGAAGGATATTACTGTTCTGAATCTGGCAGAACGCATATCATCAGATACATCTTCCATCACTGATAAAAGCTTATTTACATTATCATCATAGGTGGCATTTAAACCAGCAAATCGAGCTGAGTATACTCCTGGTGCACCATCAAGAGCGTCGACTTCTAATCCTGTATCATCAGCAATTGCAGGTAGTCCAGTCCGATCATGAACTGTATGTGCTTTCAATAGACTGTTTTCCAATAGAGTAGTGCCGGTTTCTTCTATGTCGCCAATATCTGGATATTCTGATAATGAGCAAATATCTACATCTAGACCCAGCAATGAATGCTGCAATTCTATTTCCTTATCATGATTGTGTGTGGCTAGAACTATTTTCATTACTTTAATTCAATTAAAAACGGCGGAAAATAGGCAATTACAAAAAAACCTGAAAGTCTAATAAAACAGTGGGTTAATCAGTTGCAAAAGGAACATCCCTCTACTAATTTTCACGGCATTTTTGGCGGCTCGGTAGCTCAGACGGTAGAGCAGAGGACTGAAAATCCTTGTGTCGGCGGTTCGATTCCGTCCCGAGCCACAAAAAAAGCCCCAATTGGGGCTTTTTATAATTATTGTAAAATAACACTTTAATAACTCATATCCATACCACCACCATCAAATCCTTCTCGATCACCTTTAAAACGTCTTTTCTGTTCCATTTTTCCAAAACTATAGCTTAAAGATAATGATACAGAACGCCTGTCTCGACGACGATCGGCTTCCATGCTGCGGATATATTCTTCTCCACTAACAAGATCTTCTAAAACTTCACTGGTCTCAATTCCGAAACCGCTGTTATCAAAAAGATCTCTTACTTTTACTGTCAAGGTAAGCTTGTTATCCATAAGCTTTCGTTGGAATGACAAATCTGCTGTGAGCGACGGTTTTATTTCCCCCGTTGTGATTTTCATCCGTCCCCTGTATCGACCTGACAAGTCCAATCTGCCAATCATGGGTATGGTTAGCATTGTACTACCAAAAGCAAAATATCCTTTTGAGTTCCCATTCAGGTCGGATTCACCAGAGGCGTAGGTACGCGAATTCCAAGTATTTACACTCATCATAAACATTATTATGGGCATGGGGCGATAATTCACAAAAAATTCTATTCCATGGCGTTCTGATTGACCAGCATTATCAGAACTCATGTATTCATAGGTTGTATCCTGGAATACAATATAATCCCGATCCCACCATCTGATATTATCAGTCAAGTGAGAATAGTACACGCCCGTATTAAAGGTAAGTTTTCTGGAATTACTGGAAAAATTTAAATCCATAACATCACTATATTCCGGTTTTAGATATGGATTACCAGTACGAATAAAGGAAGTATTAGTTGTACTTCGAGGAAATGGGCTTAAGGTTCTTCTGCGAGGTCGATTTACACGCTTACTAAAACCAAACTGAATTCGCTGAGTCTGATTCAAATTATACAGCATGTTTACACTAGGATATATCTGGAAATAATCATTTTCAAATGGGGACTGATCAATCGCATTATTCATAATAAGAGTAAAAATATTTGATGAATCCAGATCATGCGCACTATCGCCAGATCCAACTATCGCAGTGTTAAACACTTGTTCAGCTCTTGCACCTAATTGCAGACCAAACTTATCCGTAAAATTATGCATCAGGGTTCCATAAATGGCGTGAACTTGCTCATTGTAATCTGAATCGTAGGGAGTTTCCAAATAATTGAGGTTTTTCTTAAAGGATTTCAATGTGCTTTTAAAGCCTGCTTCAACTTTTGATGATTCACCATACGGATGGGTGTAATCACTTTTTATTATAATATTTCTATTATCTTCTTCATGATAAGGGTCATCTTCGTTATGCTTATGATCGCTAATATTATTAGAAGGATTATTCACGTTAGAATATGCATGCTCATATCCAAAGTCATCATTAAATGAGCTACTAGCCTCTAAAACCAATTTTCTATCCTTCTGGGGAAAATCTTTATAATAACCAAATTCAAAATCTATATCATTGCCATGGTCAAATTCTTCCGATTCGAAAGTATAATCTGGATTGAAATAAGTAACATTTTCATAATCATTATCATCATGATGCTTATAAGTTATTGCTAAGGTTATCATATTATTCTTATCATGATAATAGTCCGTCCCTAATTTGATGCTGTTAGTTATTGGCTCTCTAGTCCCTTTCGTTTTCTGACGGCTTTCATTTGTATACGTTGGATATTCATATTGAAAAAATCTATCACCGCCGCCGAACCTGTTCCAAAGCCTGTAGCTGCCATTAGAAAAGATATTAAACTTATCTCTTCGGTAATTGAACATACCAGAAAGATTATACCGGCTGTATTCCCCCGCTGTTATTGTGGCAGACCCATTCATTCCCTCAAATCGTCCCCGCTTCAAAATAATATTGATGATCCCGGCCATCCCATCTGGGTCATATTTTGCTGATGGATTCGTAATGACTTCAATACGGTCAATCATATCTGCTGGTAAATCTTCCACCATGGATCGCCTGTCGCCTCGCATCGGTCGACCATCAATAAGCATGGTAACATTCCCATCACCACGTAGTGTGATATTCCCATCAATATCTACGTCCACTGAAGGAATCTTTTTTAAGGCATCAGATCCTGTTCCACCCACCAATGTCATATCCTTCTTGGCATCAAAAATGCGCTTATCAACCGTGTAAATCATATTGGGTATTTCTCCATAAACATCAACTTCTTCCATTTGTACAGCAGATAGTTCCATCACAATTGTACCAATGTCTTGTTCAACGCCTCCCCCATCACCTGGAAAAAGATTGATCGGCCCAATATTGACTTTTTCATAGCCAATAAATTCAATAACTGCCTGATATCTGCCCATGGGAATTTCGCGAATTTTAAAAGATCCTAAATCATCTGTTATACCACCAGTAACAATTTCATTGCTGCGCATATTCACTATAGAAACCGATACATATGGCATTGGAATTGTTGTTGCAGAATCCACTACTATGCCTTGCAAAACGCCAATTTTTGGCATGTTAGCAGGATTAAACCCTCTGCCACCACGTTGGGCAATAATAATCGTGGAAAATATTAGTATGAAATAAATGACGATTTTGTATCTGGAATTCATTTATATCTTTCTTTGTTAAATTTGACTAAACTTTAATTAATTAGTTAAAATAGGCGCTGAACCTCCAATATATCTTCAGCAAAGAAAACAATTTAATTTACAAACTGTTTCATCAAATTTCTTTTCAGAATTGAAGACGCAGTAATTACGCCAGACATTAGCGCTGCGGAAACACCAGCTGTAACAATATCCTGCCCGGTTAGATATAAGTTTTTGATTGGCGTTTGCGGCTTTAGCCATTTTTGACTAAAGCGCACTGGTGTATGGTTAATACCATACAGTTCACCCTCTTTATAATTGGCAAGGTCCCGACTGGTCAAGGGAGTGGATAATTCATAATAATCCACATGCCCATTCGTTTCTGGGGATTTCTGATAAAGAACATCTAGCAAATTTTGTGAGACACTTTCTTTAAATCCTTCATATTCATCACCGCGATTCTTCCATTCTTTATTTTCCCATTTTTTATGTTTAGAAAATTCAGCAATCGTGATAACCTCGATCGTTGAAGTATTGGGATGGTTCTTATCCCAGGATGGATCTTTAGCGGACGGAAATGAAATAAATACAACAGGATAAGGTTGATCGTTATCATCTAAATAATTCTTCAGATTCAAATCATGGTCATAGTCAGGGTAAACCCAGAGATTGGCATTATTGAGACCCAAATCTGCGGCGGATTTATCCAAACCAATATGCAAACAATAATATCCAGAAGATGGTTGCACCTGATCTAACGTAACGTTGCCATTTGATCCTATTTTCTTATCCTTAAGTAATACTTCGAAGGTATTCTTAATACCGGCACTGCTTATAACTATCTTTGCTTTGATTTCATCTCCATTTTCAAGATGAACACCAAATGCTTTGCCTTTGTGTGTTAATATTTCTTTAACACCAGTACTCAATACTACCTTACCTCCACGAGATTGGATGCCAGGTATGACTGTTTCTGCAATCATACGTGAGCCGCCTACTGGATAATTACCGCCTTCCCAATAATGACGGGCAACCATCGCTTGTACCCCAAAACTGCTTTGACCCGGTGGTAATCCATAATCACCCCACTGTCCAGTCAAAACACCAATTAATTCTGTACTACAGCCAAGACCAGTCAGCACCTCTTTTGTAAATCGTCCTGCATATTCTAAAAAAGGTTTACTCATAAATGGATAGGCTAAAGAGCCTAATAAACCAGGAAGTGCCTTGTTCGCATAATAGGAAAGGCTTTTTTTAGAAACCTGGTCAACTAAATCTATATAATTTCGAATGGATTTTTCTTCTTTAGGAAAATATGAAATCATTGTTTCCAAAAACGCACCCTTGCCAGTTATAAAATCATAGGTTTTATCTGGGAAGACCATACGATCATAAATATCATCCATTCTGGCCCAGTGCAAATTACCGTTTGAAACGTAGTCAAATAGACGCCGTAAGAATGAATTTGGTTTATGGAGATTGCCGCCAATATAGTGAATGCCCACATCCCATTCATAGTTATCACGTTTAAACGTATGGGTGTATCCACCAAATTTGAAATGTTTTTCCAAGACCAATACTTGTTTCCCAGCGTCAGCCAGCAGCCTTGCTGTAGTAAGACCACTGATTCCTGAGCCTATAATAACTGCATCCCAGTTTTCTGCAGCCATTGTTGATTTATACCGATCACCAATCGGCATAAATAACTTCCCGTATTATATAATTAATCATCTTCCCTTTTAGTTGGATTATTGGAAAATACAAAGAAAGCGGTTCAGTAATTGAATCTTTAATAAAGAAAATAAAATTTGGGACATAGCCCTGCAAGCTTATCCTCTTGGTCCTTGCAAGAAAGGGGTTTCTCTATTGCAGGGCTATTCCCTGCCTAGAAACTATAATAAAATATATATGCCGGACAGTGACTGGGCTCACATAAAAATCTAAGGTTGAAAAACCGGCCAAAACCGAAAGTTATTATTTGGTTGTATTTCATTTTCGGAAAGAACAATGTTATGGCGCTCTGATAAGCGAGCAAAATCTTGTCCGTTCGGTCGAACCCATTCAATAAAACTTTCAGCACCCCATTTACCCATTCGATGAATATAAACAATATGACTTCCGGAAGGAGAATATTGACCATGATAGGCTAAATGCCCAGATGGAAAATCAGTTAAACGCACTTGCTCTGAACCATCAATATTCATGACCCAAAGGTTGTGATCTCGTTGGTACAAAACCTTTTCACCATTTGGAGATATTCTAGGGCGGTCATCTGCTTCAAGGGTACATACTGTTAAAAATTGATCACTAGATCCATCAAGAGTAATAGACCAGATTTCGAACTGATTTTTTATAGTCTGGGAAGGCATGACATATAATATGCTAGGCTCAAGCGTAGTTATGCCGACTGGCACAACCACATCCGCTGGATCACTGAATGATGTTACTTTCTTGTAAGCTGAGCCATCTGGTTGAATGGTATAAAGATTCTTGCTGCCAAACATGTCCCGGGCAGTGTAAACCACCAAGGAACCATCCACTGAGAACACTGGATTTCTGGGATCCGTTTCATAGGATAGTCTTATTGTTACAGCACCACTATCTAAAGGAAGACTATAAATTGCCGTACCATGACCAATCTTTTTCACAAAAACAAGCGTGTCTCCTGTAGGATTCATATCAAACCAAAGATCTGTGAAAATTTTAGATAATATGGTGACATCACCGCTATCCATATCCATCATAATAAGGCTAGGATCTCCCAACTCATTATCAGTAAAAAATAGAGATTTACCATCTGGACTGAAGTGCATGGGATATCCCAATCTTGAAGAAGGACTACCATCTGTTTTATTCAAAACATCATGGTATTTCTTTGCCATATCAAATTTGAGAGAATTTGTTGTATCAAACGGATTCGCAGCCAATGATTCAATCCACATAACAGCAGGGTCTATAATGCCAGTATCAATTGTTCTCTGGCCACGTATCGGATTATCCATAAGGTATAATGCTTTTTCTTCCAGCATTAGTCGAAATATAGAACCTGTGGATTCACGCTGATAATACGTTTCTTCGTTATAGTTTAGATCTAGGCTAAAGATATCCAATTGATCACTTAAACCATACCGATCGCCAAAAAACAAAACTTGTGTTATTGCAGCGCCGCTAATTGAATCTGCGGATTCCAACCCCCAATAATCTCTTGTTACAAGTGTATAAATACGATGTGCGCCCCAAGATATATTTTCCTCAATGAACGTGGTATCATTTACATCATTACTTACCCATAATTCTGTCCTACCTGTAGTATCATCAAGGGAACTACCATACAGAACATATTGAGAAAAATCTCTTTCTCGATTGCGGGTCCAAATTAAGTGAAAGGATTGATTCTCATGTTTTATGTACAAAAATCTTGAAGGTATGGGTGGCGCATCTAAAACCTTTGTCAGTTGCCCAGCAGCAGAAAAACCAAACGTATCTACTACCGTAACCCAATACCAACGTGGATTGGCAGGATTAAATTCACTAATATTTACTAAAGGCGTATCAATCGTTATTACTTCGTAAATATCAATTGTATCCCCTCCTATAGAATCAACCGCTGATAATAAATAATGGCGGAAATCATTTATATCCGATTGCTGCCAGTTTATCTGCATTAATACTGAATCATATTCAATGGTAGTTATTTCCACCAAGGGTGGATAACCACGTGACTGATCAAAGTATACCACTACTGTATCACTGCTGGCAGTATTCCCAACTGTATCAAAAGCAGTAACAAAAATGCGGTGTTCATTGGTGTCTGCAAACTGTGTCGTATTCAAGGTAAAATCATAAAATCCAGCAGTAACCTGTTTTTTTACTAAAAAGGAATCCAGATGCAAAATAACTGAATCAATGCCGCCATCATCAACGGCCAAACCGGCCACTGGATGCAATTTGGTTAATGTATCGTTATTCTCAGGATAGGTAAGCCAGAGGAATGGCGGTATCGAATCCAGTAATATGGGCGGTTCATAAATTGTCGTGTCAATAACATAGCCAGATATCCAAGGATCAGGTATAAAGGGAATCCTGTCAAATATTTTCGGGAGTCTTAGTTTCGGGAGTCTTGGTATCGATGGAATGGATGGCAGCTGCACGGCACACCCCGGTATTAACACTAATATCAGGAGAAAAAGAAGAATATGGTTTTTCATGTCATTTGTTCATAAACACTATGATCAAGCTGCTATTGATTATTTTATATAAGGCAATAGAGAGACTGGAATTAGTAAAAGCTGCTGGGATAACAGTTCTTAAGTGCTGGTGCGAATTCATAGTTGGTATGTAGAACCCAGATAGAATACAGGAAAAATAACTAAATAAAAAAGAATAAAATTAGTAAAATAACAAGAATGAAGAAAATTTTCGTTATTAATAGTGTTGAATTTGGCGGTACGGATCTGCCAATAATAGCTGGGCCATGTGTGATTGAAAGCCGGGACCATGTATTGCGCATGGCAGAAAAGATAAAGAAAAGCACGACCGCTATAGGTTTGCCAATGATCTTTAAATCATCTTTTGACAAGGGTAACCGTTCATCGCATACTTCTTACAGGGGGCCAGGTCTTGACGAAGGTCTACGTATTCTTGAAGAGGTAAAAAAATCATTTGATGTTCCCCTAACAACTGATATTCATGATGCGACACAAGCAAAGCCTGTAGCAGACATAATTGATATTATTCAAATCCCTGCCTTTCTGTGCAGGCAGGGTGATCTTCTTGAAGCTGCAGTGGCTACAGGAAAAACAGTAAATGTGAAAAAGGGGCAGTTTATGGCCCCTTGGGATATGCAAAATATTATTGAAAAAGTTAAGCATGCCCGTGGTGAACAATTATTACTTACAGAGAGGGGCACTTCATTTGGCTATAATAACTTGGTCTCTGATATGCGTTCAATTCCCATTATGAAAGATCTTGGTGTCCCTGTTGTTTTTGATGCCACCCATAGTGCCCAGCAACCAGGAGGGCTAGGGAAAATGACCGGAGGAACCCGAGAATTAATTCCGACACTGGCTAAAGCGGCAGTAGCAGCAGGATGCGATGCCGTTTTTATGGAAGTGCATAATGATCCAGAAAATGCGCTTTCTGATGCAGCAACGCAATGGCCACTGGATATGCTGGATTCAATATTGAAAAGCATAATTAAAATTTTACATGCAAGGGATAAATAGATAACCTGTAAAATGAGATTATTTAGCTCCATCATAGTCCTCTTTTTATTAACAGTAACATACGCAAGTGAATGGACCAATTCCGCGACTCTATCATTTGCTGATAAAGTAGGTAATACCAATATAAATTCATTTTCTGGCAACTTAGCCAGCAGTAATAAGGGTGATTTCAAACTTTTTGGTAAATTACTAACTGATTCAGAATTCAGCTTTTTGGCAAATCACTCACAGAGCACACAAAATGATACCAGTTTACTCGAGAACAATGGTGCAATTATCTTAATATTTGATTATCACGCCAACCAAGTTTTTTCACCATTTATTTTTACTGGATGGGAATACGACTCTCTTGCCGGCGTTGATAGCAGAATAAATTTAGGTGTCGGAGCAAAATACAGATTTAATAACTATGCATCATTAAGTGCTGCATTGTTAATAGAAAATCAAACTTACACTGGTGAAACTGCCGAATTACTAAATCGAATCTCTATAAGACCAAAATATAAACGGTCATTTGCAAATGGTAGTAATATTATTTGGATGATTTTTTATCAACCATCAACCCTGGATTATGATGATTACCTAATAAAATCAGAATTAAGCGCGTCACTCCAAACAAGTGTTCAATGGCTTGCATTTACTTGCACTGGTGTGTACGATTATAATTCAAAACCCCCTGCTGATGTAAAACATGCTGATCTAGATTTAACAATTGGATTAACAATTTCCTTTTAATATTTATATTAGCATTACAATTTCCTATTCGCATTTGAGGAGGTTGTTATGTTCTATATTCTTAGACAAATTTTATTAATTTATTTGGTCATTTTTCCTATCTGTAGAGCGCAATCAATGCGGACAGATTCCGAACCCGGTTTGGGTAATTATGTAATCCCATTTTACGCAGCAAATACATACCGTTCAAATATTCAACCACCAGATGAATATTTAGGATTTAAGCTTGGCTCAAGACCTGTACACCACGCTGAAGTCTTAGATTACTATAATTACTTAGATGAACTATTGGACAATGTTACCCTAACTGAATATGGAAATACATATGAAGGGAAACCGCTTGTCTATCTCATGATCTCAAGCAAGAAGAATATGGTTAATTTGCAATCCATTAAAAATTCCATATCTACTTTAGCAGATCCAAGATTAATAAAAACTGTTACCGCTGCTAAAAAGATTATTGTTAACACCCCGGCTATTGCGTGGATGGCTTATGGTATTCATGGTGATGAGATATCCAGCACTGATGCTGCAGTACAATTGGCCTATCAACTAGCAGCAGGATCGGATCCTACTACAAAAAAGATTCTCGAAGAACTGGTTGTAAGTATCGATCCTATGGAAAATCCGGATGGCCGTGAACGCTATCTCCAGCAACTGAAACAATGGCGTGGTGTAGTAGTTAATTCCGATGCCAGTAGCTTGGATCATTCCGGATTCTGGCCGTATGGTCGTGGTAATCATTATTTATTTGATCTTAATCGCGATTGGTTTGCCACCGTTCATCCAGAAACAAGGGGAAAAGTATCAGCAATTTTAGAATGGAAACCACAATTCTTAGTGGATTCTCATGAAATGGGTGCTATGGACACGTATTTGTTTAATCCACCAAGAGCACCATTTAACCCGTTCCTTCCCAAAACCATATATAAATGGTGGGACAATATTGCTAAAGACCAGGCAGCAGCTTTTGATGAATATGGATGGAGCTATTATACCAGGGATTGGAATGAAGAAGTTTACCCAGGGTATGGCAGTTCGTGGGGCATATATATTGGATTAGTTGGTATTTTATATGAGCAATCTGGTGCAGACGGATCCATTGTAAAAAAAGAAGACGGCACGATCACCACATATAGAGAAACTGTGCACCATCAGTTTATTAGCTCCATGGCAAACTTGACAACCATCGCAAATCACAGAGAAGAATTACTACAGGATTTTTATGATAGTCGCAAAAAAGCTGTTTCAGCAAAGAATACTGGGAAAGCATTCGTATTTGTATCTCAATCAAACACCAG
>Ga0208895_1000473_pt1 | contig 18609 bp, 18 predicted proteins | sample ETNtaG_10_FD_185765 | JGI IMG/M metagenome (GOLD analysis project Ga0208895, IMG submission 185765) | Marine microbial and viral communities from oxygen minimum zone, Eastern Pacific Ocean - ETNP201302SV82 (SPAdes) (version 2) | ecosystem: Environmental > Aquatic > Marine > Oceanic ... | reverse complement strand
TAGCGTCCCAGCGACCGGAGGGAGTGCCAACAGCGTTTTGTTAGGCGTACAAAGGAACGTACGCAGCTTTGCTGCCACCACTAGCCAAATAGACCGCGTGATTAAATTATTGAATTTAAGATAAAACAACCCTGTGCGAAATGCCAGATGTAAACGCCATTGCTGGATAAAAGAGCGAGTTTAGAAGACTGGTGAAGTTAAATGTTGGCGTTGCGGTGTTGATGAAAAGCGCGTTGCTAAAGTCGTTTAAACAGCAACAAAAGCTAGCCGCAAAGACAACCTAGCGAAACAACCTTGACGCTGGAATGTCACGGTTGAACCCACTTTTTTATGCTGTAAGTAAATGACGCCTAACTTTTAAATAAGGGGCGCAGACATGTGGGGCATAATGGCGCAGCCGCCCCGCGTGTTTGCGTCCCAGCGAACGAAGTGAGCGACTTGATTTTTTTGTTAGGTACGTGCACACACATCCTTGTTTTTTAAAAGTTTCTGAGCCTTTTCTTGGAAAACAATAAACCTTTTTTCGTCGGAGACGCCAAGGCTTCTATGAGGTGTTTCTGTGATAGTATTTGCTGCTAAAATCGCACCATTTAGCATATTACAGCTTAACCGAGAAACGGCCTCTAGGTCATTTTGATTAAGATTTTCAGTAATGTACGAAAATGACTCTAGGTCTTGAGTTACTTTGATTTTTGCATCTCTAACGGTATCTTCCAAGTGAAGTATAAACATAACCGCGATGCCTGCTGAAAAAGACAAGAATGAAACAACAAAAGTTTTCATAGTATTCCTTTTGAGTACATAACTTTTAAATAAGGGGCGCAGGCACGTAGGGCATAATGGCGAAGCCGGCCTGCGTGTTTGCGTCCCAGCCCGCGCAGCGGGCGATCTTGATTTTTTTGTTATATGCCATTAGCTACTAACATCTTGCGATGCTAATAAAATACCAATGAAAAATGCAAGATATGACAATGAAATGGCTCCGATAGCTGACTTTTTGTGAGCTTCGTTATCGCTTGGCGATTCGTTGTTATTTATTTGCACCATAAAATGATTTTGGGCTAGGTACGCTAACAGTGCGCTTATTGCACCAAACAGTACTCCTAGAGAAAACGCAAAAAGAGAGTAAACCAAGAAAGTTTTATCCTCTGCTTTCGAATTGCCAACGAATGTTAACAATGCTACCGCTGCGCCGCCATTAATCATAATTGAGCTTTTCAAAGCAAGCTCTGCCATTTGAATTACTGACTTGAAGTGTTCAACTGCACGCTGAAGTTTTAATTCTGCAATTTTATCGTCGTTCATAACTTCTCTGGCATATAACACCCCGCTTAGGGGCAAAAATACGTGGGCTATAATAACGAGCGAAGCGAGGACAGCCCACGTGTTTTTGTCCCAGCACGCCCCGCGTGCGTCTACAGCGGTTTGTTAGGTGCGTGGCCATGATGGGGCATCGTTTTCTCCAAACAAAACGCCAAAATTAATACTTTTAACAATACCGAACTGAACCTGTAACTCCAGCCACTCATCTTCGTAATTGATTGAAGTAAAACCACCAAAATCATCATATTTTGGTTTGGAGCTGTGCCGTGAACCTAGAAACTCAACAGCACTTATTTCACTGAGCCCGATGAGACGGCTGCCAAACAATTTAGCCTCTTTATTATGAACTTCTAGCCACCCGAGTCGATCGTCATTTTCTGGTTCAAATGACAACTCAATTTTCAGTTCATTGTATTGAAGACGCTTACAGCCACTATCGGTGAAGTAACTTTTACTTGGGCTACCCAATAGTATTTGAGCTTCCTTTTCAGTGACACCAAATAAAAGTGAGTCTATTCCTTTTCCAATGTATAGATCCATCCATTTACCTCAAAGCACCTAACGCTAAGCTTTGGGGCGCAGGCACGGGGCTATAATCGCGAAGCGGCCCCGTGTTTGCGTCCCAGCGACCGAAGGGAGTGCCAACAGCGTTTTGTTAGGCGTACAACTGAAAGTACGCAGCTTTGCTGCCACAACTAGCCGATAAGGCCACTTATTTAAATTGTTGAAATTAAGATAAAACAACCCTGTGCGAAATGCCAGATGTTAAGGACATTGCTGGATAAAAGAGCGAGTTTAGAAAGCTGGTGATGCAGAATGTTAGCGTTGTGATGTTGATTAAAAGCGCGTTGCTAAAGCCGTTGAAACTACCGAAAAAGTAAGCCGCAAAGACAACCTAGCGAAACAGCCTCAATGGTGGAATGTCACGTCCGAACCTACTTTTTAATGCTGTAAGTAAATGCCGCCTAACTTTTAAATAAGGGGCGCAGGCGCGTGGGGCATAATGGCGAAGCCGCCCCGCGTGTTTGCGTCCCAGCCCGCGCAGCGGGCGAACTTGATTTTTTTGTTATGTGACTTACCCAAAAAAACAAGCGTATTCATCATGATCTATAACGGCAAAGACTTGCTCAATAGTTTTTACATACATATTTGGCTCATAGCCGTGCCATTTTAGATCTTGTCGCATCCAGAAAATTTTCCATTTACCTTGAGCGAGGATAAAAGTTGCTTTAGCCATGTCCAGGTCATGATATTCATTTGGGCTGTTCCAAACAGGACGCGTTTCATATATATAAACTGATTGCTTCTCCAGCCGCCAACCAATGTCTAACTCATTTCTAATATGCACTGGTGGCCTACGCTTATTTAAAAAAGCGTTGGCAGCTTTTTCTATCTTCTTTATTTCGAATTCACTTAAGGCCATAAAAGTTTAATTTTCCACCTGTCACATAACTTTTAAATAAGGGGCGCAGGCATGTGGGGCATAATGGCGAAGCCGCCCCGCATGTATGCGTCCCAGCGAACGAAGTGAGTGACTTAATTTTTTTGTTATACGCAATCACGATAATACCTCTTGAGCTGTGTTACTTTCTTCTTGAAATTTACCTTCTTTATCAGGCCAAATACATTGAAGAGCGTCAAACTTTTCAATGCTATAAATACTAACAGCCGCCCTTAAGTATTCCTCTTTGTTGAGTTCGCTAATTTTACTAAATTTGACCGGATAGCCTTTTATAACTTCTTCACTTAATTGGTTATTGGTAAATCGTTGACCGTTCTTGATTAACTGTCCAATATCGTTGATAAGTGAGTGCATCAATGAGGTATCCAACCCAGACATGATGATTTCAGGATGATCAAGCGTTTCAGTAAAACCTATTGAATATGAAAAGCTCGGAGCATCCTTGCTAAAAACAGAAAGAACATGCCAACCATGTTTCTTAATGTCATCTTCTACTTTTTCCATTACATCCGACATATTCACAGATTCCTAGTTTGCGTATAACATTTTAGTATTTATGCGACACGCTGTTTGTGTTGCATAATCGCTTGTTGGACTGAGCCGCTACCTGCTCGGTGTGTCAGAGTTGGTGTTGTTTATGCTATGGGAATTTGCTTTTTGGAGGCTCTCACTTTCCTAGCTGATTTAATCAGCTTAGCTAGTGTTATGTAAGCTTTCCCTGCATTGCTCAGCGCTTATTATATATTCATTACACCTAAATTTGCCTTAATAAGCAATTATATTTTTTACACGTACAGAGGCCGCTAGCCTGAGCAGTTAAGCAGGTTAACTAATTGATTTTAAGCAGCTACCTAGCTGCTAACTCGTTCGCTCTACTTTGGTCGTTGTTTCATATAACTTGAATACGCCAATTAATCGCAAGATACCTGCCTTACAATGCTGGCAAGGCCAATGCGGTATCAGTGTTACGTTTTCTGTCTTTAGCTTCTCCACTTTACCTATGTGTGATTCTTGTGACCTTATTAATGCTAACTTTCGCTTGCGACATGCATTAGCTAAAAAACCATAGTGACGAATGCGCATAAACCCTTTCGGCAATACATGTTGTAAGTAACGCCGTAAAAATTCATCACAGCTCAGTGTCATTACTTTATCGCGGTTCTTATCTGCATAATCTCGGTATTTAAAACTCACAGTTTGTTTATTTGCTCTCACTAAACGTGATTCTGACATTACGCCTTTTCGGGTATAGCGAGCAAGGTAGCTAACTAAATTTTCACTGTACGTTAAACAGGCTTTGCTATAAACACACCATTTGGTTGGCATGTTTATCTTCGTAAATGAACTATCGCATTCATTTAACGCCGCCAGCATTTTACCTCTAAAGACTGTTGATAACGCTTTTACGGGGTATAAATAGCCTTTTTCTATTTCATGCCAATGCGATTTTTTTAGCGCTCCTGCGGGTATCAAACAATGCAAGTGGATATGCTGACTTAAGTTCTGTCCCCATGTATGCAGTACGCTTGTCATTCCTAATTGGCCATCCCTCTTTCGTTTCGCAAATTTGCTCAGCGTTTGCCATGCGGCTTTAAATAAACTTTGGTACAACGCACTTGGGTTATAGTGAGCAATGATATTCAACTCATGAGGGAGCGTAAAAACAAGGTGGAAATACCGACATGGTAATAAATCCTCTTGCTGTTTTTGCACCCACTTAGCCGTGGCCATGCCTTGGCAACGTGGACAATGTCGGTCTCGACAACTACATCCAATCTTTTGTAACTCACCACAGCTATCACATTGCCATGCTTGATAGCTCATCGTATGATGTTGCCGATAATTCTCAAGGTTTGAGTTTAAAATATCAGCGAGGTGCAAAGCGTTCATGGTTTTACCCAACTTGCGAGTAAATCAACACCGCCATGCCCCAATTCAGGCAACCAATGTAAGTAGCTTTGCGTGGTTTTAATGTCACTGTGTCCAAGTTGCTGTTGAAGTTGATGCAGTGGCATCCCTGATTCAAGTTGATGTGTTGCATAAGCATGGCGAAGTGCATGTGGATTACAGTGCTTTAAGCCACACGCTTGTCCGTGCTTTCTCAATGGCTTCCTGAAGGTCGATGCTGACATAGGTTTATCCATTAACAATCGCGAGTAAAACATCCAACCCGTTGGGTGGTACATTTTCCAGTAACTGCGTAATTGGTTTAGTACGCTATCTGAAACTACAACATAACGCGATTTATCTCCTTTACCTTGTTCAATTAAAATGGTTTTACGCTGGCCATCGATGTCTTGCACTTTAATACGTAACAACTCGCCAATACGTAAACCACACCCGTAACACACCACTATTAACGTTTTTAAGCGCATATCCGTGCAACTTTTTATCAGCCGCCGCATATCATCACGTGATAAATAGGTGGGTGCGCGTGACTTCGCTTTTGGCAATGCGATATCTAAGTTAAGTGGCCGATGTAAAATATTCTTAAACAAGAACCAAATACTGTTTATCTGTATTTTTTGGCTTGCTCTAGACAGTTTACGAATAGCGGGATCGTTAAAAAAGGCGTTAAGTTCCTCATCAGTAATCGAATCGAGCGGTTTATTAAAATAATGACTGAGTTTGAGTAAATGTTCAGAGTAGCTTTTACATGTACTTTGCGAATAACCACGATAGGCTATTTCAGTTTTGACTTGTTCAATGAGTGTATTCATGACTTACCTCCAAGTTATGGGATAACCCCAAGGTAAGTGTGGCTCAAATGATAAGAATAGGATCTCCGCGTAGCGGCTTAGTTCAACAATTTAATAGTGCGCTCGTCGCGCATATTTCTACCGACTTAGCGCTCATTTATCTACTTTATATAGTTTTAACAAATTACCTAAGGTATTACTATCACTAAGTTTTCTAAAGTTTTTAGGTAAACTTAAATAATCCAATTTGCGCGCAGCGCTCATTTTCATGAATATATGCGCAAAGTGCAGTTTAACCAATCAATTAACGACGATATTTAGCCAATCTCAATGACCTGTTATCGCTCATAAAGGCCTTACTACATTTTTAGCATAAGATAGCTTGGCTTGTGCGGGCACTCTTTTAATACGGGCTACAACATTCAACCGCAATGCATACCGTATTAAATCAAAAAAGATAAGTATGAAATTTTAATTTGGAATCTCTATTTAATGCTTTGATTAGGTAAAGCCTAAAAACCAAATTCTATTCCCTATGAAGAAAACCCTATGAGAAAAACTCAAATAAGGAACAACAACACCATCGCTACAAGCCTTGCCACATAAGGCTCTTTATTCTAGATGTGTGACAAACTATTCCAAAGTTGAATGAGAAAGAACATATAGCGATCTTTTTTGATCAAAATACAGCGATTATCCGATTAAGTGCAATTTGTCATAAAACTGCAATCAAAATAGGTGATAATTTAAACTCGAACTGTATTTTTTATAATCTAGAAGTTGAAGTAAATGAGCACACCAATGACGCAACTCACATTTGCGTTACAATCGTTTGAAGATCCTCTCTCTGCGGCTATGGGCCACACAATGGAATACGAGCAGTTAACCTTGCAAGCCAGTGCTATGCATGAAATAACGCTGCAATGCGTATTGCCTGACGACGCCCACGAAAACGATATTATTTCGCTGAGCGCAACGTATCCCAGTGCCCGTGATGCGCAATACTTTACTGAAAAAGTACTCACTAACGCCGACTTAGAGCGTGGTTATGTGTATTTAACATTAAGTAAAATTACCCAAAGCCACTGCTTAGTAATGCAATTGATGCTGCATGGCTTAAATGCCACTTTAAAAAATAGTTTACAGTTTGATATGCAAGTAAATGCGTTTGAGGCTGGTTATAAAAATCAGCAAGCCCTTAAAAGCCAAACTAAGCCACACGGCGTTAAAAAATACTTTCGGAATATGAGCTCAAGTTTATTTTCGTTTTTTTAATCTGTTGGTATACACACTCATAAAACCTTAATCAGCAAAACTCACTTTACCCATAGTAACCCCAGCAATACCCTGCGCAGTATTATTTAGGTGCTGCTGCTCACCTGCTAGGCATTCGTTGGCTAAAATGGCAAATAGTACGGCTTCTTTGGCATCGGGGTTTATGCCTAAATCATCAGTATTTTTAAACGCTTTAATAGTCGGGCACAGCGCATTAAGGTGCGCCATTAATAATGGGTTATGAATACCGCCACCACTTGCGTACACCACACACTCTTTAGCACTTTGCGCGCATTCGTTTAACGCATTTGCAATTACCCTCGCGCTAAACATATTTAAAGTTGCCATTACATCTTCATGGCTTAAGTGCTGTGTATTTGTTTGCTGTTGAGCAGCATATAAATAGCCTAAATTGAATACCTCAGGCCCCGTTGTTTTAGGCAGCGCAAGCTCAAAAAAAGTGTTGCTACACATTGCATTTAATAAGGCTATATTTACCTTGCCCGCTTTTGCTATTTTTGCGCCATCATCAAAGTGCATGCCTTTAAAATTCTGCTGTACGTACGCATCCATAATGGTGTTACCAGGGCCTATGTCGCTACTAAATACGCTATTTGCATCACCGCTTTTAGGTAAAAACGTTAAATTAGCAATACCACCCATGTTTAATAAAATGCGGTTCTCAGTGGGGTTTGCAAAAAATAAGTAATCGCCATATACCGCAAGCGGTGCACCTTCCCCTCCTGCGGCTATGTGTTTTTGCCTAAAGTCGCCAATCGTTGTAATACCGGTAGTAACGGCTATTTGGTCGCTGTCGCCAATTTGTAGTGTGCCATTAGTAAAGCTTTTATGATTATGCTGCGACTGTGGGCAGTGGTAAATTGTTTGGCCGTGACTGGCTATTACATCAATACTTGCTGGATTTACCTGCCAAGTATGTAAGCACTGATTAACCATATCGCCATGGAGTTTACCCACCCATGGATGCAGTAAGGTAACAAGTTCTAAATCACACTCTCGTTTGGCAAATACCTGCTTTATTTTACTTTTATACTCGTTGTTATAGTCAACGGTGGTAAAGTTCAGCACTTCAATTTGCGTATTTATACCTGCGCCCGTTACCTTACACAGTGCTACATCTAGCCCATCTAACGAGGTACCACTCATTAAACCTATAATTAAACGGCTTGGTTTTTGGGCACTATTATAAAGGGCAGCTATGTGTGGGTGCATAAAGGTATCTTAAACAGGTATCATATTTTGCTTATATTAGAGTACTTTAAAACAAAGTTATAGGCGTAAACGGTTAATCTTTGTGATTGTGCAATCTCTAATTGCTTGCTAAGTTGACCCGTATGCAACAGACACTTAATTAAAACAATGATCACCCTAAGAGACTTTAAACCAAAGGACGCGCCGCAAATTATTAATACTTTAAACGATGAACAGGTTACGCGCTTTTTATCGTCTAAAATTCCATTTCCGTATACTCAAGCCGACGCCGACTGGTGGATAAACCAAGGCTCTAAAAGTGGAATAGTTAAGGCCATTGTTGTAGATGAGCAATTTGCGGGGTGTATTGGTATCACCCCCGGAGAATTTGAATATAGCCGCAGTGGCGAAATAGGCTATTGGCTTAATAGCCACTTTTGGGGGCAAGGAGTAATGACTCATGCTATTTTGCAAATTTGCGATAACGCATTTAAAAGCTCAAACCTAAACCGTATTTTTGGCGCTGTATTTGCTGGCAATACAGGCTCTGTAAAGGCACTCACTAAATGCGGTTTTAAGGCCGAGGCTGTTCTCAAACAGGCCATTTATAAAAATGGTGTGTTTTACGATAGCCATATTTTTAGCAAGCTAAAATAAACCGTTTAGAATAAATACTCTGCAAAGCTTGAATTACCAGCCTCGCGCCCAAAGCTCGTGTATTAAGGTACAAATTTTTATTTTCGTATAACTTAGCGCGCATTATTGTTTAGGCTCAACCTGGTTTTAAACGCGTAAACATTCGCTAAGTAAATTCACTCTTAAGAGGAGATTTTTATGTCTGCAACTAGTCGTCAACTTACTTTAGCATCACGCCCGCACGGTGCCCCTACCGATGAAAACTTTGAACTTAAAACAGTAGATTTACCAGCGCTTAAAGATGGCGAGGTGCTGCTGCGCACTATTTACTTATCACTTGACCCATACATGCGTGGCCGCATGAGCGATGCAAAGTCGTATGCCGATCCGGTTAATGTGGGCGATGTAATGGTAGGCGCTACCGTATGCCAAGTAGAAGAGTCTAAAAACGATAAATACAGCGAAGGCGAATGGGTACTTGCTTACACCGGTTGGCAAGATTACGCCATTACTAACGGCGAAGGTCTTATGCAATTAGGTAAAGAGCCAGAAAATCCATCGTACGCACTCGGTATTATGGGTATGCCTGGCTTTACAGCCTACATGGGCTTACTTGATATTGGCGCACCTAAAGAAGGCGAAACCGTCGTAGTAGCTGCAGCAACAGGGCCGGTTGGCGCAACCGTTGGCCAAATAGCTAAAATTAAAGGCTGTAAAGTGGTAGGCGTTGCTGGTGGCAGCGAAAAATGTACACATGCCGTTGAAAAGCTGGGCTTTGATGCCTGTATTGATCACAAAGCCGATGACTTTGCAGAGCAGCTAGAAAAAGCCTGTGATAACGGCATAGATGTTTATTACGAAAATGTGGGCGGTAAAGTGTTTGATGCCGTATTACCTCTACTTAATACCGCAGCCCGTGTGCCACTGTGTGGTTTAGTGTCGCAATATAATTCTACCAGCCTTCCAGATGGGCCTGATCGTATGGGTATGCTAATGGGGCAACTGCTTACTAAACGTATTAAAATGCAGGGCTTTATAATTTTTGACGACTACGGCCACCGCTACGACGAATTTGCACAAGACATGCAAAAATGGCTACAAGATGGCAAAGTACAATACCGCGAACACATGGTAGAAGGTATTGAAAACACTATTAGCGCATTTAACGATATGCTAAATGGTAAAAACTTTGGTAAAACCGTTGTTAAAATTAACGAGCCACTTTAAATTTTACAAAGCGTTACTGCGCATGCAGTAACGCCAACAAGGACTGACATGATTAAACTACACCATTTAAATAAATCGCGCTCAAAACGTATTATTTGGCTTTTAGAAGAGCTGGATGTTGATTACGAAATTGTTGACTACCAGCGCAACACAGAGACCTTTTTAGCGCCTGACGAACTTAAAAAAGTACACCAATTAGGTAAGTCACCAGTGATTGAAGACGATGGCTTAATTGTTACCGAATCTGGCGCGATCACCGACTATTTAATTACTAAATACGGTAACGGTAAATTTGCACCAAAAGCCGGCACTGCCGAATATGTTGAATATCAACAATGGCTACACTTTGCGGAAAGCTCTGCTATTTTACCGCTGCTACTTAAAATGTTTGTTTTAAAAGATGGCGCTAAAACAGAGTTTTTAGAAAATTACGCCGATGCAGAAACCGTAAAAGTAATTAGCTACTTTAACGACCGACTCCAAGGTAAACGTTATTTAGTAGGCGACACTTTAACCGGTGCCGATATTATGATGTCGTTTATTGTAGAAATAGTTAAAAACTCAGGCCAGCTCGCCCACTTTAAACACCTTGTAAAATACGATGAGCAATTACAAAGCCACGAGAAGTTTCATACAGCTAATGAGCTAGAAGCTAAATACGATTAATTAGTACAAAACACAGATAAACCAAAGGGGCTTTTTAAGCCCCTTTTTTAGTGCATATGTTTTTATTAAATACCCGCTATTTCGCGCTCTGTAATACACTCGTTCGAGGCCATTTCAAACTCGCGGCACGTAAGTGGCCGGTTTTCGTAAATGGTACACATTAGGGTATTGCGGTCGAGTGCTTGGCACCAGCCGTCGTCTGCACGTTTCATTACTTCGCTGCCCCATTTGTCGTAATCAATGTACTGAAAAGGCACGCCCGTGTCGGTCACTATGCGCACTTCTAATTGGCAGCAACATGCCTGGCAATTAGCGCAGGTTACGGGCTCAGGTGTAGAGGAAATAGTTTTACTTGGAATAACAGTATTAGGCATAGTGACTTACTTTTTTTAATAAGCCACTAGGATACAGTAACTAATTTAACGCGCTAGTAGTTTTGCTTTTATATCGCTGTAACGCATCTGCTCACAAAGCGCAAAACCACTCAGTTGGCGCACTTTATTACGTGCAAATAATGGCACGCTCATGCCCGCTAAAAAGCGGCACTGAGTTTCAATACCTACATTGTGAATACCTTTTGTTGCCATGTGCGCTAAAAACTCATCCACTTTTTGATAAACAACGTCATCGGCAATGTGAGCAGGCTCTATTGAATACTCAAGCTTTACAGCATTACCACGGCATACACTACAATGCCCGCATTGCGCTGGCGCATTTTGATCGTCAAAATAGCGCGCCAAGTTATAGCTTAAACAACTTTGTAGTTCAAAAAAGCGCACCAGTGCAGCTATACGTTTAATCTCGGCTTGTTCTTTTTCGATAAAATAACTGTGTAATTGTTTTGCAAGTTCAGGGTTATTTATAACCTCACTATGCACTTTGTAAACTTGGGTAATACGTTTGGTTTCAAGGGTTATTAGGTTTTTTTCGGCTAGGTAGTCAAGCGCGGCCACAACCCGCTTACGGTCAACCTGCGCGGCTTGGGTAAGGGTGTCGAAATTAAGCGTGCCCCATATTTTTTTAAAATCGGTATGGCTAAATATTTGCGTTAAAAAAGCTTGGCGCTGCTCGTCAAACTGGCTAAGTAGTTCGTTTTTATCAACCAAAAACTTGTATTTAAAATCGGCGTAGTAAGCATATTGCGGCGTTATCGCGCCTTGCATTTCTAGTTGTACCAGCAATGTTTTAAGCGCTAATTGGCGAATGTTACTTTCGCTCGATAAGCTGTACTCCTGCATTTCCCATTGCTGCGGCTGCGATTTAATATCGTTAATTACGTATTCAATGCCGCTAAGCTCAGGGGTGTCGCCATATACAAAGTTTTCTACTGTGTTTAGGCCATCTAAATTAGCCAAGGTGTAGCAGTTTGATGGGTTGCCATCGCGCCCTGCGCGGCCAATTTCTTGGCTGTAGTTTTCAATTGATTTTGGTAAATCGTAATGAATAACAAAGCGAATATCTGATTTATCAACACCCATACCAAAGGCTATTGTTGCCACAACAACGTTAATTTTACCCGCCATAAAATCATCTTGAATTTGCCAGCGTAGTGTATCTTCAAGCCCTGCATGATACGCAACCGCCTGAATACCTTGCGCACTTAGCGTATTAGCCACTTGCTCGGCACTTTGCTGAAGCGTTACATACACAATACCTGGGCCATTTTGCGCACGCACTATGTTTGTAAGCTCAGTGTTTTTATCAGCCGTTTTTACACTTAGCACACTTAAATCGAGGTTAGCGCGGTAAAAGCCCGTTTGTACAATGCATTCTGGGGCAATATTAAAACGCTCGCTCATGTCACGTTTTACTTTTTTTGTGGCTGTGGCGGTGAGTAATAGTACCAGTGGAATATTTAGCTCTTCGCGGTATCGCGGTAGTTTAAGGTAGTCGGGTCTAAAGTTATGGCCCCATTCAGATATACAGTGCGCTTCGTCTACCACCAGCATAGAAAGCGCAACTTGGCTTATAAACTCTCTAAAACGCTCGTTTTTAAAACGCTCAACCGACACCATTAATACTTTAATTTTACCATTTCGCACATCGTTCATTACGGTGCTGCTTTGCATTTGATCTTGGCTAGAATCAAGGCTTGCCGCGTAAATACCTTTGCTATTTAAAAAGCTAATTTGATCTTTCATCAATGCAAGTAAGGGCGACACCACCAAGGTTAAGTTTGGTAAATGCATAGCTGTTAGCTGATAACACAACGACTTACCCGAGCCCGTAGGAAATATAGCCAATGAAGACTGCCCATTTAAAAGCTGCTCAATGGTTTGCTGTTGCCCTGCTCTAAATTGGCTAAAACCAAAATGCTGCTCAAGTGATTTAATTAATGGCGTGGTCATAAATATCCTTTTTGGCTAGGGAATAGGCTTTAACAGCAAAAGTGCAACGTAAATGAAATATTTGCATATACCCCAAAGCATCTCAATATAAGAGTGTCTGTTGGCATTAAAAGCAATTTAGATAAAGCATAGATTGCAAGTATTAGCAGCTTTATTGCAATAGTCCACAAAGCACTAAAACCCACTATAAATCAATAGATTAAAATAATTAAAAGCATTTAATATCAGCGTTATACCCTATTAAAAGCAAGCTGCCTTTTATGTAAAGTAACGCCTTTATATTAGGCCCCTGTAAAGCGCTAAATTTTTCATATTGAGGCAATTTAGACCTTAGTATACAACAAATAAGCTTATCAATTGCTGACATATGTTTTATTTAGGCGCAAAATACGCAGCAGATGCTCAATGGTGTTAACAGCCAAGCTAATTTTGTATACCCAAGTGATTTTTTATAAGCGTTATAAGCAGATTATTTGGGTATATTATTTTTTAAGGGCATTGCTATGAATATAACTAAACCTAAAATCGTCGTTATTGGCGGTGGCGCAGGCGGACTAGAGCTGGCAACACAATTAGGGCATAAATTAGGGAAGAAAAAACAAGCCGAAATTCTTTTAATCGATAAAAACCGCACCCACATATGGAAGCCGTTACTACACGAAGTAGCGACAGGCTCTATTGACCCCGATTTAGATGGCGTTGTGTATTCAGCCCACGCTGCAAAACATCATTATAATTTTCAGCTTGGTACATTTTGCGATATAGACCAAAGCAATAAAACCATTACCCTTGCACCGCACCTTGATGAGCTAGGCCACACTATTTTGCCGCAGCGCAGCGTACGCTACGACCACCTTGTTATTGCCATTGGCAGCGTAAGCAACGACTTTAATACCCCAGGCATAAAAGATCATTGCTACTTTTTAGACTCAAACCAGCAAGCTGAGCGTTTTCAGCATTCACTACTCGACAGCTTTACTCGCCTTCACCAAGACGATAACCAACAGCAATCATTAAATATTGCCATTGTGGGCGGCGGCGCAACCGGTGTTGAGCTCTCGGCAGAGCTTTACCATGTATCTGAATTATTAAAGCTTTACGGCCTTACAAATATGTCGTCTAAGCGTTTACATATTCATTTAATAGAAGCGGGGCCACGTATTTTGCCCGCCCTACCCGAGCGCATAGCCGATAGCGCAAAGCGCGAGTTATTAAAACTCGGCGTAAACGTACGAGAGCAAACACTGGTAAAAGAAGCCACCGAGCAAGGGTTTATAACAAAAGACGAAGAACACATAGACGCCGATATAATGGTATGGGCTGCAGGTGTAAAAGCGCCAGATTTTATTAAAGATTTAGGTGTTTTTGAGCTTACTCGTAGCAACCAAATTCAAGTAAACGAGTTTTTACAAAGCACCGTAGATGAAAGCATTTTTGTTATTGGTGATTGCTGCGCCTTTACCCAAGAAGACGGAAAGCTCGTTCCACCGCGTGCGCAATCGGCGCATCAAATGGCGCTATGTGTAGAAAAAAACCTCATTGCCACGTTAAAACAACAGCCATTATGCGGCTTTAAATATAGCGACCATGGCTCTCTCGTTAACTTATCGCGCTACAGTACGGTAGGTAATTTAATGGGTAACTTAACCAGCAATACCTTTTTTATAGAAGGTAAAATTGCTCGCTTTATGTATATATCACTGTATCGCATGCACCAGCGCGCCATACACGGCAGCGCAAAAACCTTTGCGTTATGGATAAGCGAAAAAGTACTGCGCGTAGTACGCCCTAAAATGAAACTGCATTAATACATAAACAGCAGCTAAATAGTCAAAAAGCTTTAATAGGTAATGTAAATTATCTTTTAAAGCTTTTTTGCATTATGCGTATCTAAAATAGTACCATGCAGTTAGATGTAATTGTAATTCAAGGGATTGACGCTAATGAAAAAAATACTTTTTGGAATTGTAATAATCACTGCTTTAGCTGTTTATTTTTTTCAAACTCAACCGCACTCTGTAGCTGTAGAGCAAGCAGAACAAGTTAAACCAACCACCTCTCAGACCAGCGTAGTTAATAAAAAGCAGCCAAATGAGGACTCACCGCTACAGGTAGTTAATAAACTAAAAAAACAGATTAGCCTGTGTAGAGATCAGTCACAACAACAAAGCAATAAAGTACAAACATTGAATCAATCGCTTGTTTCATTTTTTGTAAGTGAACTTAAAAAAGGGACATCGGTATCCACGCTTTTAAAGTATACAGATTTATCAAAAATCAATCAGCGTACATACATTGCCCTTTTAAAAGATGCCATTATTGCAGAGCAAAAGCAGCAACTTAACATTACTAGCTCTTTAAACGAGTTAGCTAATTGGCAAGGTATTGAGGCTATTAAGGGCTTCACCAATGATAAAGTAAAGGAAATGATTCAACAGCTTGGAGATAATAAGCATAGCCCTCCAGGACTTACTCTGAGTGTACCCCTTGATGAAAATGTACAAAAAGAAACCCTTTATGCTTTATTAAACAACACAGATACATTTACCACTTACTCTAAAACGTTTATTAAACTTGAAGGCAGTGAGGTAATTTCTCCGGCTACATTGTTTGTGCTTAATGCAAATAAATTTACGCCAAAAGAGTTTGAGCAGGCAATTTCATCTAACCAATTTACAGTGAATGAAGTGGCTACCGCTATAAAAAACGATATTCCAAATGAGTATATTATTGCGCTTTTACAGCAAGTTCCCGTGCTAGATGCCATGCCGTTATACGAAAAAACACTGTTTTATATAACTTAGCCGATATTGCGGTCAGTAAATTTAATTTACCTCTTGTAAAAGCACTGCAAACAAAAGGCGTTACGCCAACCAACGAGCCAGGCCTATTTACAAGCTTAGACGTGGCTATTGTAAACCTGCCTAAAAGCGGTAACTTAACCCTAGCCCCATTAGATACTAAGCACACCCAGCTTTTAGATTATCTTAAAAAGCGTGGTTACAAAGCACATAGCGGCAATGCGAATGAAGACCTAAATAGCAAAGGGGTATTTTTTGTAAATGACTTTATTTACCAGCAAGGGGCCTATATTAATAAGCAGGACAACCCCGCGCAATACGCTTACTTTAGCCCTATTAGTAAAATTAACAATAACGCGTTACCCCAAATAACTGAGCCTGATAATTCTGATGTTGCCCTTTTTTTAGTAGATTTAAAGCAGCAAAAAGCGCAGCTAAACAATAAAAGGCAAAACTGTGAGCTGTTACAACAACAGTTAAAAGATACAGAGCAGCTGCACACAGTAATGCAAGCTTATGACAAAGTTCAACAGGTTAAAAATAAGCACGGTTCTAACTTTGTACGTGTTTTGCACGATATAGACCCTGTTTTAGTCAATTATTGGTGGAGTAGTCTGAGTAACCAGCTTTCAAACGATAGAAGCCAAAGCACATTTAACGAATATTTATCTAAGAAAGAATATCAAAAAGCTTATGAATACAGCCTCAGTACGGTATTAACTCAAGCCGAAACCGATACGCTTTTTTCTTTATTACTCTTAAACCCTGATGATTTAATCACTACTTGGCAAAACCGCATAAACCCTAAGCCACCGCGTGAGTTAACACGATTAAGCCGCTTTTCGCTAAACCATTGGCAAGCACTCGCACAGGCGGGTTTTGATTTTTTGATTACCGATATACATGGGCGCGACGTTTATACACAAGCTGCATCGTCTTCTTCTGAGGCAGTACAATTTTTAATTGATAATAAAATACCGGCTGATCCCAGTAAGCTTGGCGTAGATATACTCGACTTAGCACTAGAGCAAAGTTACACCAAAGGGGAGTTAAGCCCAATGATTCCTTTAGCTTTGCAGCTTGTGGAAAAATTTGAGCCAAACCACTTAGCCCGCGTAGCACGATTAAAAATGTTTTACCCTGAGGTTTATCAGCAGTTAATTCAGCTAAACCCAGCGCTTAAGCCTGCCCAGGGCACAGAGCTAAATCATTATATGTTTGATAATCACTAAATAACCCGCTAAGCACGCTAACGCCTCTTAGCGTGCTATTTGAAAAATTAATGTCTTTAATATTTAACATTGCCTGTGTAGAGTATTTAAAACAATTAAAGGATTAGGGCTATGACGGGTAAAACGCTAATTTTTAATTTTGATGGTACTGGTGGCGAGCCGCGCGATGCTGAGCAATTTAGCTCAGACCATTTTAAAGAAGACAGTAGTATTTCTAATATTTTTAAGCTGCATTTATTATTAGGCGGCAAACTCGATGACTCCCCCACCACTCCATTTACAAACCAGCTTAGTTTTTATTATCAAGGTATTGGCACTAAAGGTAGCCGCTTAAAACGTATTTTAAACCAAACTTTAGCGCCACGTGGTGACGATGTTGCTAGTATTTTAAATCAAGCCATGAGTGATTTTAAAGCAAATTACCAACTAGGCGATACTCTTTTACTTAACGGTTTTAGCCGAGGCGGCGCACTCGCTAGGCGTTTTGCAAAAATCCTAGAACCTTTAATTAGCGATAATGTTTACGTATGTGTATTTGATACCGTGGCCTCAATAGGTTTATCAAAAGTCAGTAAAGCAACGCGCGGTGCCGAGCATGTAATATTTGAAAACCACACCATTGCTAATAATATTTCGCAGGCACTGCACTGCGTAGCACTTGATGAAAAACGCCGTGCGTTTGAACCCACCCTAATGAACCATCAAAATAATATTACCGAGCTTTGGTTTGCAGGGGCGCATTCAGATATTGGCGGCGGTTATTACCGCGATGGCCTAGCTGACATTTGCCTGCGCTATGCGCTTGAATGGTTAATTGAGCAACCACTTAATATTAGTTTATTAACCAGCCACGACATTGACTACGAAACCTTATTGCCTGGCAGTAAATTAGTTGACCAAGACGATGTAACCGTAACGCCCGATCCTTTAGCTTTAAGCCATCAGCAAAATTACTTTTGGTTTAATCCGTTTTTTAAATTGGTGGATAGGGAGTGCTATGTACTTATTGATAACGAAGCCAGCAATTTAGAACCACATATACATCAAAGCGTAGCTACACGAATTAATAAACTAACTAGCTATCGCCCAGAATCGCTTAAAAACCTGCATTACAAAATTAGGTATAACGATAACAGCACATTAAGCTTTACTGGTTTAAGCCAACACATTGCCCTTGAAAACCAAAACATGAGCGTATTACAAGTTTCGCAAAGCCAAGATGTGATAGTGTTTGCCAGCGAGGCACATAACAATACAGGGCTTATGTTAGTTGAAGGCGCAACTTATCAGTTTGAACCCTACCCTAATCAATTTTGGTATGACGACGGCATAAAATGCACTGCAAGCGGCTGGCACCGCGATAATGTGCAATTAGGGGTTAAAGAAATCCCCATGGCATTGCTTGAACCATTTAGACGACTTCCAAGAGCGCAGTGGTTCTCTTTGGTTGGCGCAATTAACAATAACGACGAATATTTATTTGAAATAGCCAATGGCGCTACAGTAACTATTACTAAATCCGGTGAATTTAGCCCCTTTGCCAATGACTTAAGCCGATTTTACGGCGCCAATGCAGGGAAAATAAAAGTAAAAGTAACCCGCATAAGTTAAATGGGCTGTAGATACCATCTCTCATTTTAAGCTTCAAGGTCGTACTTAACTTACTTGGAGCTTAAACGCTTCTTGGTTTTTTATTACACCAAAACATATATGGATGAGCTTTCTCAT
>Ga0208895_1000470_pt1 | contig 18730 bp, 14 predicted proteins | sample ETNtaG_10_FD_185765 | JGI IMG/M metagenome (GOLD analysis project Ga0208895, IMG submission 185765) | Marine microbial and viral communities from oxygen minimum zone, Eastern Pacific Ocean - ETNP201302SV82 (SPAdes) (version 2) | ecosystem: Environmental > Aquatic > Marine > Oceanic ... | reverse complement strand
CTCTCCGGTGGCGTCTTCGACCTCGACGGCCTCTCCGGTGGCGTCTTCGACCTCGACGGCCTCTCCGGTGGCGTCTTCGACCTCGACGGCCTCTCCGGTGGCGTCTTCGACCTCGACGGCCTCGTGGTCGTGTCCGTCATCGTGCTCGTGGTCGTGCTCGGCTTCGCGGGCGGTCTCGGCTGCACGGCTCTTCTCGACGCGCTCGCGACGCGAGACGGCGGCACGGGCACTGGCACCGGTGCGCTCCCGCAGGGCGTCCTGGGCTGCCATCCGCTCGAGTTCCTCTTCCGTGTACCGGCTCACCACCACCGTGATGTGGCAGGTGCGCTTGTGGATCGGGGTGGCGCGACCACGGGCACGCGGACGCCATCGCTTCAGGGTCGCTCCCTCGTCGGCATAGCAGGCCGACACGAAGAGCTCTTCGGCAGGGACCTGGTCATTGTGCTCGGCATTGGCTACGGCCGAATCGAGGCACTTGCCGACGACCTTGGCAACGCTGCGCTCCGAGAAGGCGATGATCTCGCTGGCCCGACCGTACGACTCGCCACGGACGAGGTTCAGAACCTCGCGGGCCTTCGAAGCCGAGACACGCACATGGCGGGCTACGGCCCGGGTGCCCGGGCGTCCCTCGTTGGTCTTGAGGGCGGCGGTGCCCATCAGCGACTCACCCCCCGCTCCTGGCCGGTGTGCGACCGGAAGGTCCGCGTCGGGGCGAACTCGCCCAACTTGTGGCCGACCATCGCCTCGGTGATGTACACGGGGACGTGCTTGCGACCGTCGTGGACGGCCAGGGTGTGGCCGACCATGTCGGGGATGATCGTGGACCGGCGGGACCAGGTCTTGATGACCTTCTTCTCGCCGGACTCGTTGAGGGCGTCGACCTTCTTGAGGAGATGATCGTCGACGAACGGTCCCTTCTTGAGACTCCGTGGCACTGCTGCCTACCTCCGCGATCCGCGCCGACGACGGCGACGCACGATCATCTTGTCGGACTGCTTCTTGCGCGAACGGGTACGACCCTCGGGCTTGCCCCATGGCGACACGGGATGACGGCCGCCCGAGGACTTGCCCTCGCCTCCACCCAGCGGGTGGTCGACCGGGTTCATTGCCACGCCGCGGGACTGGGGGCGGACGCCCTTCCAGCGATTGCGACCGGCCTTTCCGATCTTGATGAGCTCATGCTCCTGGTTGCCGACCTCCCCGATGGTCGCCCGACAGTCGATGCGCACCCGCCGCATCTCGGTGCTGGGAAGTCGCAGGGTGGCGAAGTCGCCCTCCTTGGCCACCAACTGGACGCTCGAGCCGGCGCTGCGGGCCATCTTCCCACCGCCACCCGGCTGGAGTTCGATGTTGTGGAGGACCGTACCGACGGGGATGTACCGCAACGGCAGGGCATTGCCGGAGCGGATCTCCGAGCCCTGACCCGACTGCAGCGTGTCGCCGACCTCGACGCCCTTCGGGGCGAGGATGTAGCGCTTCTCGCCATCGTGGTAGTGGAGCAACAGGATGCGGCAACTGCGGTTGGGGTCGTATTCGACGGCGGCGACCTTGGCGGGCACGCCGTCCTTGTTGCGTCGAAAGTCGACGACCCGGTACCGCTGCTTGTGGCCACCACCACGGTGGCGGGCGGTCTTGCGACCATAGTTGTTGCGACCACCGGTCGATGTCTGCTTCTCTACCAGCGACTTCTCGGGGGTCGACCTGGTGATGGCCGAGAAGTCCGAGACGGTCTGGAACCGGCGGCCGGGGCTGGTCGGCTTGCGCTTGCGCTGTGGCATGGCTACCTGCCCTCGAACAGTTCGATGGAGTCGCCCTCGGCGAGGGTGACGTAGGCCCGCTTGACGTCGGGTCGCTTGCCCCAGGTGCCGGTGCGCCGGTTGCGGGTTCGCTTGCCGTTCCGGTTCAGCGTGTTCACCCGGAGGACGCTGACGTCGAAGATGGACTCGACGGCGTCACGGATCTCGGGCTTGGAGGCCGACCTCGCCACCTCGAAGGTGTAGACGTTGGCCTCCAGGAGCTCGTACGACTTTTCTGACACGATCGGTCGGACGATGACGTCGCGTGCGTCCTTCACGATGCCTGTTCCTCCTCGTCGCCGGTGGGCGACTCGTCGGGCTCGGCGACGGCCTCGGCATCGGGCTCGGCGACGGCCTCGGCATCGGGCTCGGGCTCGGCGACGGCCTCGGCTGCTGCGGGGGGACATGCGGGAAGCGTGTCCCTGGAGAAGACCACGGTGTCGCTGACCAGCACGTCGTAGGCGTTGAGCTCACCCGGCGAGACCACATGGACCTCGGGCAGGTTGGCGAAGCTCTTCCAGGTGTTCACGTCGTCGCGACCGGCTACCACCAGGACCCGACCTTCGATGTCGAGTGCGGACAGGACGGCCACGGCGTCCCTGGTGCGGGGTGCCTCAAAGCCCCAGGCATCGACCACGACGATCTGTCCCTCGGCCGCACGGTCGGACAGTGCCGACCGCAACGCCAACTGGATCATCTTCTTGGGGGTCTTCTGGGCGTAACTGCGGGGCTTGGGGCCCAGCGCCACGCCACCGCCACGCCACTGGGGTGAACGGATCGAACCCTGGCGGGACCGCCCGGTGCCCTTCTGGCTCCACGGCTTGGCCCCACCACCACGGACCTCGGCCCGGGTCTTGGTGCTCTGGGTACCGCTGCGACGTGCCGCCAACTGGGCGGTAACCACCTGGTGCATCACAGCGGTGTTCGGCTCAATGCCGAAGGTGGCTCCGTCGAGTTCGACGACGCCGACATCGCCACCGCTGAGGCTGCGCATCGGGATGCTGGCCATCACCGAACCCGCTTCACGGCATTGCGGATGAGGACGGTGGCGCCCGTGGGGCCGGGCACCGAACCCCGGACGAGCAGCAGCTCGCGTTCGGCGTCGGCCTCGACCACGACCAGGTTCTGGGTGGTGGTCTTCTGGTTGCCCATGCGGCCGGGCATCTTCTTGCCCTTGAACACCCGGGACGGGGTGGCGCACTGGCCGACGGCGCCTGGCTTGCGGTGGACCTTGTGGGCACCGTGGCTGGCCCGCTGGCCCTTGAAGTTGTGGCGCTTCATGACGCCCGCAAAGCCCCTGCCCTTGCTGACCGAGGTGACGTCGACGTGTGCCACCTCGGCGAGAGCGTCGACCGTGAGTTCCTGACCCACCTCGTACTCGCTTACATCGTCGAGCCGCAACTCGAGCAGACGGACCCCGGGCTGCACGCCGGCCGCCCCGAAGTGGCCGGCCTCGGGACGGGTGATCTTGCGCTCTTCGCGTTGACCGAAGGTCACCTGGAGTGCGCTGTAACCATCGCGTTCGGCGGTCTTGACCTGGACGACGCGGTTGGGCCGGACACGCAACACGGTGACCGGGACAACGACGTTGTCGCTGTCCCAGACCTGTGTCATGCCGACCTTCTCGCCGACGAGTGCCTTGTTCGCCATGGTGGCTCCTGTTGATACGCCCGGGTTCATCCCCTGGCGATCGGCCCTTTCGGGCCGCTTCACGCGAACGCTCCGCACGGGAAGACCCGGCGGAGCGGTAATTCGGTTGTGTCGCGTGGTTCCCGCCGGTCTCCCCGGGGATTCGGGCGGGCCTTCACGAACATCACTTTTCGCACCAACGGAAACCTCCGGAGGCGCAGGGCCCAAGGCTAGGGGCGTTCGCGGTCCCCGACAACGCCGCGAATCCGCGGTCACCCGCCGGTCCGCAACTACCGTCTGGGTCCGTGTCCGAATTCGATCCGACGCCCGACCCCCCGATGTACCCGCCCCCTTGGCTGGTGCGCTCGATCCTCCTGTTCCTCGGTGGGCTGGCGGGCCTCTGGTACCTCCAGGGTGTCCTCGAGTCGCTGCGTTCCCTGTTCATCATCCTGCTTGTGGCGCTGTTCCTGTCGTTCGCCATGGAACCAGCCGTCAACGCCCTCGAACGCTGGAACATCCGCCGGGGACTGGGGACGGCCCTCGTGTTCCTCGCCCTCCTCGCGGGCCTCGGTGGCTTCGGATTCGCCATGGGCTCTTTGCTCTCCGAACAGGTCACCGAATTGAGCGACAACCTCCCCGGCTACCTCGAGTCCGTCGACGGGTTCCTGGCCGACAACCTAGGTATCGACAATGCCACCGCCGACGTCCGTGACAGTTGGGACTCCGGGGCCCTTGCCGAACGGCTGAGCGGGTTCGCAGACGACCTTGCCAAGTTCGGCACCACCGTCGCGAACGTGCTGTTCCAGGTGTTCACCATCGGGTTGTTCGCCTTCTACCTGGTGGCCGAGGGCCCCAAGTTGCGACGAACCGTCTGCTCGCTGCTCCCCGAAAGACGCCAGAGGTACGTACTCGAGGTCTGGGACCTGGCCATCGCCAAGACCGGTGGCTACATCGTGTCCCGGGGCATCCTCGCGGTCATCGCCGCCGTCGTCCACTGGGCGGCCTTCGAGATCATCGACCTCCCATCGGGCCTGGCCCTCGCCATCTGGGTGGGAGTGATCTCCCAGGTGGTCCCCGTCGTCGGCACATACCTCGCCGGCGCCCTTCCAGTCCTGATCGGCCTCATCGACGAACCGACGTCGGGCCTGTGGGTGCTGATCGTGATCGCCGTCTACCAGCAGGTCGAGAACTACCTCCTCGCCCCCCGCATCACCTCGCAGACGATGGCGATTCACGCCGCGGTGGCGTTCGGCTCGGTCATCGCCGGTGCAGCGTTGCTGGGTGTGGTCGGGGCGATGCTGGCGCTCCCAGCGGCCGCCACGCTCCAGGCGATCATCTCAGCGGCTGCCGAGCGACACGACGTGGCTGAGGACCTGCTCGAGGCGAGTCAGCAACGGCGTCGAAAGTTGAAGGGCTAGTCGTTCCTTTCCAAGGTTGTGGATCGCATCTCCACGGTGGGCGGGCATCGGCAGGCGCCTGCTCGTTCGCAAACCGAATGCTCGCTTCCTCAGGCACCTGCCACTGTCCGGTCCAGACTCGAACGCCGCTTCTGCAACCGCTCAACCGCCGCTTTCTCCCAATCCGCCCGGTTTGCCTCGACCAGTGGACTTGGGGAGGGGGGGTCTGTGGTCACCACGGCGGACAGTTGCGCCGCCAGGGTTGGCGACGCCAGTCGCGACAGTCCGAGAGCACACGTGGGAGCGCGGGCGGTGTCGGGTCGGGAGTTCGGCGATGCTTGCGAGCCGAAACCCGGCCCGGCGACGCAGCCGCGGTGACACCGGTAGTCGTGAGCACCAACTCGAGAGCCGGCAGGGACCGGTAGGTAACAATTCGAGACCAGCAACCGGATTGCCGGGGGAAACTGGAGAAGCGCCCTCCGGAGAGGGCGCTTCGTCCTTTTCGTTCTGGTGATCCGGAGGAGTCAGTCCTGTTGGATCTTGATCTCGATGTCCACGCCGGCCGGCAGGTCGAGGCGCTGGAGCGCATCGACCGTCTTGGGCGAGGGTTCCAGGATGTCGAGCAGGCGCTTGTGGATGCGCATCTCGAAGTGCTCCCGGGAATCCTTGTCCTTGAACGGCGACCGCACCACCGTGTACCGGTGCTTCTCGGTAGGCAACGGGACCGGACCGCGGATTTCCGCCTGGGTCCGAAGAACCGTCTCGACGATCTTCTTGGTCGACTGGTCGATGACCTCGTGGTCGTAGGCCTTGAGCCGGATCCGGATCTTCTGACCAGCCGCCATCGAAGTCAGCTGAGGATCTTGGTGACGGCGCCGGCACCAACGGTGCGGCCACCCTCGCGGATGGCGAAGCGCAGGCCCTCGTCCATGGCGATCGGGGCGATGAGCTCGACGCTCATGGTGGTGTTGTCACCCGGCATGCACATCTCGGTTCCGTCGGGAAGGGAGATCGAGCCCGTCACGTCGGTGGTCCGAAAGTAGAACTGCGGCCGGTAGTTCGAGAAGAACGGCTTGTGGCGGCCGCCCTCCGCCTTGGTCAACACGTAGACCTCAGCCTCGAAGTCGGTGTGCGGGGTGATCGAGCCGGGCTTGGCGAGCACCTGTCCACGCTGTACCGCGGTCTTGTCGATGCCGCGCAGGAGGGCGCCGATGTTGTCACCGGCCTGACCCCGGTCGAGGATCTTGCGGAACATCTCGACACCGGTACAGACCGTGGTCTGGGTGTCCTTGATGCCGATGATCTCGATGTTGTCACCGGTGTTGACGATGCCCTGCTCGACCCGGCCGGTGACGACGGTGCCGCGACCGGTGATCGTGAAGACGTCCTCGATGGGCATCAGGAATGGCTTGTCGACATCGCGCTCCGGCTCCGGGATGTATTCGTCGACCTGAGCCATCAGGTCGACGACCGCTGCGGCTGCGTCGGCGTCACCATCGAGGGCGTTGAGCGCCGAGACCCGACAGATCGGGGTGTCGTCGCCCGGGAAGCTGTACTCGTCGAGGAGCTCACGCACCTCGAGTTCGACGAGCTCGAGGAGCTCCTCGTCATCGACCATGTCGCACTTGTTGAGCGCAACGATGATCTTGGGAACGCCGACCTGGCGGGCCAGCAGCACGTGCTCACGTGTCTGCGGCATGGGGCCATCGGCAGCCGACACGACCAGGATGGCACCATCGACCTGGGCGGCGCCCGTGATCATGTTCTTGATGTAGTCGGCGTGGCCCGGCATGTCGACGTGGGCGTAGTGCCGGTTGGGGGTCTCGTACTCGACGTGGGCCACGTTGATCGTGATACCCCGCTCCCGCTCCTCGGGTGCCTTGTCGATGTTGTCGAACTCGGTGAAGGCGGTCGAGTCGGGGTCGAGGTCGGAGAGGACCTTGGTGATCGCCGCGGTCAGGGTGGTCTTCCCGTGGTCGATGTGGCCCATCGTGCCCACGTTCACGTGGGGCTTGTTGCGTTCGAACTGCTGCTTGGCCATGCCTATTCCTCGGCTGCTTTCTGTGTTTGTTTGCCTAAGTCGATGTCACTCGCCACGGAAGCGCTTGACGATCTCTTCCTGCACGAATGCCGGTGTCTTCTGGTACGAGTCGAACTGCATCGTGTAGGTCGCGCGCCCCTGGGTGCGCGAACGCAGATCGGTAGCGTAACCGAACATCTCCGACAACGGCACCTGTGCCGCGATGACCTGGTTGTGGCCACGGACCTCCATCTGTCCCACACGTCCCCGCCGGGAGTTCAGGTCGCCGACAACGTCGCCCATGTAGTTCTCGGGAGTGACGACCTCGACGGACATCACCGGTTCGAGGAGCACGGGCCCCGCCTTGACGATGGCATCGCGGAACCAGGCCTGTGCGGCGATCTTGAACGCCATCTCCGAGGAGTCCACGTCGTGCGACTTGCCGTCGTTGAGGCTGACCTTGATGCCGAGCACGTTGTAGCCGGCGAGCACGCCGTTGGTCATCGCCGCCTGGATGCCCTGGTCGACTGCCGGGATGTACTCCTTCGGAATGCGGCCACCCTTGACGTTGTCCTCGAAGCGGTAGGTCTCGTCCGGGTCGGAGTGGGGTTCGAGGGTCGCCACGATCTCGGCGAACTGGCCCGATCCGCCTGTCTGCTTCTTGTGCGTGTAGCGGAGGTCGACGACCGTCCTGGTGATGGTCTCGCGATACGCCACCTGCGGCCGGCCCACGTTGGCATCGACGCTGAACTCGCGCAGCATCCGGTCGACCAGCACCTCGAGGTGCAGTTCGCCCATGCCACCGATGATGGTCTGGCCGGTCTCCTCGTCGCTGCGGACGCTGAAGGTCGGATCCTCTTCGGCGAGCGCACCGAGGGCCTTGCTCATCTTGTCCTGGTCGGCCTTCGAGCGGGGTTCGACGGCGACGTGGATGACCGGTTCCGGGAACTCGAGTTGCTCGAGCACGATCGGATGGTCCGGCGAGCAGAGCGTGTCGCCCGTCCGCGTGTTCTTGAGGCCGATGCCGGCCACGATGTCTCCGGTACGGACCTCGTCCCGGTCCTCCCGGTTGTTGGCGTGCATCTCGAGGATGCGACCGATCCGCTCCTTGTTGCCGGACCGGGTGTTCAGCACCGCAGAGCCCTTGTCCAACGAACCGCTGTAGACCCGGAAGTAGATGAGCTTGCCGACATGTGGGTCGGTCATGATCTTGAAGGCCAGCGCTGCAAAGGGATCGTCGTCGTCGGCAGCCCGCTCGATGGTGTCACCCGAACGGGGGTGCACGCCCTCGACCGGCGGCAGGTCCATCGGAGATGGCAGGTATTCGACCACTGCGTCGAGGAGTGGCTGCACACCCTTGTTCTTGAAGGCGCTGCCGGTGAGGATCGGCACACAGAGGCCGCTGAGGGTGCCGGTTCGCAGCGCCGACCGGAGGTCATCTGCGCTGATGTCCTCCTCGCCTACGTACTTCTCGAGGATGTTCTCGTCGAACTCCGACAGCACGTCCACCAGCTCGTGTCGGTACTCGTCGGCCTTGTCGATCATGTCGGCTGGGATCTCCACGACGTCCCATGAAGCACCCAGATCGTCGCTGGTCCAGATCAGGGCGTTCATCTCGAGCAGGTCGACGACCCCGGCGAACTCCGCCTCGGAGCCGATCGGCAACTGGACGACGGCGGCCTTGCAGCCGAGGCGCTCGCGGATGGTGTCCAGCACGAAGTAGAAGTCGGCACCCGTTCGGTCCATCTTGTTGATGAAGCAGAGGCGGGGCACCTTGTAGCGGTCGGCCTGTCGCCAGACGGTCTCCGTCTGGGGTTCAACTCCGGCCACGCCGTCGAATACGGCGACCGCGCCGTCGAGGACCCGCAACGAACGCTCGACCTCGACCGTGAAGTCGACGTGGCCGGGCGTGTCGATGATGTTGACCCGGTGATCCCGCCAGAAGCAGCTGGTGGCGGCGGAGGTGATGGTGATACCCCGCTCCTGTTCCTGCTCCATCCAGTCCATGGTGGCGGCGCCGTCGTGGACCTCGCCGATCTTGTAGTTGACCCCGGTGTAGTACAGGATCCGCTCGGTGGTGGTGGTCTTGCCCGCGTCGATATGGGCCATGATCCCGATGTTGCGGGTCTGTTCGAGGGGGTGTCGCTTGCTCATGCTCGTTCGAGGTGTTCGGCGGTCTGCGGACATGTCCCGGAGTGCGTCACACGGGGTGACGCAGGTTGCCGGGACGGGATGGGCGGAGGATCGAAAGGTCGGGGGGTGGTTGCCGTCCGGAACGGACGACCTACCAGCGGTAGTGCGCGAAGGCCTTGTTCGCTTCGGCCATCTTGTGGGTGTCCTCACGTCGCTTGACGGAGGCGCCCAAGCCGTTAGAGGCGTCGAGGATCTCGCTTGCGAGCCGTTCGGACATGGTGCGCTCCCGGCGATCCCGGGCATTGCTCACCAGCCAGCGAACGGCAAGGGTGTTGGAGCGACGGGGACGCACTTCGATGGGCACCTGATAGGTGGCGCCACCCACACGGCGGCTCTTGACCTCGAGTTGCGGCTTGATGTTCTCGAGGGCCCGCTTGAGGGTGCCTACCGGCTCGCTGCCGGTCTTGGACTCGACCGTCTGGAGTGCCGAGTAGACGATGCGTTCGGCAGTGGATCGCTTGCCGCTGCGCAGCACCTTGTTGACAACCTGTGTGACAACGGACGAGCGATAGACGGGGTCGGGAACCAGTTCGCGACGATCGACAGGGCCCTTACGCGGCATGTCAGCCCTCCTTCTTGGTGCCGTAGCGGCTACGGGCCTGGCGACGCTGGCTGACGCCGGATGTGTCGAGCGTTCCCCGAATGACCTTGTAGCGGACACCTGGGAGGTCCTTCACCCGGCCGCCGCGCACGAGCACGATCGAGTGCTCCTGGAGGTTGTGTCCCTCACCTGGGATGTAGGCCGTGATCTCGACGCCGGTGGTCAGGCGGATACGGGCGACCTTGCGCAGTGCCGAGTTCGGCTTCTTCGGGGTGGTCGTGTAGACCCGCGTGCACACGCCGCGGCGCTGGGGCGCTCCCTTGAGGGCCGGCGTGGCCTCCTTGCGTCGCTTGGACTGGCGGCCCTTGCGGACCAGTTGCTGGATCGTGGGCACGAACTACCTCGGAAAGAACGGGTTGGCAGGCATACGGATGTGGGCCGAAAGGGACTTCCGGCCGGCGGCCGAGTCTACGGGTGCCCCTTCCCGACTCACACGCGCAGGTCGTCGGGACGGGGCCATGTCAGGCGGTGGCGTCGTCGGTCGTCCCGAGGCTGTTGGCCAGGTCGATGACATCGGCTTCGTAGGCGCCCGCTATCTCGTCTTCGCCAAGGGAGGCTTGACCAGCCAGCCAGTCGGCAAGGTCCTGTTCCTCGTCGGCGGAACTGTAGAAGTCCATCGGCTTGTAGTCGGGAGCATGGGTGGCCACCCGGCGGTACCGCTCGAGGCCGGTGCCCGCAGGCACCAACTTGCCGATGATGATGTTCTCCTTGAGGCCGATGAGCCTGTCGCTCTTGCTCTCGATGGCCGCCTCGGTGAGCACCCGGGTGGTCTCCTGGAACGAGGCCGCAGAGAGCCACGAGTCGGTGGCGAGCGAGGACTTCGTGATCCCCATCAGCACCGGTCGCCCCTCGGCGGGGCCCTGGCCCTCGGCCACGAGTTCGCGGTTGGTCTCGGCGAACACACGCTGGTCGACCTGCTCGCCGGGTAGGAACGACGAGTCGCCGGGATCATTTACCTGGACCCGTCGGGTCATCTGGCGAACGATCAGCTCGATGTGCTTGTCGTGGATCGACACGCCCTGCTCGCGGTAGACCTTCTGGACCTCTTCGACCAGGTACTGCTGGGTCTCACGCACACCCTTGATCTCGAGCAGTTCCTTCGGGTCGCGTGGGCCCTCGACGATGGCATCGCCGGCCCGGACCTCCTGGCCATCGACGACCTCGAGGCGGGACTGGGACTGGATGAGGTGAACCTCTTCCTCCCCGTCGTCTGCCACGACGACGACCTCGCGGCCGCGGCCCTCGTCATCGCCGATGCGGACGACACCCGAAACCTTCGACAACACCGCCTTGCCCTTGGGGGTACGGGCCTCGAACAGTTCCACGACTCGGGGCAGGCCACCGGCGATGTCCTTGCCGGCCACGCCACCGGTGTGGAAGGTCCGCATCGTGAGCTGGGTGCCCGGCTCGCCGATGGACTGGGCAGCGATGACGCCGACGGCCTCGCCGATCTCGATCGGCTTGCCCGTTGCCAGCGACATGCCGTAGCAGGCCCCGGAAACGCCGATGGGAGAGTCGTCGGTGAGGGGCGACAGCACCCGTACCCGGGTGACTTCCGGGTCGTCGCGCAGCAATTCGAACTCGTCTTCGCCCACGATCGTGCCCCGGGGGTAGACGGTGCCGTCCGACAGGGTGACATCGTCGGCGAGAGTCCGGCTGAACAGACGCGTTTCGAGGTAGGTCCGCTTGTTGTCGGTGTCGGGGTACACGTCCTCGAGCCAGATACCGAACACGGGGCCGTCTGCCTCGAGCGGCGCGTGCTCGCTGATGATCAGCTCCTGCGCCACGTCGACGAGGCGGCGGGTCAGGTAGCCGGAGTCGGCGGTTCGCAGGGCGGTGTCGACCAGGCCCTTCCTTGCGCCGGGCGTGGCGATGAAGTACTCGAGCATCGTCAGGCCCTCGCGGAAGTTGGACTTGATCGGGCGCGGGATGAGGTCACCACGGGGGTTGGCCACCAGGCCGCGCATGCCGGCGATCTGGCGGATCTGCATCTTGTTCCCCCGGGCTCCCGAGGAGACCATCATTTCGATCGGGTTGAAGGCGTCTTCCCGCAGGGCAACGTCCATCTTCTCGGTCACCTCGGCGGTTGCGGCGTTCCAGATCTCGACCTCCTTCTGGCGCCGCTCGCCATCGGTGATGATGCCCTTCCGGAACTGCTTCTCGACCTTCTCGGCGTCACGCTCGTGGGCGTCGAGGATCGACTGCTTCTCGTCCGGCGTCTTGACGTCGTCGATGGAGACGGTCAGGCCCGATCGGCTGGCGAACCGGAAGCACAGGTCCTTCATGCGGTCGAGGCTCTCGGCGACGACCCGCTTCGGGTAGTGCCGGGCCAGGTCGTCGACCAGCACGCCCATCGACTTCTTGTCGATGCGGGCGTTGGCGTACGGGAACTCGTCGGGCAGTGCCTCGTTGAAGAACACCCGACCGGCCGTGGTCCGGTGCCAGGTGGCGGCGGACCCGTTTGCGGGGGCATCCACGAGATCGGGTATGTCGGACGATCGGAACTCGATCCGGGCGTGGAGGTCAAGCGTGCCGGCGTCGATCGCCCGCTCCAGTTCGTCGATGCGACGGAAGGCGAGACCCTCGCCGACGGCACCATCCTGGGCCATGGTGAGGTAGTAGGAGCCGATGATCATGTCCTGGGTGGGTGCCACCAGGGGGCGTCCGTGCGCCGGGCTGAGGACGTTGTTGGCCGACAACATCAGCACCCTCGCCTCCGCCTGGGCCTCGGCGGACAGGGGCAGGTGCACGGCCATCTGGTCGCCGTCGAAGTCGGCGTTGAATGCGGTGCACACCAGGGGATGGAGTTGGATGGCCTTGCCCTCGACCAACAACGGCTCGAAGGCCTGGATGCCGAGGCGATGCAGGGTGGGCGCACGGTTCAGCATGACCGGGTGCTCCTGGATGACATCTCCCAGGATGCTCCATACCTGCGGACGACGACGCTCGACCATGCGCTTGGCGGACTTGATGTTGGGCGCCAACTCCTCGTCGACCAGCTTCTTCATGACGAACGGCTTGTAGAGCTCGAGCGCCATGATCTTGGGCAGGCCGCACTGGTGGAACCGCAACGTGGGGCCGGCCACGATGACCGAACGGCCCGAGTAGTCGACCCGCTTGCCGAGCAGGTTCTGGCGAAAGCGGCCCTGCTTGCCCTTGAGCATGTCGGACAGCGACTTGAGTGGACGGTTGCCCGGTCCGGTCACAGGGCGTCCGCGGCGGCCGTTGTCGAACAGGGCGTCGACGGCCTCCTGCAACATCCGCTTCTCGTTGTTGACGATGATCTCCGGTGCACCGAGGTCGAGGAGGCGCTTGAGCCGGTTGTTGCGGTTGATGACGCGGCGGTACAGGTCGTTCAGGTCGGAGGTGGCGAAGCGGCCTCCGTCGAGTTGGACCATAGGGCGGAGGTCCGGTGGGATGACCGGCACGGCGTCGAGGATCATGGCGCGCGGTTCGTTCACCCGACGACCGTGCTCGTCACGACGGTTGAAGCCGGCCACGATCTTGAGGCGCTTGATCGCCTTCTGCTTCCGCTGTACGGAAAGTGGCTTCTGGCCTTCAGGCGGGTCGATCATCGAGCGGAGCTTGACCTCTTCGTTGTCGAAGTCGGTCGACTCGATCAGCCTGGCGATGGCGTCGGCACCCATGCCGCCATCGAAGTACTCGCCCCAGCGGTCGACCATTTCGCGCCACAGGCGCTCGTCCTCGATGATCTGGCGGGAGAAGATGCTGCTGAACTCGTCCCAGGCGCGGCTCAGGATCTCCAGTTCTTCCAGGTATTCCGCGCGGATCTCGGCGAGGTCCTTCTCGGCGGCGCGCTGACGGGCCCGGAGGTCCTGCTCCTTGGCGCCCCCCTCTTCGAGTTCGGCCAACTCGGCCTCGAGCGCCTCCTGACGGATGGCCAGGCGGCCGTCGCGCTCTTCTTCGATGGCGACACGCTCCTCGTCCAGTTCGGCCTCGAGCGTCGCCAGGTCTTCGTGGCGACGTCCCTCATCGACCGAGACGACCATGTTGGCGGCGAAGTAGATGACCTTCTCGAGCTGCTTGGCCTTGAGTTCCTCTCGGGGCTCGGTGCCCATCAGCAGGTAGGCCAGCCACGACCGGGTGCCACGCAGGTACCAGATGTGAACGGCCGGGGCGGCCAGTTCGATGTGGCCCATGCGTTCGCGGCGTACCTTCGACCGGGTGACCTCGACGCCGCACCGCTCGCAGATGATGCCCTTGAACCGGACCCGCTTGTACTTGCCGCAGTAGCACTCCCAGTCCTTGGTCGGACCGAAGATCTTCTCGCAGAAGAGCCCGTCCTTCTCCGGCTTGAGTGTGCGGTAGTTGATGGTTTCCGGCTTCTTGACCTCGCCGTTGGACCACATGCGTATGCCGTTGGCGGTCGCAAGGCCGATTCGGATCTGGTCGAAGTCGTTGACGTCGAGCACGCGTTCTTCCTGGTTCTCTTGGCGGAGGGTGGTTGCGGTCAGCGGAGGAGGCCGGCGCTCCGGCGCTCGTCCTCTTCGTCGGATCCACGCTCGGGACGGGACAGGTCGATGCCCAGTTCCTCGGTGGTGCGGTAGACGTCCTCGTTGATCTCGCGGATCTCGACTTCCTGGCCGGCCTCGTCGAGGACCTCGACATCCAGGCAGAGGGACTGCATCTCCTTGATGAGGACCTTGAAGCTCTCGGGGATGCCGGGCTCCGGGATGTTGTCACCCTTGACGATCGCCTCGTAGACCTTCACGCGGCCGAGGAGGTCGTCGGACTTGATGGTGAGCAGTTCCTGCAGGCAGTAGGCGGCGCCGTATGCCTCGAGGGCCCACACCTCCATCTCGCCGAAGCGCTGGCCACCGAACTGTGCCTTGCCGCCCAACGGCTGCTGGGTGATCATCGAGTATGGGCCGGTGGATCGTGCGTGGATCTTGTCGTCCACGAGGTGGGCCAGCTTCAGGATGTAGACGTAGCCGACCGTGATCGGCTGGTCGTACTTCTCTCCGGTCCGGCCGTTGTAGAGGACGGCCTTGCCGTCGTTGCCCAGGAGGCGCTCGCCTTCGACCGATTCGGGACGGATGTTCTCGAGCACCTTCTGGATGGTCGGGTGGCGTCCGGCGCGGTCCTCCTCGTCCCAGTGGGCGCCGTCGAAGACGGGTGTCGCCACGTAGACGGCGGGTGGGGTCGACGGCCGGGTCTTCGTCTCGGTGCCCCGGACCGGCTGGTCGCCGACGGGCTCGCCGTCGATGTCCCAGCCCCAGCGGGCGCCGTAGCCCAGATGCGCCTCGAGAACCTGGCCGACGTTCATGCGGGATGGCACGCCTAGCGGGTTGAGGATTATGTCGACCGGGGTGCCGTCGGCCATGAACGGCATGTCCTCCACGGGCAGGATCTTCGAGATGACGCCCTTGTTGCCATGCCGACCCGCCAGCTTGTCGCCGACGCTGATCTTGCGCTTCTGGGCGACGTGGACCCGCACGAGTTGGTTGACGCCCGGGGGCAGTTCGTCGCCGTCGTCACGGTTGAAGAGGCGCCGGTCGATGACCTTGCCGGACTCGCCGTGCGGAACCTTGAGCGAGGTGTCGCGGACCTCGCGGGCCTTTTCGCCGAAGATTGCGCGCAGGAGGCGTTCCTCGGGGGTGAGCTCGGTTTCGCCCTTGGGGGTGACCTTGCCTACCAGTACATCGCCGGGCCCGACTTCGGCGCCGACGCGGACGATGCCGAGGTCGTCGAGGTCGGCGAGGATCTCGTCGGAGAGGTTCGGGATGTCCCGGGTGATCTCCTCGGGGCCCAACTTGGTGTCGCGTGCGTCGATCTCGTGTTCGTGGATGTGGATCGAAGTGAGCACGTCGTCCTTGACGAGGCGTTCCGAGACGATGATGGCGTCCTCGAAGTTGTAACCCTCCCAGGACATGAACGCCACGAGCAGGTTCTTGCCCAGCGCCAACTCGCCATAGTCGGTCGAGGGTCCGTCGGCCAGCAGTTGGTCGGCACTGACCTTGTCGCCGGGCTTCACCCGGGGCCTCTGGTTGATGCAGGTGTCCTGGTTGGATCGCTCGAACTTGAGCAACTGGTGGCGGTACTTGCCGGCCTTGCGGTAGTCGATGGTGATCGAGTCGCCGTCGACGTCCACGACCGTACCGGCCTCCTTGGCCAGCACCATGTCGGCGGCATCGAACGCTGCCCGGACCTCGATGCCGGTGCCGATGTACGGTGCTTCGGCACACACCAGCGGCACTGCCTGACGCTGCATGTTGGCGCCCATCAGGGCACGGTTGGCGTCATCGTGTTCGAGGAACGGGATCAGTGCCGTGGCAACCGAGACGATCTGCTTCGGTGAGACGTCCATGAGTTGGACCTCTTCCGGTGGCACATAGGAGATCTCGGTGGTGGCGCCGAAGAAGACGTCCTGTTCGAGTTGGAGGCGCAGGTCCTGGAGCGAGGCCGCCTGCGGCGAACGGCGCACGAGAACGCGGTCGTTGCGGAACGTGCCGTTGTCGTTGAGGGGCGCGTTGGCCTGGGCGACGACGTACTCCTCCTCTTCGTCGGCGGCCAGGTAGATGATCTCGTCGGTGACCTTGCCCTTGGTCACGACGCGGTAGGGCGATTCGATGAAACCGAACAGGTTCACCTGCCCGTAGGTGGCCAGTGCACCGATGAGCCCGATGTTCGGGCCCTCGGGGGTCTCGATCGGGCACATGCGGCCATAGTGCGAGAAGTGGACGTCGCGGACCTCGAAGCCTGCTCGCTCGCGCGACAGGCCGCCCGGGCCGAGCGCCGAGAGGCGACGACGGTGGGTGAGGCCGGAGAGCGGGTTGACCTGGTCCATGAACTGCGAGAGCTGGCTGGTGCCGAAGAACTCCTTGATCGCGGCGACCACCGGCCGGATGTTGATGAGTGTCATCGGCGTGATCGCCTCGACGTCCTGGGTGGTCATGCGCTCGCGGACGACGCGTTCCATGCGGGTGAGGCCGATGCGGACCTGGTTCTGGATGAGCTCGCCGACCGAGCGGATGCGCCGGTTGGCGAAGTGGTCCTGGTCGTCGAGGCGGTAGCCGGGCTCGCCCATGGCGAGGCTCAGTAGGTAGGTGCAGGTGGCCAGCACCTCGGAGCGGGTGAGGACGGACTGGTCGGGATCGGGCATCTCGAGTTCGAGCCCGAACAGCTTCTCGCAGCGCTCGATCTCGGGGCGGAGTTTGCGGTTCAGCTTGTAGCGGCCGACCCGCGACAGGTCGTAGCGGCGCGACTCGAAGAAGGCGTTGCGCAGGTAGGCGCGTGCGGCTTCGACGGACGGAGGTTCGCCGGGACGCACGCGCTTGTAGATCTCCAGCAGTGCCACATCCTGCGGAGGCTCGCGGTCGCCGGCCTCGAGTTCCTCTTCCCAACCTTCGGGAAGGCGTTCCTTCTCCCACTGGCCATCGAGGAAGTCGAAGTGGTCGACGAACTTCTGGAAGAATCCGGGCTCGTTGACCTCGTCGTAGCCGAGGGCACGCAGCAGGGTGAATATGGGGAGGCGGCGCTTCCGGGCGATCTTGGTGCCGGCGGTGACGTCCTTGCCGGGCTTCTGCTCGACGTCGAACTCGATCCACTCGCCGCGGTACGGATGGATGGTGCCGGTGACGAGTTGGTGCTTGGCCATGTTGCGGAGGCGGAAGCGCTCTCCGGGCTGGAAGATCACGCCGGGTGAGCGGACCAGTTGCGAGACGACCACACGTTCGGTGCCGTTGATCACGAAGGTGCCCTTGTCGGTCATCATGGGGAAGTCCCCCATGAACACGACCTGTTCCTTGATCTCGCCGGTGTTCCTGTTGTTGAAGCTGGCCCGGACGAAGATGGGAGCGGAGTAGGTCATGTCCCGCTCCTTGCATTCGTCCACCGAGAACTTCGGAGGCGGGCGCAGGTCCTCGTCGTCGGGATCGAACTCGAGGTCCAGCGAGAGTGTCTCGCTGAAGTCGGTGATCGGACTGATATCGCTGAAGATGTCGGCGAGACCTTTGTCGACGAACCAGCGGAACGACTTGCGCTGGATGGCGATCAGGTCGGGGATCTCAAGGACCTCCGACAGATTGCCGAACGAATACCGGTCCCGGACTAGGGGGCGAACAGACACCTAAGACTCCTGGCCAGGGCGAGCGGACGGGGGCGACGCCGAAACGCGCATGTCCATCGTCACGAAAACGAGTCGACGGGCAGGCGCGAGCACGGCAACGAAGAATCCTAGACGGACGCGCAGGCCAAGGCAACCCCCAAAATGGGGGATCCACGTCGCCCTGGGAGCGGCGTTCGCCCTCATCGTAGGGACGGATCGCGCTCAGGTCAACCATCGGGGACGCGAGCGAGCCCCGGAGGCAACTCCGGGGCTCGCTCACACAGGTTGGTCGACCGGCGAATGCCGGCCGGGCACTAGGACAGTTCGACGGTTGCGCCTGCAGCCTCGAGTGCAGTCTTGGCCCGCTCGGCGTCCTCCTTCGAGGCGCCTTCCATGACGGGCTTCGGGGCATTGTCGACCAGGTCCTTGGCGTCCTTGAGCCCGAGGTTCGTGAGCGCACGCACCTCCTTGATGACCTGGATCTTCTTGTCGCCTATCTCGGTCAGGACGACATCGAACGCGTCCTTTTCCTCGGCGGCATCGCCTTCGTCGCCGCCAGCTGGTGCGGCGGCAACCGCTGCGACCGGGGCCGCCGCCGTCACGCCGAACTTCTCCTCGAAGTCCTTCAGCAGTTCACTCAACTCCAACACGCTCATCTCGGCGATGGCGTCCAGGATCTGTTCCTTCGTGGCCATGGTCAGCCCTCCTCGGTGTCTTCGGCCTCGGCGTCTGCCTCGGCGTCGGTCTCCTCGGCGGCCGCCTCGTCAGCGGCCTCCTCGGTCTCGTCGGCATCGGCCACCTCGGCCGGCACCTCGTCAGCGGCCGCGTCAGCAGCGGCCACCTCGGTCTCGTCGGCATCGGCCGCGTCATCGTCGCCACCCGCCCCATCGGCATCGGCCGCGTCATCGTCGCCACCCGCCCCATCGGCATCGGCCACGTCATCGTCGGCGGGAGCAACCACGCCGCCCCGTTCCTCGATCAACGCCTTGAGGGCATATGCCATGTTCTGCGGCAACGCCTGCAGGA
>Ga0208895_1000466_pt1 | contig 18808 bp, 18 predicted proteins | sample ETNtaG_10_FD_185765 | JGI IMG/M metagenome (GOLD analysis project Ga0208895, IMG submission 185765) | Marine microbial and viral communities from oxygen minimum zone, Eastern Pacific Ocean - ETNP201302SV82 (SPAdes) (version 2) | ecosystem: Environmental > Aquatic > Marine > Oceanic ... | reverse complement strand
TAATGAATACATAAATGGTAATACAAAATTGATTTTTTTGGAGTCTCCAGGCTCGAATACTTTTGAGATTCAAGATCTAACCGCAATTGCAAAAGTGGCAAAAAAGTCTGACATTATTACCGTTATTGATAGTACTTGGGCAACACCTTTATATTTCAAGCCTCTAGACCTTGGAATTGACGTTTCAATCCATTCTGCTACCAAATATATTTGTGGTTATTCAGATGTGTTGTTGGGATGTGTGACAGTAAATAAGAAGTATTCAGAAGAATTTGATGAATATCTTCATACTATTGAAAACTATACAAATTCACATGACTGTTATCTTGCTTTGAGAGGTCTAAGGTCACTCAGAGTTCGTCTAAAGGCACACGAGCAGTCAGCATATGAAATTGCCAGATGGTTAGAACCAGCTGAAATTGTTGACAGCGTTATTCATCCTGGGCTTGACTCACATCCTCAGCATCACTTGTGGAAAAGAGATTTCACTGGTGCTTCAGGACTTTTTGCTTTTACGTTTAAAGAAAAATACTCTGAGCAAAAAATTGCTATATTTATGAATTCTCTAGAAATGTTTGGTCTAGGTTATAGTTGGGGTGGCTTTAAAAGTCTAGCGACAGCAAGGCAATACAAGCGTAATGGTCAGTATGTGCACCAAGGTAAGCACCTTATTCGACTCAACATTGGACTTGAAAATACGCAAGACCTAATAGAGGATTTAAAAAGCAGTTTCTCCAAATTAAACTAAAATTCTATCGTGCTCTTTTCTCATTCTTTAGCCACCATATTAATAGTAATAACTGAATTATTAGTATTGGTATGACAGATAAAAGTGTCACTTCCCATGAAAAATTAAATACAAACCATCCTGCACTTAGTGCAGCGAAGGCTTGGAATCCAAAAACCAAAAAATCGTTAACTGATTGAACTTTAAACTTTTCATTTTCATTATAAGAACGAGGTAATAAATTAGTGCCTCCAATAAACAAAAAATTCCAACCCAGACCAAGGAACATTAAAGACCACCAATAGTTATTTAAAGATTGATTCAGGTATGCAATGGTAACAGAGACAAATAAAATAATAACGCCAAGAATCATCATTCTAGAAACCCCCAAATACTTAACAATCATTGCTGTAAATAGTGATGGCAGAAACATCGCAATGACATGACTTTGAATGACAAATTTAGTTTGCTCAAGTGAAAAGCCGTCCATCACATGCATACTCACTGGGGTTGCTGTCATGACAAAACTCATCACAACATAACCTGTAGTTGCAGCACTAGCAGCAACAATGAAAGAACCTTGCTGAATAATTTCAATCAAGGAACGTCTTGATTTGTTCACTTGTTCATGAAATTTTTCAACTGGTTGAAAAAAACAAAACAACACAAAGGCAGGAACGAAGAGCAAGGCAAGCAAAACAAATGAGCCTATAAAATCGACCGCAAACCAATTTTTGCCTAAGGTAGCAACTTCAGGTCCGATATAGGCTGATAGCAGACTCCCAAGAAGAACTATAGCTATTGCTGTAGCTCTTTGTTCTTCTTGAACGCTTTCAATTGCTGCAAATCTAAACTGATACATCGTTGCAGCTGTAGCTCCTAACAAAAAACTTGACAGACAAAAAAGAAGAAAAGATTCAGTATTAATAGCATAGATGCCTAAGCCTATTGTGGCAATTGTGTAGAGACATACACTCAAAAAAACTCTTTTACGACCAAAAACTGACATTAAACGGACAACGGGCAAAATGCTTGCCGCAGTTCCAACCACTATTGCGGCGACAGGAAGAGTTGATAGACTTTTTGTGTTAGTTAGTTCATTGCCTAAAATACCACCAACAAAGACCATGAATACGGCAACTGACATAAAAAACGCCGAACATATCGCTAATATCCAAACATTTCTTGGAAGCTTTGCCATTAGTTTCTATATTTGTTGTGCCGAGGTTATTATTTTTTTCTCTTCCAGTTGGGAATGGTTGTTTGCTTTTTCCTACTTAAAGTTAACTTTTCACCTGGCACATCTTGAGTAATAGTAGAACCTGCTCCTATAGTTGCATTTTCACCAACAGTAACAGGGGCAATTAACTGTGTATCAGATCCAATAAAAGCACCATTTTTTATAATAGTTTGATGTTTATTGACGCCGTCATAGTTACATGTTATAACGCCAGCACCGACGTTAACATTTTGACCTATAGTGCTATCCCCAACATAACTCAGATGCGGCACTTTTGAGCCATCATCAATACTGGATTTTTTCACTTCAACAAAATTGCCAATCCGAGCATTATTACCAACTTTAGTTTCTGGTCTAATACGCGCAAATGGGCCTACCGTTGCGTGACTACCAATAACTGCGTTATCAATAATAGTGTTCGCCTTAATTTCTGCATGATCGCCGATTTTAGCGTTTTTTATAATACAATTAGGCGCAATTAGAACATTTTCTCCTAATTCATTTTCACCTTCAAAGACGACATTTATGTCTACAGAACAGTCCTTGCCAAAGATTAAATTACCACGACAGTCGAAACGACTTGGGTCTTTAATGGTTAACCCGTTAGACATCATATCTTTTGCTTGCTGTTGCTGATAGATACGTTCCGCTTCGGCCAATTGATTTTTATCGTTTATACCCATAACTTCAGACACATTGTCGCACACTAATGATGAAATAGTAACACTATCTTTGACCGCTATTTTAACGATATCGGTTAGATACAGTTCACCCTGAGAATTATCGGTCTCAAGCTGTGTGATATATTTTTTTAATAGGGATCCTTGGATAGCCATAATACCAGTATTTATTTCATCAATTTTTTGCTCTTGACGATTTGTATCTTTGTCTTCGACTATGGCTTTGATTAGTTTATTCTTATCGCGAATTATGCGTCCATAACCAGTTGGATTATCTAGAATTACGCTTAATAGTGAAAAGCCTGTTGACTCTGATTTAGATATCAGAGATTTTATTGTATTTGTTGAAAATAAAGGCACATCACCATAGAGAATGACACAAGTTGCTTCACCATTGATATTAGATGTGGCTTGCTGAACTGCATGTCCTGTCCCTAATTGCTTTTTTTGTAATACCCAATTAATAGAATGGTTGTTAATTGAATTCTTTACGAGTTCGGCGTCATTACCAATCACAATATTGATTGAGGAGGACAGGGGTTTAATTGCATCAACAACGTGCTGCAATAATGATTTACCGCCAAGTTGGTGTAGCACTTTCGCTTTATTTGATTTCATTCGAGTGCCTTGGCCGGCAGCTAAGATGATGGCGTCAATCATTTTTATATGGGCCTTTAGTGGTTTACTATAATTAATGCCTATTTTAAGCGATAAGTTATTTTTTGTATAATGTTAGACTTTTAATAAATGTGTGTTTTTCAACTTGGATTTGTTAATTATATGATCGTTTGATAGTAAAATTCGCATTAGATTATGAGAAGTGAATGATAACTATGGCCAGAAATGATATATCGAGTTTATTTGGAAAATCTCCTATAAAGCCTCTACAACAACACATGAAGAAAGTACATTCATGTCTAAGAGATTTTGGTGTTTTTGCTAAAGCTGCAAATGCTCAAGATTGGGATAAGGCGACAACATTATGTCTTTCAATTAATAATAAAGAGGAAAAGGCAGATAAATTGAAAAAGAAATTGCGCATGAATTTGCCGAGCACATTTATGATGCCTTTTTCTCGTAGAGATTTATTGGATGTGCTACTAATCCAAGATTCAATTGCCAACATTACCAAAGATCTTGCTGGTCTAATGACGACTCGGCATATGGTTTTTCCATCTGAAATTGCACAGGACTTTATTAAACTGGCTGATCTTTGTATTAAAACTTCGAATGCAGCTCTAAAAGCGATAAATGAACTTGATGAGTTATTAGAAACTGCCTTTAGTACTCGTGAAAGAAAATTAGTTTCTGAAATGATTGCTATAGTCAATCAATTTGAGCATCAGACTGATGAAGCTCAAAGCGAGATTCGTAACAAACTGTTTGCACTAGAATCCAGTCTACCCCCCGTAGACGTAATGTTTTATTATCGAGCTATTGAATGGCTCGGCGAGACTGCGGATGCTGCTCAAAAAGTAGGTTCTCGTTTCGAAGTCATGTTAACTAAATAGTTGTTGGAGTTCTAATATGGAAATTATTGCTAATTACGGCAATGTATTGCTAATACTGGCAATTGTTTTCGGTGTATTCATGGCTTGGGGTATTGGTGCAAACGATGTTGCTAACGCAATGGGTACCTCGGTAGGTTCTGGCGCTGTTACTATTAAACAAGCGATTGTTATTGCAGTTATTTTTGAATTATCTGGCGCAATTCTAGCTGGTGGTGAGGTTACAGCTACAATTCGTAAAGGTATTTTAGATGCAGCATTATTTGTCAATGAACCGCATTTATTGGTATATGGTATGTTGGCATCATTATTGGCTGCAGGTGCATGGCTATTAATTGCTTCATCATTCGGTTTGCCAGTATCTACGACACACTCAATTGTTGGTGCGATTGTGGGATTTGGTGCTGTTGGTATAGGAGTCGATGCTGTTGCTTGGAGTGAAGTATTTAAAATTGTAATAAGCTGGATAGCGTCACCGGTATTGGCTGGAATCATTTCCTTTACTTTGTTTAGGAGTCTTCAAAATTTAATCATTGACACTAAGAATCCATTTGGCAATGCAAAAAAATATGTTCCGTATTACATGTTTTTAGTTGGCTTTGTTGTCTCTTTAGTGACTATATTCAAAGGATTAAAGCATGTTGGTTTGAGTTTTAACACACTTACAAGCTATTCATTGTCAATAGGGTTTGGCTTACTTGTTGCAATTATTGGGACCCTGCTGATTCGAAACATCCATCTTGATCCTGATGAAAACAAAGACTTTTACTATGCTTCAATGGAGAGAGTTTTTGGTGTGCTTATGATTATTACTGCAGCGGCAATGGCTTTTGCTCACGGCTCTAATGATGTTGCCAACGCTATAGGACCGCTGGCAGCGATTTACAGTGTTATTGAAAGTGGAGGCGCTATTGGTTCTAAGAGTGTACTCCCATTATGGATATTATTAGTTGGTGGTGGTGGTATTGTTATTGGACTTATCACTTATGGCCATAAAGTTATTGCAACTATTGGTACTGGTATTACTCAGCTCACTCCATCTCGTGGTTTTGCTGCTACACTAGCAGCCGCAGCAACGGTAGTCATAGCATCAGGAACTGGAATCCCCGTTTCGACAACACAAGTATTAGTTGGTGCAGTATTGGGTGTTGGTCTTGCTCGAGGAGTGGCTGCATTAGATACGCGTGTTATTAATAGGATATTTTTATCATGGATTGTTACCTTGCCAGCTGGTGCATTCATGTCAATTTTATTTTTCTTTGCTCTCAAAGGAGCCTTTGGAGCTTAAAAAGTATGATAATTAAAGCTATTAGAATTTTTTTATACGGAGTTGTCCATGACTTTGGAAGAGATTCAAAAAAAAATTGAGTTAGGTATAGAGCAATCACAGGTTACCATGGAAGGTGACGGTTGTAATTGTTCTGCGGTAGTTGTATCGCCTTTTTTCGAAGGTTTGTCATTATTGCAAAGACAAAGAGCGGTGCTTGCAGTTGTAAGTGAAGAAATTAGAAGTGGTGAGCTGCATGCACTCAGTGTTAAAACATACACCCCAGATGAGAGATAGTATATAATTCCCCTGTTTTTGGTTATGATGAAAAAATCAAATACACAGAAGTATAATTAAATGAAGAAATTTATAATATTGTTATCTCTAATTGCTACTACTATTTTGTTGACAAGTTGCGGTTTGGTCAATAATTTGTACAGTAATAATTACGGTGATGACTGGTTTAGTTCTAGTACAGAATAAACCACAACAAATTAGTAAAATGAAAAAAATTATAATATTCTTATCATTAATTGTCACCACTATTCTATTGACAAGTTGCGAGTCGGATTCAATTCAAAGTGCTTACTGTGATTACAGTGATAAGTACTGCAATGACTGGGCTAGTGACTACTTCAGTACTAATACAGAATAAATAACAACAAATTAGTAAAATGAAAACAGAAATTCATCCCTCTTACGAAGCCATTAAAGTTGTTTGTAGCTGCGGCAATGAGTTTGAAACGCGATCCACTTCTAGTAAAGACGAACTACATATAGATGTATGCTCTAATTGTCATCCTTTTTATACAGGCAAACAGAAAATCGTTGATACTGCTGGACGAGTTGAGAAGTTTAAGTCTCGTTATAGTTCGTTTAAGCGTTAAATTAATAGTTTTTTTGCTTGGAAAAGCCACGGATGTGGCTTTTTTTATGCCAGAAGGAATCTCAATGAAATCGATAAAATCATTATAATCATTACTCCGTTTTAGATATTGCCATGACATCTGATTATATAAATGCGCTGTTAAAAAAAGAGGTTAAGCGAACTCCTATATGGGTAATGAGGCAAGCTGGTCGTTACCTGCCAGAATATTGCTCTACCCGGGAAAAGGCAGGTGACTTTTTAAGTTTGTGTAAATCCAGTGAGTTGGCATGTGAAGTGACACTTCAGCCGTTAGAGCGTTTCGACTTAGATGCAGCTATTCTTTTTTCAGATATATTGACTATTCCAGATGCAATGGGCCTAGGGCTATATTTTATAGAAGGTGAAGGACCGAGATTTTCAAAACCTTTAAGTAATCTCAGTGATATTGAAAGAATGACTAAGCCAGATGTGGGCGATAAGTTGAGCTATGTTTTTGATGCTGTATCAACAATCAAAAAAAACCTCAATAACACAGTGCCACTTATTGGTTTTAGTGGCAGTCCTTGGACACTGGCAACTTATATGGTAGAGGGAGGTTCTAGTAAAAGCTTCTCTAAAGTGAAAGCTTTGATGTTTCAGAATCCACATCATATGCACCAACTATTGGATATTCTTGCTGACACGATTATTGACTATCTCAATGCTCAAATAGAAGCTGGAGCTGACTCAGTAATGATTTTTGATACTTGGGGAGGCTTATTGAATAAACAGAGTTATGAGAATTTCTCTCTTCATTACATGACTAAGATTGTTGCTGGTCTTCATCGAAACTACGACGGCAAAACTATTCCAGTGACACTATTTACTAAGGGCGGTTCGGCTTGGCTTGAGCAAATTGCTGCAAGTGGTTGTGACGGCATTGGTCTCGACTGGACTATAGAGCTTGGCGAGGCCGAGCGTCGTGTCGGCCAACAGGTGGCGCTGCAGGGAAACTTAGACCCTTCTGTGCTATACGCCTCACCCGAAGTGATAGTTTCTGAAGTTAAAAAGGTGCTTAACCAGTTTAAAGGCAAGACGGGCCATGTATTTAATCTTGGACATGGTATTACGCCAGATGTAGATCCTGAAAACATGAAAATTCTTGTAGATGCTGTGCACGCATATTCCAAGACAAGATAGTCCAACTGCTATATGACAATAAGCTGTGCCATATATCATCTGTGATAAAATTCAGAACTCGCTAAGATGATTAATTAATATGTCAATACTTACAAATATTTTTGAAAACCTCAAACAGTCTGGAAGAAAGGCCTTCATTCCATTTATTACCGCCGGTGATGGCGGCTTAGATAATACTGAGGCGTTGATTTTCTCTTTAGCTGAGAATGGTGCAGATATTATTGAACTGGGAGTTCCATTCTCTGACCCAATGGCGGACGGTCCGGTGATAGCTAAGTCACATGAACGAGCTGTTGCTGATGGCGTGAGTTTGGCAGATGTGCTTGCTATCGTTGAGCGCTTTAGAGAAGACAACGTGCATACCGGGATTGTCTTAATGGGCTATACCAACCCAGTTGAAATTTATGGCTACAAAGCTTTCGCTGAAAGGGCAAAGGAAGTTGGCGTGGATGGGGTTTTGATGGTTGATATGCCGCCTGAAGAGGCCCAAGACCTCAAAAAAGAACTAGATGATGTCGGTATTGATCTGATATTTTTAGTTGCACCAACCACAACAGACGACCGTCTTCAACAAATTGCAGGAATTGCAAGCGGCTATATTTATTACGTCTCCTTGAAAGGTGTAACAGGTGCCGGCAACCTTGATGTTGACTCCGTTAATCAACATTTATCCAGAATGAGAAAATATATTGATTTACCAGTTGGGGTAGGTTTCGGTATCAAAGATGCTAAAACAGCTCAAAAGATTAGTGAAACTGCAGATGCAGTTATTGTAGGAAGTACTATTGTCTCCATTGTTGAACAATTATCTAGTGATAGGGATAAAATGGTTACAAAGGTTGGTAACCTGGCCCTTAAGATTTCGAACGCCATTAACTAGATAAGGTTTACAATGAGTTGGTTAGAGAGAATACTGCCGCCAATCGGCAAAAACGCAAAAAAAAATATACCTGAAGGTCTTTGGAGCAAGTGTCCAGAGTGTAGTCGTGTTCTCTACCAAGAAGAAATCAAACGTCTGTTATATGTCTGCCCAAAATGTGACCATCATTTACAAATTTCAGCTAGAGCTCGAATCGAGAATTTCTTAGACGTAGAACACCAATTTGAGCTCGCTCATAATATTGAATCCACTGACCCACTCAAATTTAAAGACCAAAAGAAATACAAGGATCGTAGTGCTGACGCCCAAAAAAAGACCAAAGAGAAAGACGCTCTAATTGTTAAGAAAGGTTTTTTGAAGGGCATCCCGGTGATTGTAGCTGCATTTGAATTTAATTTCATGGGTGGATCGATGGGCTCTGTGGTTGGTGAGAAGTTTGTAAGGGCAGCTGATGCTGCAATTGAAAATAAACACCCACTAATTTGTTTCTCAGCTAGCGGTGGTGCTCGAATGCAGGAGGGGCTTTTTTCTTTAATGCAGATGTCTAAGACTTCGCTTGCAGTTAAATTATTGGCAGACAAAAAAATCCCTTTTATTTCTGTTTTGACAGATCCTACTATGGGAGGAGTTTCTGCAAGTTTAGCAATGCTGGGTGATGTTCATATTGCAGAACCTAATGCAAGAATTGGTTTTGCTGGCGCCAGAGTCGTTGAGCAAACAGTTCGTGAAGAGTTGCCTGAAGGCTTTCAAAGAAGTGAATTTTTGTTGGAAAAGGGGGCGATTGATATGATTGTTCATCGCTCAGAATTACGACAAAAAATTTATCAAATATTGTCGGCATTAACCCGCCAAGGTTAATTTAAATTGTTATATTGTTACCATTCTATATAAATTGTTTATCTGATAACGCACAACACATATGAAAGTATTGTTAGCTAATCCAAGAGGATTCTGTGCCGGTGTTGAACGTGCTATTGGGATAGTTGAGCGTGCTCTTGAAAAGCATGGTTCGCCAATTTACGTCCGCCACGAGGTTGTTCATAATAAGTATGTAGTAAACGACTTGAAGAATAAGGGGGCTGTGTTTGTTGATGAAATAAATCAAATCCCTAAAGGTGTTGTTGTTGTTTTTAGTGCACATGGCGTTTCTCAAAAAGTAAAAAATCAGGCACAATCCATGACACCAACTATTTATGACGCTACTTGCCCTTTAGTAACAAAAGTCCATAAAGAGGTGGTAAGGCGCCAGAAACAAAATCATCAAGTTATTCTTATCGGCCATGACGGCCATCCAGAAGTTGAAGGGACACTAGGTCAATCATCTGATACAAGTAGTATTTCTTTAGTTGAGTCGATTGAAGACATAGAATCTCTTGATTATCAAACTGAGACAAGCCTTTCTTATACGAGTCAGACAACCCTGTCTGTCGATGACACCAAGTTGATTGTCGAGGCTCTAGAAACTAAATTTCCATGGATTCAGGCTCCGAAAAAAAATGATATTTGCTATGCGACGCAGAATCGTCAAGACTCCGTCAAAGCAATTATAGAAGATGCAGAAGTATTAATAGTAATTGGCTCAAAAAACTCATCCAACTCAAATCGCCTTAGAGAGATTGCAGAAAAAAAACAAAAACCAGCATACTTGATAGATCGCGCCAATGATATTAATAGTGAATGGCTAATTGGAGTTGACTCAGTTGGGGTTACGGCAGGGGCATCAGCGCCTGAAGTTTTAGTTCAAGAAGTTGTTAACTATCTTATAGACAGTGGAGCTAAAGAAGTAGTTGAAGTTGATGGTTCTAATGAATCAGTGCATTTTCCAGTTCCAAGTACATTGAGATGAATTAATTTTTATAAATATTTATAGGTAAAAAAATGGCTAAATACAATGTCTATGGAATTGGTGCTGGCATAGTGGACACCGAGATTGTGGTGACAGATAAATTTCTAAAAGATAATGATGTTGAAAAAGGGGTGATGACTCTAGTTGATGAGGAACGTCAGCATGAATTAATAAATTCCATTACTTCTCAAACAAGACCAGTCAAGCGAAGCTGTGGAGGGTCTGCTTGTAATACTGTGGTAGCTGCAAGTAAGTTCGGTTCAAAAACATTTTATTCTGCCAAGGTAGCAGCCGATAAAGATGGGTCTTTTTTTGTAAAAGATTTAAAATCAGCCGGCGTCGATTTTCATAATGTCAAAGCTGAAAAAGGCATAACAGGAAAATGTCTTGTGATGGTTACTCCTGACGCTGAAAGAACGATGAATACATACCTTGGTGCTAGCCTCGAACTAACTTCTCAAGAGGTTGATGAAAAATCATTAGCCAACTCTGAATGGTTATACATGGAAGGATATTTGGTTTCTGACCAGAACAGAACTGATGTTGCCATAGAGGCTATGAATTTTGCCAAGCAGAATAATGTAAAAACTTCAATGAGTTTGTCAGACCCTTTGATTGTTAAACTTTTTTCAGATAATTTAAAAAGTGTTATAGGTGGTGGGATTGATTTGCTTTTCTGTAATTCTAATGAAGCAAGAAGGTTTACCGATACACATACAATTGAAGCGGCAGCAGAATCTCTTAAACAATATGCCAAAACCTTTGTTATCACCCGTGGCCCTGGCGGCTCTCTAACCTATGATGGCCATGATTTAAGCTACAATAAGGGGGTGGCGACTAACGCTATTGACACCAATGGTGCGGGCGATATGTTTGCGGGAGCTTTCTTGCATGCTCTCAGTAGTGGACGTGAGTATGGTTGGGCAGCACAATTTGCTAACACTGCTTCGGCAATTGTTGTAAGTCAGTTTGGTCCGCGAATTAAAAATATTGAATATATTAGTCTTAAATCTAGGTTTGGTTTTCAAATATAAACAGGCATTTTATTATTTACTAACTAGACAAATTTGATTATAATCACCTCTCCCCACAAAGATAAATATAATAATATAAAACCATATGAAATCGGCAATAAATAAACTTTTTCAGCTAAGAAAAGCGCTTGATGAATGCGAAAGAGAGCTGGGCTTGAACAACTTGTCCGAAGTTGAGAAGGCCGTGGCCTCATTTGTTTCGTCTAACTGTTGTACTACAATTACCGCAATTAAGAATCATCCATATTTTGCTAAGTATTCGCTTTCTACTATAAAAAGAGCAGTTCTTTCTCTACAACATCAAGGAATTATATCCTCTGAACAGTCTTCGACTGATAGGCGTGAAATGAATCTTGAGTTTATGCATTGATCTTGAGTTAGATCTGAAAACTTTATAAAGTTATAATAGCATTAGAACCATTTGATTAACTACTGTTGTTCTAAATGAATACTTTTGTAAACTCATTTTTTTTCTCAAGCTCTCAAGAGAAAAATTGGTATCGTTTTGTTGATGAACCTCTAACCCAACTAGAGAATTTATGTAGTGACAAGCAATTAAACAAAGAAAAAATTATCGAGCTTGCCCATAAAATTTATACGATGAGTCAATATACCCCCTCCTCGTCAAAAAAAGGCGCAACTTATGACGGGCGCGATGAAGTTTGTGAAGATCTTAAAAGATTAGCTGGTTACTTTGAAAATAATCAAATTGACCTTGACGAGATAGACATGCAATCTGAATGTAGTGCTATTGTTAATGAGGCAATAAAAGTGAATGCGACCCATAGGCGCATATCGGCAGAAATTTCTGCTAATTTTCTAGTTAATAATTTTATAGTCCTTTTATTAGTATATTTCGTAACATCGATTAATGGTGATGTAGTAGCTTTTGCAGGTACCCAGATCTGGCTTCAGATTGGCATGATTACCTTGTGCTATCTTTTATTTGGCTATAGAGTTTTCTTTGGCGTTCTGGCTGCTGTTGAACTTTCAGGTTTATATATATGGTATTGGGATATCTACTCGCCACTCAATCATTTAATAGCAATTGCTGGTGCAACATCACCACTGCTGGCCATTACTTCTATGAAAGCATTTAGACTGTCAATTTTTTTCGATGGAGAAGTGTTGGTTTTTCAGCACGTAGTTTTTTTGGTTTTATTGGCAGCTTTGTATAACACCCTAAAAAATTTTTTGTTTATACGACAATCCAGAATAATTTTTTTCCTTTAGATACAGAACCCGTTAATATTAACGCCGGAAAATTTATACAGTCTTATCTATATGGCGATATTATTGGTGGCTTAGTTGTATTATTTATAGCCACTTTATTGGTTGAACCACTTATTAGATATATATTGAATAATTTATCATTTAGGAATAATTAATTTAAGCTTTCTGCTAAGTTTCTAACTTTTTCTATACGAGAGTGATTCTCCTCCATTTTGGTATTGAAAATTAGTGTATTCTGATTTTTTAATTGATAGGTTTGAGGGCTGTTTTGAATTAAATTAATGATTTTAGTTGGCTCAATATTGTTGTTTTTACTGAGAGTGATTTCTGCCTTGTCATCAAATATATTTATTTTATTTATTCCAATCCTTTCGGAAAAAATTCTTAGTGAGGTCGACGCAAAAAGATTATTTATAGTGTCAGGCAAGATTCCAAATCGATCTATCATTTCGATTTTTAATTCTTTAAGATCATCATCATTTTTTGCGCTAGAAATACGTTTATAGAATACTAATCTCTCATGAACATCGTCGAGATAGGTTTGAGGAATGACGCAAGCAATACCAGTATTAATTTCAATTTCTTTAAGCAGTGAGTCGTCTAAATTGAGTTTGCTATTGTTCTTGATTGCATGGACGGTTCTCTTTAAGAGGTCATGATAAAGGTTGAATCCAATTTCAGATATTTTGCCACTTTGATTTTCTCCTAGCAAATCTCCAGCACCACGTATCTCTAGGTCATGGTTGGCCAGCATAAAGCCGGCTCCCAGCTCCTCTAATGAAGCGATTGCATCTAGACGTTTTTTGGCATCAGACGTTATAGATTGGTGAGACTTGATTACAAGGTATGCATATGCTTTGTGGTGTGAGCGGCCAACACGGCCACGAAGTTGGTGTAACTGAGCGAGACCAAAGTTTTGTGCATTATTAATAATGATAGTGTTTGCAGTAGGAATATCAATTCCGGTTTCGATGATTGTAGTGCAGACTAGTAATTGAAAGCGTTGATGATAAAAATCAGTCATAATTCTTTCAAGCTCTTTGCTTGGCATTTGGCCGTGTGCAATGCGCACGTTGAGGTTCGGCATGAGTTCGCTGAGTAATTCAGCCATATTGTCTATCGTATCAATGTCGTTGTGAAGGACAAAAATTTGACCTCCTCGGTGTACTTCACGTGAACAGGCTTCCTGAATTGTTTCGTCATCCCATTCATCAACAAAGGTTTGGATAGCGCTTCGTTTAGCTGGTGGTGTAGCGATAATGGACAACTCTCTTAAAGAGCCAAGTGCCATGTTAAGTGTTCGGGGTATTGGTGTTGCAGTCATTGTTAAAATATCACTTTGTCCCCGGAGCTTTTTAAGTGCCTCTTTTTGCTTGACTCCAAAACGATGCTCTTCATCAATTATAATCAGGCCAAGGTTTTTGTATTTAATTGAACCTTGGATAAGTTTATGGGTGCCAATGACGATATCAACTGTACCTTGTTTTAAAGATTCCTTTATATGCTTTTGCTCTTTTTGGCTTTGAAAGCGTGATAGTGCTTTAATTACTACAGGATATTTGATAAATCTATCAGTAAAAGTCTGGTGATGCTGACTGGAAAGTAGAGTTGTGGGAACTAAGATGGCAACTTGTTTGCCCGCCTCAACTGCCAAAAAAGCTGCACGCATTGCAATCTCTGTTTTGCCAAAACCAACATCACCGCAAACCAATCGGTCCATTGGCTTTTCGGATTGCATGTCAGAGAGCACTGACTCCATGGTATTAATTTGATCTGGCGTCTCTTCAAAAGCAAAACTTGCAACAAAAGAGCTATAGGCATCAGTTGGTTCAGGGTAAGCAAAGCCTTTTTGTGACTCCCTTTTGGCATATATTTCTAATAATTCTGCAGCGACATCATAGAGCGCCTCAGCAGCCCTCTTTTTTGCTTTTGACCATTGCTGACTTCCAAGTTTGTGAAGCGGTGCATTTTCAGCACTCGCGCCCGAGTATCTTGAGATTAAGTTGAGAGAGGTAATTGGTACCATTAATTTCGCACTATTAGCGTACTTTAAAGATAAAAAGTCTTGTTGGTTTTCATCGAAGCTGCGTGTTTCAAGTCCCAGGTAACGACCTACACCGTAAAACTCGTGCACAATCGGATCACCCAATTGGATTTCGATAAGGTTTTTTATGGCTTCATCGAAGTCTTTATGTTTGGCCCGTCTCCGCCTTTTTTGTTTAACCACATCTGCGGCAAACAAATTATTCTCGGTAATGATGGCTATTCCATTGCAAATCATTCCCTCGCCGAGGCTGCCATTGGTGATACAGATTTTTTCCTCTTGCTCTAGAAAATCTACCCAATTAATGCTATTGGCGACTTTTATTTGGCTGCTTAAGAGAAGATCACTTAGCACGCTCTGCCTTCCTTGCGAGCCACAAACTATTAAAATTCTGCCTGCAAAGGTATTAATAAAATTAATCAGTTTATTTAGTGGATTTTTTGTTTGAGATTCAATCTTAAGAGGTGGTAGAAGGTTTACTGAAAAATTTAATGCTTCTTTTTGGTTAGATTTTGATGATTGAGTTTGTATTGATTGTTTCGTATTTACTATACTAAAAAAATCATCATTGCTCATAAATACGTTGTTGATGGGAAGGGGAGCCCTCTCTAATGAACGTTGCGCATGCACAAAACGCTCTTTGATTTCATTACTTTGCTCTAGTGCGACTGACTTAAGACCTTTTTGAAAGGCAAGTTTTGTGTTTTTTGGTAGATAATCAAAAAGTGTGTCTGTCTTTTTAAAAAACAAAGGCAAATAGAACTCGATACCACCTGGAAATCTTCCTTCTCCGACCTCGCTATATATAAATCCATCAGTATTGCCAAATACTTTTTCATAATTTGCTTTAAACAGAGAAATACTTTCCTTGTCTGAAGAGAATTCTCGAGCTGGCAAAAGATTAATATTTTGAATTGAATCGATAGATCTCTGTGTTGAAGGGTCAAAAGTACGAATTGAGTCAATTTCATTATCAAATAGATCAATCCGAAACGGAGTTTTTGAACCCATTGGATAAATATCAATTAAAGCACCTTTGATATTAAACTCACCCTGCTCCATTACTCTAGAAGCTCTTCGATAGCCTATTCTTGAGAGTTTATCGACAAATGATTCTATGACAAGGTTGTTGCCGACTTCTAGATTGAGGCTATACTTAGCTATATAGTTTTTTGGGCAAAGTCTTTGCGTTAAGGACTCAAGTGAAGTAATAACAATTCCTTTTTCAAGTGTTTCGAGTTGCGAGAGAGTTTTAAGTCTTAATGAGACAATATCAGGGTGAGGCGAGAAATGATCAAAAGCTAAAACTTCCCAGTTAGGAAAGCTTAATATTGTTAATGCGTGGTTATAAAAATTAAGCGCTTTTTGAATTTCTATACTGTGGCTTATATCTCTGGCAATATAGAGCACAACTTGCTTGTGAGTCTTTGTAAACTCAATCAGTGAAAGTGCTTCTGAGCTGCCATATAGGGAGCCCCAATAATATGTCAATCCTGAGGCAAAAGCTTTTCGGTCTTCAGGATAGATTGTGTTCATAAAATATGAACATTTTCCTTTGCAAGCATATCAACAAGCTTAATTGTCGGAAGCCCAATTAAGCTATTTGGATCATCGCCTTTCATGCAACTAAACAATGCAATACCAAGCCCTTCAGATTTGAAACCGCCAGCACAATTAAGGACATTTTCTTTTTCAAGATAAGAGCGAATTTGGTTGTCACTAAGAGTCTTAAAAAATACCTGAAAAAATTCAACGTGATTTTGAAGATTATTTGTTTCAGTATTAAGAAGGGTAATACTTGTCAGGAAGGTTACCGTTCTTCCGGAGCTTTGCTTTAGTTGTTTAAAAGCATTTTCATGCGTTAGTGGTTTGGTTAATATTTCATCTGTTTCGTCAGTGCCTAACCCAAAAGTTGCAACTTGGTCAGAGGCGATAATTAGACCTGAGTGTGATTTGGCAACTTTTTTTGCTTTTGCTGCTGCTAATCGCAATACCAAATTATATGGTGTTTCACCGTCATGTCGAGCTTCATCGACATCGGGTGAAGCGGTCACAAAGACAACCCCAAGTTTCTCTAGAATGGCTTTTCTAAAGGGCGAAGATGATGCAAGAATGAGTGGCACTGGCAGATGAATAATTGTAAAATATTACGATATTTTACTTTATTAAGGCAAAGGCTTATGCGCTTATCTATTGTCGTTGCGATGGACAGCAATCGTTTGATCGGCAAAGACAATGGGCTTCCTTGGCATCTGCCGGCAGATTTAGCTTTTTTTAAAAAGCTCACTACAGGAAATACCATTCTGATGGGTCGAAAAACTTTCGATTCGATTGGCAGGCCTTTACCAAATCGGCGTAATATCGTAATTACTGGAAATGCCGATATTGAAATAGCTGGCTGTGAAGTGGTAAATAGCATTGAAGAGGCTCTTTCATTAGCCCAAGGTGAAACTGAAGTGATGGTGATTGGCGGGGCAAAACTATATCAACAAATTCTGCCTAGCGCCGATCGTCTTTACATTACCCGGATTGAAGGTGAATTTGAGGGAGACACACATTTCCCAAACTTTAATGAAGCAGAGTGGTCTCAAATCAGTTTAGATTCAAGACAGCCAGATGAAAATAATCGGTATACATACCACTTCATTACTTTGGATAGAAGGCAATGAATAAAGTAGTTGCACTTGTTCTTTTTGCCTGTTATCTTTCGGGCTGTGTTATGACAAAAGTTCTGACAGTGCCCATGAGGGTTACCGGATCAGTAATTTCAGTAGTGCCGGTTATTGGTGACGGAGTAGAAGATGTGATAGGACAAAGCGCTGATCTTATCGATGCAATCCCTATCTAGCTAGCTTGCAATAATTTGTTATTTTGAGCTTCCAATACAGCTTTGAGTGCTTTTGGCATAACTTTGACAAAGTTTGCTAGCTCTTTATTCCAGTTATCAAGAATTTCATGGGCGACTCTAGAGCCCGTTAGTTGGGCATGATTTGTTAGTAGTTTGAATAATTCTTTTTGGGAATTATTATCCATAGGATCAAAATCAATCATTGTTTGGTTGGCTCTACTCTGAAGAGTCAAGTTAGGATTATATACATAGGCAATACCGCCACTCATTCCAGCTCCAAAGTTACGGCCAACTTCACCCAGTATTACGGCACGACCACCCGTCATATATTCACACCCATGATCGCCAACACCTTCAACAACTGCAACAGCTCCTGAGTTTCTAACACAGAAGCGTTCAGCAACGCAACCTGACAGGTACATCTCGCCTCCAGTTGCGCCATATCCACAAACGTTGCCGGCAATAATTTCGTTTTGTGGAATAAAAGTTGAATTTTTTGGAGGGTAGATAATCACACGTCCACCAGAGAGCCCTTTGCCTACATAGTCGTTAGCGTCTCCTTCAACTTCAAGGGTAATACCTTTGGCAAGGAAAGCGCCAAACGACTGTCCAGCAGAACCTTTTAAGTTAATATGAATTGAGCCTTCCGGCAATTTATTACCGCCAATTGTTTTTACTACATGTGATGAAAGCATTGCCCCAACTGTTCGGTCGGTGTTGGAAATGGATGAGTCAATTATTAATTTCCCGCCGAGCTCGATTACATTTCGAGCTTGGCTAATTAAATCGTTATCAAGTTGCTGGTCAAGCTGATGGTCCTGAGGAATGCTTTGGTGAGTCACTGTATCAGGATTTGGTTTCTGAGCAATAGTTAACAAAGCACTCAAATCAATGGAGTCTTTTTTCCAGTGCTTAATTGCTTTATCCATCTCTAACATGTCAACCCTGCCAATCATTTCATTCATTGTTTTAAAGCCGAGCTGGGCCATAATTAGGCGTAACTCTTCTGCCACCATAAACATGTAGTTGACTAAATATTCAGGTTTACCTGTAAACTTTTTACGAAGTTCTTTGTCTTGTGTTGCAATACCAACAGGACAGGTATTAAGGTGGCATTTACGCATCATAATGCAGCCAAGTGTGATGAGTGGCGCAGTTGAGAAGCCAAATTCCTCGGCACCTAACAAGGCGGCAATAGCCACATCTCGCCCAGTTTTTAATTGACCATCAGTCTGAATAACGACGCGTGAACGGAGATCGTTCATAACAAGAGTTTGATGAGTTTCCGCTACACCCAATTCCCAAGGCAGACCAGCATGCTTGATAGAAGTAAGTGGTGAGGCCCCAGTTCCGCCGTCATGACCAGCGATAACAATGTGGTCTGATTTGGCTTTAGTTACACCAGCAGCGATTGTCCCAACACCAACTTCTGAAACCAACTTCACGCTGATTCT
>Ga0208895_1000465_pt1 | contig 18810 bp, 16 predicted proteins | sample ETNtaG_10_FD_185765 | JGI IMG/M metagenome (GOLD analysis project Ga0208895, IMG submission 185765) | Marine microbial and viral communities from oxygen minimum zone, Eastern Pacific Ocean - ETNP201302SV82 (SPAdes) (version 2) | ecosystem: Environmental > Aquatic > Marine > Oceanic ... | reverse complement strand
TGAAGGCTCCAACCTCCAAGTGACATCAGAATGCCATGTGTTTTCTTTACCTTTACTCTTTTCATTGTGAGTAATCTTTAGAACTTCTGGGTACTGCTCATCATTGTTGGCAAAGGGATGAACTTCCAGTTCGCCAAAATTTTTAGCAAAAGCTAGATGTTCCTCAATCGTCAGGTCCTGATCTCTAAAGAAAATTACCTTATAAACTAAAAGTGCCTGGTAAATTTCATCTTTTAAAGATTGATCTAGAGGTTTTTTTAAATCTATATCTAAAAGCTCAGCTCCAATAGAAGGGCTAAGTCGATTTATAGAGTAAGGATGAGACTGTTGTTCAAACCTGTTGGGGTCAAAGTTATTCATGATTCTAATTCCCTGAGATATTTCTGTCTTTTCCTTCCCAAAAAGGAGCTCGTATTTCCCTTCTGAGAATCTTACCGGACGGATTACGAGGAAGCTCGTTAAGGTAGTTAATTGACTTAGGGCATTTATAGCCAGCTATTTGAGTTCTAACATAAGAAATGATGTCATCTTCCTTAAGCTCGACACCTTCTTTTAGCACTACAAAACCTTTAACAGATTCTCCCCAGTTATCGTCCGGAATTCCAACCACAGCAGCATCTAAAATATCATCATGACTCATAAGTGCATTTTCTACCTCAGCAGGATAGATATTTTCTCCCCCTGAAACAATCATGTCCTTAACCCTGTCATGAATGTATATGAAGCCTTCTTCATCAAAGTACCCTGCGTCTCCTGAATAAAACCACCCATCTACTATGGACTCTTCAGTAGCTTCAGGTCGATTCCAATAGCTCTTCATATTATTACCAGACTTTATAAGAATCTCTCCTACCTCCCCTGTTGGCAGCTCCTTTCCATCTTCATCAACTACCTTAATTTCTGCCCCAAAACCTGCTTTTCCACATGACCTAAGCTTATTTTTAGACGGATCATGATCCTCAGGTGATAGAAAGGTAACAGCTCCATTAGTTTCAGTTAAGCCATAGACTTGCCAGAATTCACAATCCATGATTTTCATGGCTCTTTCAAGGGTAGCTTGAGCAATAGGAGAAGCTCCATAAACCACTGTCTTTAATGAGGACCAGTCAATATTTTCAGCTTCTGGATGTTGTATTAGGAAAAGAATCACAGCTGGAACAAATAGAGTGTTCTCTATCTTTTCTTGCTCAATTAGCTGCAATATTAAAGTAGGGTCAACCTCTGGAATTATGATGCTTTTGCAACCAAAAACATAACCTGCTAGTCCCATATTAGTGCCAGCTACATGAAAAACAGGCATACAAACTAAATTAACTGATTCTTCTTGGAATGACTGACGATAGTAGCCATGTTTAGCCATAATATTAGCGCTTGAAAAGTTATTGTTGGTTAACTGCACCCCTTTTGGGTGACCAGTTGTACCGGAAGTATAGAGTTGAATTACATCATCATTTGGTAAGGTTTCTATAAATGGATCTTCATCCTTTTGAGCATCCCTCCAGTCAACAAAGCTTTCCCATTTCTCATGAGCATCTCCCACCGCAATAATTTTCTTTACATGGGGAAGTTCGTCTTTTATTTGTTCTATTAATCCAAAAAATTCAGAACCTACAAAAAGAACTTCACTCTTTGAGTCATTTACTATAAAAGCAACCTCAGGAGGAGCCAGTCTCCAATTAACCCCTACTGCTACCGTCCTAGATTTTAAAGTTCCATATAAAAATTCAAAAAAGTAATCTGAATTCTTCGCTAGAAAAGCGACTCTTGTATCTGGTGTACACTCTAACGCCATTAATCCTTGAGCAATCTGATTGGCATAAGAATCGAATTCTTTGTAAGAAGTTTCACGATCTCCAAATTTATGCGCTATTGCATCTGGATTTTTAGCCACTCTCCATCTTACTATCTCTGCTAAAGTTTTTTCAAAAGGTATGTCCATAAATATCTCCCTAATTACCCCAGCCTAAAGGTTTAAGTTCGTTTTCAACAAATTCTTTTGGAACATCTTCTAGTACAGTTCCTAAAGTGTCATTCCATCTGTTCAAAAACCCAAAAAGAGCAATTACCGCGACTATATCAATAATGGCCTCATCACTAAAATGTTTTTTTAGTTCAATAAAGTGATCTTTTCTGGAAGCATTTGGAGTAATTCCAGCAGCAAACGCAAGATCCAATGCGGCTTTCTCACTGTCAGTAAATTGATCGCTTTCCTTATATTTCAGAATTTCTGCAATCTTTTCTGGGCTCACTCCCGCCCTATTGGCCCCATGCGAAGTATGAGCTTGGCAATACTTGCACCCTGAAGATAAGCTAGAAGCTAAGGCAATTAGATTGACTAAATCCATACTGAGATGTTTACTTCCAAAAATAGCATTAGCTAAAGTAGAAAATCCATTATTCAGATTAGGGTTTTTTGCCATAGATAAATGAGAATTGGGTAAGTAGCCCATAAAACTCTCAATCATTTTAAAATTATCTTCTAAGTCCTTAAAGGATTCCCTTGGTCCTCCCCCTATGTGTGAATAAGTCATTCCTTTCTCCTTTTATTAAACTAAATCACAAGCTTCTGCGGGCATCCAATGAGCTGGTTTCCCTTCCCACTTAATATTGCAACCAATTGGATTAGTTATCGGCACAGAAATCTTTTTACCTTGGATAGCTTCCTCTAACGCATTGAATAAATCATTGGTTGTTTTCTGGCTTGTATCTATAGGGTTATCTGTATTTCTGCCGGTGTAGATAAGTCTCCAAGAATCATTAAAAACAAAGAAATGAGGTGTTTTTAAAGCTCCGTAATCTAAAGCCGTATTTTGAGTTTCATCATGTAGATATAGCCAAGGAAATCTTAAGGATTCCATCCTTGCCACCATATTCTCAAACGAATCCTCTTGATAAGTGTTGGTACTATTAGAATTTATAGCTATAAATTCAACATCATCTTTAAATGTTTCAGCAATACTTCTAGTTAATTCATCTGAACCAGTTACATATGGGCAATGATTACAAGTAAAAAAGATTACTTTTAAAGGTTTGTCATTGAATTCATCAATACTGTAAAAAGAACCATCCGTTGATAAAAGGTTCTCGAATCTAGGAGCTTTATCCCCTAACTCAATTGTATAAGTCATTTAAATTCATATATTTGATTAATTTAGAAAATATATTAACAATAGGTACAATAAAAGGCACTTGGAATTAATTCTCTTAATATAGGAGATAGGAGTAGAAATGAATGAAATAAATAGCTTATTTGATAAGTTAAAGAAAAATTCCTTTTTTAAAGCCGTAGCTGGTTATGCTGTTTTTGCCTTTGTGATTGTCCAAGTAGCGAGTTTGGTTAGTGATACCTTTAATTTGAACCAACAGTTTATGAAAAACCTGATTTGGGTCTTCATAATAGGATTTCCTTTTCTAGCTATAATTGCTTGGGCAGCATCTTCAAGATTTAGTACCTTTAAAATTCTTGGAATCTTTCTATTTGTACTTGCTACTGGTTATGGATCTGGAAGCTATCTGTGGGTTAATACTTTCATGATGCCTCAAATCAAAAATGCACTTGAGAGTGATGATTATGTTTCTGCTTGGATTGCAACAAACACGATTGATTCCTTTGCCCCCTTCTTCTCTTCTACGAAAAGACTGAATGATGAGATAAGTACTGTAGCTAGTATAAAAACTGAACAGGATGGTGTAAGTATTTATTGGAGACCTTATTTACAAAAGGAATTTTTGAGATGGGAGTACTTAGGCACTACTGAAGAGAAAGAATTTAGATTACCTAATGGGATAGTAGAACTAAAATTTGAAAAAGAAGGCTATGAGACACTTTACTTAGTCTCAGCTAATCCTAGCCTTAGATTAGAAAATTTCCCTATAGCTGTAACCTGGTCACTTGACCCTATCAAGCTTCAGCCTAAAGGTTCAGTACCAGAGGGCATGATATATATACCTGGAGGACCATTTATCCCTGCTATAACAGGACAAGGGGTTAATGAAGTTTACTTACATCCTTACTATATAGATAAAAATGAAATCACAAATATACAATTTAAAGAGTTTATTGATGCAGGTGGTTACAACAACCCTCAATTTTGGGTAGAAATGGAGATAGTTAAAGAAGGAGTAACTCTTTTACTCGAAGAAGCTAAGAAATTAATGATTGACTCAACTGGATTAAATGGACCTGCTAATTGGGAAGTTGGAATGTACCTTGAAGGTCAGGAGAATTATCCAGTTACTGGAATAACATGGTATGAAGCACTTGCTTATGCTCGATTTAGAGGAAATATATTACCCCCAATGCATCACTGGGCTAAAGCAGCCTATCCTCCCGATGAGATAGCAGCTCCAATTGCCCCACAACTACTACCAAATAGTAATTTTGGTGGTAAAGGATTAAATCAAGTAGGCACACAAGGTTTAGGGCCTTATGGAACATATGACATGGCAGGTAATGCTAGAGAATGGGTATGGAATATTTTTGGAGGAGTAGGCTTAAGTTTAGGAGGAGCTTTTAGCGATCCTGTGTACACTTCATCAATGCAAAACCCCCTTCCTAGATTTGATCGCTCCCCTATCAATGGCTTTAGAACAGTTAGACTATTAAATCCTAGAGACATGAATCCTTTCGGTGATCCTTTAATCCGAGTAAAACCCAAGCCATTAAGCTTCTACAAGCCCATGAATGATGAAGTATTTAAAATCTATTCTAGAAATTTTGAGGTTGGCCCCATGGATATGAATGCTCAAACCATTTATGAAGATACTTCAAATCCTTTATGGGATAAGGAAAGAATCACAGTAGAACTAGGTTATAACTCATTAAAAATGGATATTTTGATTTTTAAACCCAAAGAAAGTTATGGGAAGCTAGAATCAATAGTATTTTATCCAGGTGCTAACTACTATATGACTCCTCCAGATATTGATGAGGCAAGTATTGGTGAATTTGGACTAGATTTTATTATTAAAAGTGGAAGAGCTGTTGTCTGGCCTGCAATTAAAGGCTCTATGAACAGACTCAATAAAACAACCCCGTCGTCTCCTGAAGAAATAGCAAGACTCTGGCGTGAAGGACTTTCGCATTGGACTGTTGACACGTATAGAACTCTTGATTATTTACAAAGCAGACCGGATTTCGATGATGATAATATTTTTTACGTGGGCATGAGCCATGGAGCCCTATTTCCTACCCATACGCTTTTATTCGAAAAAAGGTTTAAAGCTGCCATTCTTTATGTCGGGGGAGTATTTACAGGCTATCCTCCTCTCTCTGATGGCCTAAACCATATCCCAAGAATCAACACCCCTATTTTGATGCTTAACGGAGAGCAAGACTATTTAGTTCCAAAAATTTCAGCTGAAACTTTCTATAATTTTTTAGGCACTTCTCAAGAAGATAAAAAAATTGTGTTTTATGACTCTGGCCATTGGCCTTTACCAAGGAATCAAATGATTAAAGAAACCTTAGCTTGGGTGGATAAATATTCTACTAATTAATCTTTATTTATAACTGTTGGTATAAATAAGTTCACCATCATTATTCTAGGTGTTATAGTTAGGTATAACACCTATTAAGTCCTTACCTTTATAGCTATTACTGTGATTCAAGTAGAAAATGTCCACAAATCCTATGACTTAGGAGAGACCTTCGTGCATGCCCTTAGAGGAGTGAGCTTCAGTATAGAGGTAGGTGAATTTGTCTCAATCATGGGCCCTTCTGGTTCAGGTAAATCTACATTAATGAACATTGTGGGTTGTTTAGATACTCCTTCAAAAGGAACCTACCTTCTTAATGATAGAAATGTTGGGAATTTAGATGAAGAACAGCTTGCAGGAATAAGAAATGAAGAAATAGGCTTTGTTTTTCAGAAATTCCATCTTCTGCCTAGGAGTTCTGCTCTTGAAAACGTAGCTCTGCCACTAAAGTACGCTTCTGTAAAGCAATCAGAAAGGCTTACTAGGGCTGAAGAAGTTTTAGATAAAGTTGGTCTATCCAATCGATTAACCCATAAACCAACTGAATTATCTGGTGGTGAACAACAAAGAGTTGCCATCGCTAGAGCTTTGGTCAATTCCCCTTCTATTCTCTTTGCAGATGAACCAACAGGAAACTTAGACTCAAAAACTGGCCATCAAGTTTTGGAAATATTTAAAGATTTAAACAAAAGAGGTCAAACCATTGTGGTAATAACTCATGAACGAGAAATAGCTGAGCAATCTCAGCGAACAATAACAATTAAAGATGGAGAAATTGGTTCTGATTTGATCAATTAATTAATTATGGGAAATAATTCAATTAGATATTCTTTGATAGTAGTGTTGTTGATTGCACTTGCTTTCAGTTTTAGCGGTGAAAAAAAGGGCGATTTTGATTTTTATACAATAGAAGAGGTAGGTCCTAAACAACTAGAACTTATAGTGGAAGCCTCAGGAACTATTGAAGCAATTTCAGCAGTAGAGATTAAATCTAAAGCTTCAGGAGAGATTTTATATCTTGGTGCAGAAGTAGGAGACTTTATTCAAAAAGGAGATATTTTGGCAAGAATTGATCAAAGAACTCCTTCTAATGCTCTTTCGCAAGCCCAAGCTGATTTGGATGTCGCAAAAGTTAGATTAGGAAACGCAGACTCTCAACTTAATCGGGGTATTGAATTGCATAAATCTAAGAGTATTTCAGACAAGGCATTTGAAGACATACAAGAACAACATGCCACTGCAAAAGCCCAACAAGTTAGGGCAGAAGTATTTTTAGAAAATGCCAAAATAGCACTTGATGATACTTTAGTTCGTTCTCCTATTAAGGGAACAGTAATTTTTAGACCTGTTGAAATGGGCCAAGTTATAACCTCTCCAACTGCTGCCGTAGGTGGGGGAACACTATTGATGACCATGGCAGACTTAAACCAAGTAAGAGTTAGGGCCGTAGTTGACGAAATTGATGTAGGAAAAATTTCTCTGGATCAAGAGGTGACTTTGCGAGTTTCAGCATTTAGAGATAAAAAATTTACAGGCACAGTTTCTAAAGTTGAACCTCGCGGACAGGATGTTCAAAATGTAACTACCTTCCCAGTCCTTATTGATATAGAAAATAAAGAAAACCTACTTTTATTAGGTATGAATACGGAAGTTGAAATAGAAATCCTTAATGAAAAAGCGTCCTTGGCAGTCCCCTCAGGCTCTCTTAGGACTAGAAAAGATATCTCTTTTGTTGCTGCATTAGTTGGAGTCTTAAAAGAAGATATCAAAGACTTTTTAAGCATAAGACAAGAGGATGAAGGTTTTACTAAATTTGTGGTAATAAAAGATACCAATAAAGGCCCGGCTTTAACTTGGGTAAAAGTAGGTTCAACAGATTTCCAAAACGTTGAAGTCCTTGATGGCCTTTCTGTTGGGGATAAAGTATATGTTTTGCCTAGTGAAGGACTAGTCAGAAGCCAAGAAGAATTTGGTGAGAGACTCAAGGAAAGAGCTAGAAGATGATCATTGAGGAATCCATAAATTCCGCTATAGATGCTATCAAGGCTAATTTACTTAGGTCCTTGTTGACTGCTCTAGCTATCATCATCGGAACAGCTGCAGTTATTGCTATGGTAGGAATAGGAACAGGCGCTCAACAAGCCATAGAAGATTCCATTGCAGGCTTAGGAGCCAAAACTGTATCTGTTTTCCCAGGTCAAAAGAAAAGGAGAGGCGTAACTGGCAGCTGGGTTGCCCTTTGGTTAAAAGATTCAGATGCTTTATCAAAAGATTCGGAAATACCTTGGCGTATCTCCCCTGAGATGCATGGCAATAAACAAGTTAAATTTGGTGACAATAATGCTAATTTTTCAATTTATGGGGTTCAACCGAACTTCTTCTCAGTTAACTCATTCACACTGACAAAAGGACAGCTTTTTAGTGAAAATGACAATTTTTCTCGTAAAAAGGTTGCTGTACTGGGACACAGCATAGCGGAAGAACTCAAAATCCCAGAGGAGATGCTGCTTAATAAAGAGTTACAAATTGGAAGCCATTCCTTCAAAGTAATAGGGCTCTTAGGTAAAAAAGGATCAGGGGGTTGGGAAAATACTGACGAAAGAATATACGTACCTATGATGACCGCCTCCACAAGGGTATATGGAAGAAAATGGATTAATACTTTAAGGGTACAAGTACCAGACGGGACATCCATTAAGGAAGCCATGATGTCCATAGAAAGAGTGCTTCGTAGAGAGCACGACATTAGTCCAGGTGTAGACAATGATTTTAGAATTATTGACTGGTCTCAAATACAACAAATTCAACAAGATGCTACCGCCATATTTACTACCTTAATTGCCGGAATCGCTGGTATAAGCCTACTGGTTGGTGGAATAGGGGTTATGAATATTATGCTCGTATCAGTGACAGAACGAACTAAAGAGATAGGTTTGCGAAAGGCTTTGGGAGCAACACCGAGAGCTATATTGTTTCAATTCATTGTTGAGGCAATTATTTTGTGCGTTATAGGAGGGATTATTGGAGCTTTGTTTGGAACATTTATTTATTTTTTGGCTGCTTCTTTTTCTGAACAATTGCCCTTTGTAGTGCCTGTGTTGGCAATTCTAGGTGCTATCACTTTCTCGGCCTGCGTAGGTTTATTTTTTGGAATTTGGCCAGCTAAGCGTGCTGCAAGGTTAGATCCTGCAGTTGCTCTTCAATACGAATAGTTTTACTTCTTATAAAGATAAAAATAAGAAACTAACATAGAAGCAAACGCTAAGAGAATTAAAAGTATTCTGTGGTCCAACAAATTACTTGATACGTTTTCTCCAGACACTCCAAATATATCCATAATTAAAAAAATTAAGAAAAGTATAAGAATGCAAGTCAGAAGACTTACTACACCCAATAAAAGCCATTTACTGATTTTAAGAAAAAGTTGCATCTAAAGATCTTTTATCTAGATCGCCGCCATTCCCATGGTGGCGCAGGGTAACGCTTAGACCACAAACCCTTTTTTAACTTTTGTGCCTCCTGTTGATTCTCATAAAAAGTTTTATCTGTTACGTAAAAATCATAAACCCAGGCCATCCCTTCAGAAACCATCATTCTATTAACATCAACTCCATTATCATAAAGTCTTGCTAAATATCTACCGTATTGATCTTGACCTGAAATATCAGCATCAAATTCTCCGTCTTTTAGTAGTTCTCTTAGGAAAACTTTAGATTGTCTGCCAAAAGGCTGATCTCTTTCTGGTGCATCTATCTCAGTGAGCCTTAATTTATAAGTTTTTCCATTCAAAGAACCGTAAACAGTATCTCCATCAACTATTTTTTGCACTTTTAAATCTTGAATGAGCTCTGAGCTAGCTTCGTAACTGAAAAGTAATAAGAAGGTGATGAACAAAATTTTCATTTTTTTATTATATTTAAAATATTAAAAATTTATTAGTTATTGACCTGAAATTAATTCTCTCTTTTCTTCTAGTGAGAGGTTTTTAATCTCCATTTCTTTGACGGTGGCTTTACTTCTGCTGGGGTAGCCTTTTTGGTAAACAACTTCAAACGGGCCCCTCCCCTTAGTGTATTTTGCTCCTCGACCCTCTTCGTGGGCTAGCAGTCTATTCTCTAGATTATTAGTTATACCTGTATATAAAGAACTGTCTCCGCACTTTAAGATATAAACGACCCAAGACAAAAGAATTTAACCTGAGCTGGTCGTTAAGTAAGCTTCTCTAGTTTTAAAGTCTAAAACAGTGGCATTTAAGCAGAACCTTGGTTTTCCATTTGGTCCATCCGCAAAGACATGTCCTAGATGTATACCTGAACTTTTAGATCTTAATTCAGTTCTTATCATCCCAAAACTGGTATCTAAATGTTCTGTTACTGACCCTTCAATTGGTTTCGTAAACGAAAGCCAACCAGTTCCAGAATTAAATCTATCCTTGGTATCAAAGAGAGCTGTACCACTAAGCTTATCCGTGAAAACACCATCTGGAGTATTCTTAAAAATCTGATATTGCTTACAATACCTGGCGTCTGTACCTTGACTAAATGCCACCTTAAAAGCCTCTGTTTCACCCAATTTAAATAAGCCCAAGATTTTGTAAAAAGTTTCAGCTTCCATATAACCCTTCTTTCCATATACCTCTTTTCCATTATCTAAAAATAAAACTGTAGGAGTTGCCCAAGTTTCTGTCTTGACCTTCAGTCCATTCAACTCTGAAGCCGTGCGGAAAGATAAGGGTATTGTTCCTTGGTAACCAGACAGCACTTTCGCCCTGAACTTTACACAGTAAGGGCAAGACTCAGATTCAATGACTACTATTTGCTTTCCTTTTTGAAGCAAAGAATTCTCTATTTCCTCTGAGCTTTCATGCTTTTTAAATACCACTCCTGTGGAATGATCAGGACAATAACCATTCGGATTTTTAACTAAATAATCCTGGTGATATTCTTCCGCATAATGAAATTCCAACAATGGTTTAATCTTGGTTGTAATCTTTCCATAACCTCTCGTACTCATGAGGTCTTGAAATTCATTCAGGAGCTCTTGAGCTATTTCTCTTTGTTGCTCATTAATAGTAAGTATTACAGACCTGTATTGAGTACCTATATCATTCCCTTGGCGATTAAGCTGTGTTGGATCATGACCTTCAAAGTAGTCCTTCAAAATTTCTTTTACGGAAACCACATTTCTATCAAAGACTACAAGGACAACTTCTGCATGATTGTTAGGGTTAAATCTATTTTTTGATTTGGTTATTTCTTTATAAGTTGGCCTAACTCCCTTGCCGTCTGCATAACCTGATGTGGCACTGACCACTCCAGGTATGGCTTCGTATCTTTTTTCTTCTCCCCAAAAACATCCAGATCCTAGAACAATGCTCTCCAGATGACTGGTAGCTTGAATCTTTTCCTCAACTTCCGAACTCAATCCAAAGCTAAGTAACAAGATCAAAAATGGAAAAATACTCTTCATTTCTTCTTAATTCTTCGTAACTAATGTTTTATAGGCTGGAAGCTCTTCTTCTTTTAAGACTCTCATTAAATAGGCTCCAAACAACATCTCTTCAAAGGATTGGTCACCCCAGGTAACCTCAACAGTTGGATCAGGATTGGCTTTATTTTGAGCAGAATTATCCCACCATTGATGTTGTATTAAGGTTGTTCCAGCAGGGATAAATTTAGGTTCATGAAGGTCGTAAGAGGTTTGCCAGTTAAAATCATAATTCGGAACAGAAAGTAATATTTCAGTTTGACCGTCAGGGTAATATGCGGCGACAACCATCCTTTTACCTCGGTAATGAGCGTGAACCAAAACACTGTAAAGTAAAGAATCTTCAGACACTACTCTAGAGGCTGATTCTTTATGTTCTTTTGCCCCGGCGGGAATACGAATTCTGGGATTAAGTAAAATCATAGAACGAATCTCATGCTTCGGTTTGTCATCGGCAACCCAAATCCCCATTTTCGTGAAGTCTACTGTTGCTTTCCCTATGGGCGTGTAATGCATTTGGAATTCAAACGTAACGTTCGCAGGAAGAAAAATACCTGAGTTATCTGGAAAGGGGTTGCTGTTTATTCCAGGTGCATACCCTCTTAAACCTTTACGATCCCTAAACTTTAGCTTTCCTTTTCTAGGGCCTCTGGTTTCGGTTGGACCAAAGCTGGTTATTACATGATGGAGGGCTGCTCTATCCCCAGGAAGAAACTCGGTGGCTTTTACCCAAACATCCTTACCTAAATTATTCTTGACGTATTGATACTTATAATCAACAACACCTGTTGCAGGTATGTCTGTGGAGGGTATGTCTACTACAAAATCAGGCGGACCCAACTCCTGTTCATTGGCCCAAACTGAACTGGAAACCTTAGTTTGTTTTAAGGGATCAGCACCCTTCCCTCTTGGAGATCCTGCTTCTATCCAATGGACCAGGGTTTTTGTCTCTTCTACAGTTAGAGACCTATCATTACTGTAACTTCCAATTAGCGGATCAGCGTGCCAAGGTGGCATTCTTTTTGTTCTAATCACTTCTCTCATCATCAAAGAAAAACCTTTTACCATGTTGTAATCAGTCATGGCCCAGGGTCCAACTCCTCCCTTTCGATGACACACAGTGCAATTGTCAATCAGAATTGGTGCTACATCATCAGTATAAGAGATCAAATCTTGATTGCTTTTATTAGGAAAATTGATTAAACATCCTAAGGACTCTGTTCTTGGATTAGATACAGCCTTCCCAGCTAGCAATTCATCAATGGCATCTTTGAGATAATGTTCTGAAGCAGCTTTCTTTTGGTTTTCATAACTTAACCTATCATCTAAAGCTCCAATATAGGCTACTGACCAATTTTCTGGGTTTACAACAAATACTTCTCCGGTTCTACTTAATTCTAACGATTCGCCAATGACCTGACTTTCATCAACTAGGATACTTAAGTCGTAATTGAACTCTTTAGCTTCTTCCCTAATTGAAAGACGGTCATCTTGAAGATTGGAATTCAACATAAAGAATTCAACACCCTGGGCTGAATAAATATCTCTAAGTTCTTGAAACCTAGGAGCCGCATGTCTTGCTATCGGACATCCGTTTCCTTGAACTAAAAAGACCAAAGCCTTTTTATCGTCATAATAAAAAAGTTCATGAGATCCCCCTTTTTGGTCTAATAACCTGAAATTTTCTACTTTACCGCCAGGTTCAATTGCGGATATTGACAAAGAAAATAAAAAGACAAAAAAAAGTGCAGCGATTTTTTTTTCTTGTAACCTATGGAAGTAACTCATTCCTTAATGATTCTCATAATTTAAGGCGGCCATTATAAGTCTGTAATTACATTTTGGGAATTTCATACAAATGTTTTAAAACAGAATTAATTTCTTTGAAAATAAGGATTTTCTTTAATTCAAAGCATGCTTCTGGAAATAGTTAAAAATTTCCTGTTGCTTACTGTCTCTAGCAGTCCTCCAGCGATCATTGGTATCAAGATTAATGGGCTTTCCTTTATTATCAAATATAACTACCCGAGGAACACCTTCTTGTTTAGGGATACCTAAAATCTCAAGCAAAGCCATATTAATATCGTACTTCCCAAGATCTATATGCAAAATTGAGTAGTTCTTTTGCATAAATTTCTCGACTGAGGGCAGCTTCAAGGTACCTGCAAGTATCCTACAATCAGGGCACCAATTGGCTCCAAAGATAATTACGGCTTGTTTTTCCTTAGCACTTACAACGAAAGCCTTTAGTTCTTTTTCAGAAACTTCTATTCTTTTATAAGGTAGTGGTAAAGGAAGTTCTAGGGTTTCATTGATAGAAATGAATATGGTGTCATTGAGTTCTTCAGAGTAACCTGAGTTCATTAAAACCACTAAAGAGAGAAGTAGAAACTTCTTCATAATTTAACAACTTCTACCCCTAATAACTCTTGAGCGTCTGAAAGACCACCCAGGTTGATTACTTTTATGTATCCTAAATTTTTGAGAATCTCTAAAGCTTTCTCAGATCTGTTACCGCTCTGACAATAGAGCAAGATCGTCTGTTTTTTATAACTTGAGACCTCTCCTATCTTACTTTCCAGATTTGTCCATTCTATGTGTTTAGCATTAGAAAGATGGCCTTCTTGCCATTCTTCTAAGGAACGTACATCAATTACTATTGCCTTTTTTGCTGAGACTAGTACGTCAGCCTTTTGTTTATCAATCCTTTCAATTGATTTTATGTGACAGGGCATATCTTCTGCGTAAATCGTATCTCTGGAAGTAGAGCAAGTTCTTGAAAAAGTGCTTTTAAAAACAAGAGATTGTTCAAAAATAAGGTTTGGGCAGCGATTCATTAAGGTAACTAAGAAAGGCTTAGAATGAGTGGGCGACCAGACAATTAACCTTTTATCATCCAGGGCATGCCAACCACTGATATCCTGAACTCTGAAACAATCTTTTGAAGGTTTATCCTCTGCCCATAGGTTATTAAGTAGAAAGATTAATAAAATAGGCAACAATCTTTTTACTATCATTTCATTCACTTAAACTAATCCCCATTAACTCTTCCATATTCCCATGATAGAAAGCTTCCATAGTGGATTCATCACAATTTTCCATTTTAGCTTCAAATTTTTTGATAGGATCCGAAGTTCCCTCTGGATGAGGGTAATCAGAAGCAAACACTAACATCTCCTTACCAACATTTTCTATAATCCAGCCCACTGGTTCCCCCGCAAAAGGTGATACTTTAAGATGTTTTTTTGCAACTTCAGATGGCGCCTGGTCATATTTCTTTTGTCTTTTAAATATTGAAGCTGTGTAGTCTAAAGTCTTGAGCCAAGAAGGTAACCAAAAGGCTCCGTGCTCCATCGAAATAGCTTTTAATCCGGGATGTCTAGCAAAGACTCCGTCAAAAATCATAGCGGATAAAAATATTTCTGCACTACTATTTATAGTCATCAAACCTAACTCTCCGGTAGGTGCATCCCCGCCTAACTCAAGAGTATCCTTACTGTTATTGCTAAAGCTTTTAGGGACAGCTCTGTAATGCCCATTAACTGCAACATGACAAACCAGAGGAACCTTAGTTTTTTCAAAATAAGCCCAAATGGGATCGAAATCAGGGTGGGTGAAGGACCTGTTATTAGGATTGGGTTCATTGGTATCCACCATAAATGTGTAACAGCCATCATCAAAACCTTTCTTCATAAGCTCTATTGAGATCTCTGGTCCTAAAGTTAAGGGTATATAACCAATTGCCTTCAAGCGTTTGTCAGAAGAACAAAATTTGCCCATTGCAGAATTCAACGATCTTGCCCCCGCTTCAAGTACCTCCAAATCATTAACATGGGCTACTTGATGAAAAGCGAAAGTGGGTAAAACCCACTGCATTTGGAAGCCGAATAAGTCAAGAGCATGAGAACGCTCCTTAGAGTCAAAAGCCCCTAACCTGTTCCATCCACTTTTAGTGTTGTCTAAAAGAGCAGCTTCAAATTTTGCCATAGTTTCAGGGTCCTTATTCCTCTTAACGAAAAGCTCTCTACCTCTATCTAAACCAGCTTGAATTACAGGAAGTTCTTTTTGTTCTGACATTTTGGGCAGAAGTTTTTTATCTTCTGTATTAGCAGCTCTCTCAAGAAAGTCATCAAGTTCAATAACATGACTATCAGCATCAATTATTTTTCTGTGTTTTGCATAGGTCATTTTTTAACCTTTTATAAAAATTAACTTTAAGTCTATTAGACGACTGTCTTTTGGTCTAGTTCAACGACAATGAAAGTAGTTCTCCTGGCTTTGGAGTTATAAAAAAATCATCTGCTAAGTTTAATTTTTTTAATTCTTTAACTATCAATTCGGCTGGTTCAAGTATATCTTCGTCAGTCAAAATAAAAGTTCCCCAATGCATTCCTACGGATCTGGTAACCCTTAGGTCCAATGCAATTTGGATTGATTCAGAAGGTTTCACATGGTGATAGCTCATGAACCAACGAGGGTTATAACCTCCTATTGGAATCATAGCAAAATCTGGAGATCCTAATTTTGCCCTAGTTTCTTTAAAGTCATTCGAATAGCCGGTATCACCCGCATGATAAACAGTGAGCTCAGATGACTGCATAAACCAACCACCCCAAAGGCTTTTATTACGATCTTTTAAACCTCTGGCAGACCAATGTTGTGCTGGAGTAAACGTAAAGACAGTATTCTTTAATTCAAAGTCTTCCCACCAAAGAAACTCTGTAACATTATTAATTCCCGATTTAATTAAAAGATCCTTATCTCCTTTTGCAACTAGAAATAAAGTGTTTGGATTAAGCTTATACAAGGCTTTTAAGCTAACTATATCTAAGTGGTCATAGTGGTTGTGACTAACAGTAACTACGTCTATTCGCGGCAATTCCTCTAAAGAAATAGCTGGAGCAATTAGGCGTTTGGGACCAGCCAAAGAAAAAGGGGAAGCTCTTTTAGAAAAGACTGGATCAGTCAAAATGGTTAGGTCACCATTATTTAGCAGATAAGTGGAGTGTCCTATCCATACAGCATAATTCTTTGATTCTTCCTTTAATTGTTTCCATTGGTTAGAGGTTTCTATCTGAACTGCTTCAGGTTCCTTTCGTGTGAATCGCCATCTTAAAAATTCCTTTAAAGATCTCTCACTGTCGAAAGAGGTGTGATTGGTGTTACTAAATCTTTCTTCTGACATTGCAAAATTAGAAGCTACCAATAAACATATAAGAAAAATTTTCACGTGTTAAAACAAATTTTTTAGGGCTTCAAATTGTTCCGATGTAAGTTCCCCTTTTTCCTCTGCCTTAATACATTCTTTTAGTTCATCTCTATTTTTAACACCCAAAATTACTGATCCAACCTTTGGGATACTTAAAGCATATCTATGAGCCAAACTAGCTGGGGATTCGTTCCATTTGACCGCCAACTCTCTAAAAGGTTCTGCTCTCAGATAATCATCAAAATCTTTTTTATCAAAACCTGAAGGATGTGGCTCTCTATCCATACTTCCAGTTAAAGCTCCTGCCTGAACTGCTCTTATAGCTAGGATGGAAAGATCATTTTTTTGACATTCTTCCAAGATTACATTTGGATGGAAGTTTTCATCGACGTAACCTATTGCTCCTGCTGAATTCAATGGGTTTACAACACATTGGATAGCTTCAGGAGGTGTTTCATGATTTATGGCTTTTACTAAAGCTTGATGATGGCCCATACCTCCAATACCCCAATGATCAATTTTTCCTTCTTGCTTCAGTTTTTCAAAAGCCGGTATAACTGCATTAAAGTAGGAACTTAACGACGTTGTATTCCTTTCTCTCATTTCATTGAAATTGGACAGCTCAAAATTGTCTTCTCGTAACTGAGAGTGCAAAAGGAAAAGACTTACCTTTTCCATATTCATGTATTCTAAGCTTGTGGTTAAAGATGAATTTAAACGATCGTAAACCTCCGCATCTGGTAAAGTTCCAAGACTGCATTTAGTGGTAAAATTCAAGCCATCTAGATTCTTTCCTTCAAACGCTTCACCCACAACCCTCTCCGCCTCTCCTTTTCCATACATAGGAGCAACATCAAAGTGATTAATGCCTTCTTTAAGAGCTAAATTTACAGTTTTTACTGCTTCCTCTCTAGTAGTCTCTCCCCAAACCTGCCCCAGGCCTCCTCCTCCTAAAGTAAGGGAGCTTACTTCCCCAAAGGGAATGAATGGTCTCTTGTTCACTGAGTTTCGATGTTTAGTTAATTGGACGAAGAATTTTTTCTGCCATCTTTACCCAATAGGTAGCTCCAATTGGCAGTATTTCATCATTGAAATCATATCCGGGGTTATGAACCATGCAAGAACCTTCCCCATCTCCATTACCTATCCAAATATAACTTCCAGGTTTCTTTTGTAGCATATAAGCAAAATCTTCTGAGCCCATACCCGGTTTAGGTGAGAGATGAACATGTTCCTCACCCACAACATCAATAGCCACTTGACCAGACAACTCGGCTTCATTTTCAGAATTAACAGTAGGAGGATATCTTTGTTCATAAAAGAATTCGCATTCTGCTCCATAAGCCTTACAAATATTCTCTGCTATTTCTTTCATTTGAGTTTCTAGCTGTTGTTGTACTTTTTTTGAAAAACACCTTGTACATCCCTTGATCTCAATCTCATTGGGTATGACGTTGTAGGCATCTCCTCCATGAAATTGAGTGATACTCAAGACTGAAGGGTCTTGAGGATCAATGATCCTACTGACAATAGACTGAAAGGCATCAATAATCTTCGATCCAATAACTATAGGATCTATAGTTGTTTGAGGCATAGCAGCATGACCGCCTTTACCTATAACCTTAACTTCGAAGATATCAAAGGCAGCCATGATAGGACCGGGCTTTATAGCAAATGTGCCAACAGGCATACCTGGAATGTTATGCATGCCATAAACTGACTCTACTGGGTATTTCTCAAATAACCCTTCTTCAATCATAGTCTTGGCTCCACCTTCATTTTCTTCAGCTGGCTGAAAAATAAAGTTTATAGTGCCGTCAAAATCTCCGTGCTCTGCAAGATACTTTGCTGCCCCTAATAACATAGATGTGTGCCCGTCATGCCCACAGGCGTGCATCAAACCTTCATTCTTAGATTTGTATTCAAAATCATTAGCTTCAGATATAGGCAAAGCATCAAGATCAGCCCTTAGACCTATAGCCCTGTTCCCCTTGCCTTTTTTGAGGGTGCCTACAACACCTGTAGATGCAATCCCAGTTTCAACTTCAATTCCGAAACTTTCTAATTTCTCGGCAACTATTTTTGCTGTGCGATGTTCATCAAAAGCAATTTCAGGATGGGCGTGGATATCTCTTCTCCACTCCTGCATTTCGTTATGTAAATCTTTTAATTGTTTAATTATTGCCATATCTAACTATTCAATGAAATAAAAACTACAAAGAGTTTAACTAACCTAAATAACAAATTGATCTGCTGATAACAACTTTGGTGTTCTCGTTATAAATATCTACAAACGCGTTAAATTCTTTTTGATCTTGTTCACTAAATTCTCTATTGCTCCAAAGTTCTCTGATTTCTAAATTAGGAAATAAAACCATGGTTGATAGTCCGTAAGGTTTTTCAATTGTCGTGTTCTCATTTCTTTCATACTCAACACTAGGGATTACTTGAACATCAAATCCTCTCTCAGTATAAAATTTTTGGTGGAGACCAACGGCTTTCTTAAAACCCTCTACAGTTCCAGATTTAAGAATCTCCGACACATACAAGTTTCCTACTTGTCCTTCGCAGTCCGAAAAATTATTTGATTTTTCATGGTGCATTGAAGCAAGTGAGGAAGTGATTAAGGCCATTAA
>Ga0208895_1000463_pt1 | contig 18827 bp, 21 predicted proteins | sample ETNtaG_10_FD_185765 | JGI IMG/M metagenome (GOLD analysis project Ga0208895, IMG submission 185765) | Marine microbial and viral communities from oxygen minimum zone, Eastern Pacific Ocean - ETNP201302SV82 (SPAdes) (version 2) | ecosystem: Environmental > Aquatic > Marine > Oceanic ... | reverse complement strand
CCCACGGGTTAAACGCGCTTTCGCATCTGAAATGAAACGTTTAGTCACCGTGTAGTCAGTTTTAATACCCGTGTGAAATGGAGGGTTGGTAACGATGTGCTGTACTTTGTTAGTCATGCCGTGCAGCCCATCGGCAGCATACAAGGTCGCTGCCAGCTGGTTTTCCGCCAAAGTCAGTGCGCTACAGTAAATAGCAAGGGCGCTGACATCGGTCAAATGCAGCTTCAAGTGTGGGTATTTAAGCATGATATAGCTCGCTATAACCCCGGCACCGCAGGCAAAGTCGAGTACGTCGCCGCTGAGCGACGTAGAGAGCTTTTCTAATAAAAGCTCCGTACCTGCATCTAGTTCCTTATAACTGAATACACCCGGCATAGAAGCCACTTTCCAAGACGTACCTTCAACGGCATACGTATTGGTATCAATCCATGCTTCGGCTTCAAAGGCAAGATGAGGCTCTTCAACAATAACGGTAATCAGGCTGCAATGGCGCGCAGAATCTACTTTTTGCGTTGCGCCATATTGCTGCATTAATTTGGCGGCGCTTTTAATGCCGCCTTTGTTTTCACCAACAACGTGAATACGGCCATTTTGACCAACCATGCTGGCGGCCATTCTTAACAGCATCTGAAAATGGGTTTTTGCTTTAGGTAAAGAAATCATCACATCAGTGTGTGACTTTTCTAGCGCCACAAATGGCGTAAATATATGGGTGTGGTTGCCTACCTTTTGGGAAACCTCGAAACCTTTACTGGTAATATCTCTACTATCGAAGGACGCTGAAGGTATTACCCTTACACACTCAGCAAAAATATCAAAGTACTGGTGAATTACCGTAACTTCATGAGATTTTAAGCTGTCTAGAAAATAGGCATCAGACGGGTTGATAAATGCCCATTGTCCTTCGTCGAATAGCGCAATATTACGCTCTAGTAATTGGCTTTGAGGGGATAGAATCATTATTTAGTACGCTCGTAAATCAAATCCCATACGCCATGGCCAAGTTTTTGACCACGAGTTTCAAACTTGGTGATAGGGCGGTAGTCTGGGCGAGGTACATAGTCACCATCGGTCGCTGTATTGGTGTAGCCTTCAGCATTATTCATTACCTCGGCCATATGCTCAGCATATTGTTCCCAGTCTGTGGCCATGTGGAAACAACCGCCTACAGCGAGTTTCGTGCGTACTAATTCAACGAATTCAGGCTGTACAATACGGCGCTTATGATGGCGCTTTTTGTGCCATGGATCGGGGAAAAATAACTGCAGGCGAGACAGAGAGCCGTCAGGGATCATATTTTTAAGTACTTCAACCGCGTCATGCTCCATCACACGTAAGTTCTCAACGCCTTGTTCGCTTGCATCAGCTAAGCACGCACCAACGCCCGGTCTATGTACTTCAATGCCAATAAAGTCTTTTTCTGGGGCGTTCGCGGCCATTTCAACCAACGATTTACCCATGCCAAAGCCAATTTCAACCACTACAGGTGCGCTGCGACCAAACACATCTGGCAAGGACAGAGTAGACTCTGAATAGTCGATGCCTTTTGTTGGCCAATAGTCTGCCAACGCTTTCTCTTGTGCTTTGGTAAGTCTACCTTCGCGTTTCACGAAGCTTTTCACTTTGCTTACGTATACTCCAGCGGCTTCTGCTTCCGCCTGACTTTTGAATTGCCTCATTTGCAATGCCTTTCTAACCCAATTTTCTGGTGGCGCATTATCCACTTACCCGCAGGTTATGCAACGCTATCGTGGTAAAAATGCTGTATTTTTATACGCCAATTTGTTTTGCAATAATAGACGCTACCGCATCGGTTTGCTCTAACACCATCATATGACCGGCATTTTCTATGACTTGAAAGTTTGCCTTGGGCAGTTGCGCTTTAAGTCGCGCTATTGCTGCGGCAGGTGCGATAGCGTCCTGTTGAGCAGCAATAAGTGTTGTCGGCGCGTTGATCTTAGCCAGCGCTTTAACGGTACTTTCTCGGGGCGTAGTCGCAAGGGTGTGATTAAGTAAGGTCGTTTTACCTAGATCTTGGGCCATCGATTTTACAACACCAGCAACCTTGTCATCGTTAAGGCGTGAAGGGTGAATAAAACGGGATAAATAGGCATCGTTATCGGGTTTGAAATTCCCTTGCTTAAGCATGGAAGTAAGCTGTTTTCGCTTGGCGATTTCCTCTTTTGACAAGCCTTCAGGGTTATAGCCAATCAGGGTTACCGATGCGATATTATGTGGGTTGCGCTGTGCCACCAGCGAGGCAATAAACCCGCCCATGGAGTAGCCCACTAGATGCACTTTTTCGTTATCTAGAATACGGTCTTCGCTTAATGCCAGCATCTCTTCTTGTGACGACGCCCATTGAAGGGGCACGTAGCGGCGTTGCGCTATATTTAACTGTCGCCATAGCGGTAAAAAAATACGTTCATCGCAAAGTGTACCGGGAAAAAACAAAACAGGGTGCTGCACAGACACGTGTGCTCCTTAACAATAAAATGGCTAGTTACATGCTACCATAGCGCGCTTTTTTATGAACGGTTGTACGCACAAAACAAATGTACGTCGTTACACAACGGGCAGACGATATCCACTACCAAACATAGACGATTATGACAGAACAACAATACACAGGCAGCTTTGCAGAACGAGTGCTTGCATGGTTTGACAAACACGGGCGAAAGCATCTGCCTTGGCAGCAAGAGGTCACGCCGTACAAGGTATGGGTGTCGGAAATTATGCTCCAGCAAACCCAGGTCACCACGGTAATTCCCTACTTTGAACGCTTTATGGCGTCATTCCCCACCGTACATGACTTAGCGAAAGCATCCCAAGACGATGTGCTTCACCATTGGACAGGCCTTGGCTACTACGCACGAGCAAGAAACTTGCACAAAGCGGCGAATAGGTTGGTGGATGAATACAACGGTGAGTTCCCCTTTAGCCTAGAAGAAGTCATGGACTTACCAGGGATAGGGCGCTCAACCGCAGGGGCCATATTGTCGCTATCTCGCAATATGCGCTTTGCTATTTTAGATGGCAATGTGAAGCGTGTGCTGGCGCGTTACTATGCGATAAGCGGGTGGCCGGGGCAGAAAAAAGTGGAAAACCAACTTTGGGAGGTGGCCGAGAAAAACACGCCTACCAACCCAGAAGGTGGACGTTGCGCCAACTACACCCAGGTGATGATGGATTTGGGCGCGATGATATGTACGCGAAGCAAACCCAAGTGTGATGAGTGTCCACTACAGCCCGACTGTATAGCCTACGCTCAAGGCGCACAAACCGACTACCCGGGTAAAAAACCTAAAAAGGCATTGCCAGAGAAAGCGACCTTTATGATGGTAGCGCAGTTTAATAGCCAAGTGTACTTAGAACAGCGCCCATCAACGGGGCTATGGGGCGGTTTATACGGGTTTATCGAAGTGTCTTCAATAGAAGAAGGTATTGAGCAGTTTAAAAAGCGAGGCGTAAATGTTGAAGAAACCAAAACGCTTGAAACGTTTCGCCATACCTTCAGTCACTTTCATTTAGATATCACCCCGGTAGTGGCCGTGGTAAACTCTCCACCAACAAAACGCGTAGCCGATACGGCATTTCGTTGGTTTTCGTTGGGTGAGCCTATTGAAGTGGGTTTAGCAGCGCCGACTACCAAAATTATTAAGCAGTTAATAGGCTAAGCTATTCGTAGCTGCCTATATGAACAGCTAAGCAGAAAGTGAAAGGAAAGAACATGGCAAGAACCGTATTTTGTCGTAAGCTTCAAAAAGAAGCCGATGGCTTAGATTTTCAACTGTACCCGGGCGAGCTGGGTAAGCGTATTTTTGACAATATCTCAAAAGAAGCATGGGGCGAGTGGCAAAAGAAACAAACCATGTTAATCAACGAGCACAAACTAAATATGATGGAACCGAATGCCCGTGCATTTTTGGAAGAAAAAATGTCGGCGTACTTGTTCGACGACGTTGAGCCTACAATTGAAGGCTATGTTCCGCCTGAAAAATAAGCAAAAAAGCGCTTTTTGAGCAAACAATGTGCAAACAGTAATAAAAGCGCAAAAAAAGCGAGAAAAACGGTTGACTTGTGAAGGCGAAAACCGTTTAATACGCACCCACAGCAGGACAGGCAGCAAACGCCTAGAACGCTAACAAGTTTCAGCCTCGATAGCTCAGTTGGTAGAGCAGCGGATTGAAAAGTGCAAGCTTTATCAGTCGATTTTACCAAGCTAAGCTGTTAGGGTAAGAGATACAAAGTTAGTAAGCACTTCGATTTGGCTTGCAAAGTTTTGCAAAGAAAAATTAAAGCTTATACTGCACAGTTTTATGTGCCTCGATAGCTCAGTTGGTAGAGCAGCGGATTGAAAATCCGCGTGTCCCTGGTTCGATCCCGGGTCGAGGCACCATTCTCACATCAAGCCCTGCAAGACATTGCGGGGTTTTTTGTATCTGCCAGTCAGTCCCGAGTTTCCAAATAAATCCGGTTTTTCCAAAAACTATTTAGAAGGCTTTACCTTAATGGGTAGCAATCTATAGTTTCGGATAGTTGTTTTAACACTTTCATGGCCCAAGAGCAATTGTGCATGCTCAAGCTCAACATCACTTGCTGTTTTCTTACGAATATCTCGTTCTTGAAACCTTTCTGATAAAAGTTCTTTATCTAGCGCTTTAACCATCCAGTTATGCCAAATGCTGCGAAATCCATCGCCAGTGTAAGGTTGTCCCTTTCTGTTACTGAACAGGTAAAGGCTTTTAACCTTTCCAGGTAGCTGCTGAATTCTACCAAGCGTTGCTCTGAGTTGATCAGACCACTCGAATAAGTACTTTTTACCAGTACGCTTTTCAGTTTTACTCATACCTGTAAGTAATCCATCTTCAGTAAATGAGTCAAACCGAAGAGATAACATATCTGTTTGTCTCAACCCTGTTAGGCTTTTCAGGTCGATATAGAGTGACAGCCACTCAGGTACAATGCTTTTAAAGGCCAGTAGTTCATCGTCAGTGACATATCTATGTCTAGGCCGTTCTGGGTTTCTTTCTACGTCTCTGCAAGGATTGCTCTCTACGAGCCCCCAGCGCATCGCTTTCTTAAACATATGAGATAGTAGGGCTACCTCTCTATTTACGCGTACAGGCGCTGTCTGGCTGCGAAAATCCATATATTCGTATATCACTACAGGTGTAACATCTTTGGGATACATTTCCCCAAATGCTGCTCGAAGCAATTTAGCTTCTTGTATTTCACCTTTATATGTTGATTCTGCCTTGGTCGGCGAGATTTCAATCATATAGCGGTCAATAAGCTCTCCCATTGTTTTTATTGAGGTCTGCGAAGGTACTAACCTATGATACTCAGCTATGGCCGATGTCAGAGATTTGCCAAGGTTTAGCCACTTACTGTCTTTATTAACAAGGTAATAGGTTCCTTTATGAAGATACATTCGTTCTGGTAGATGAGTACTACTTTTTCTTTTTCTACCCATTAATTGCCTCCTTTTGCTTTTCGAAGTGATTCTAAGTTTATATATTTACTTCTTTTCCTTGGCAATTTAGCTCCTGATAGAGTGTCTTCGATAGCAGAGCGCAAGACGACAGGCGAACCAAGCCTGTTTACCTCAAAAGGTATTCCGAAGTTTGATAGTTGCTTTATTTGTAGTGATTTTTTCTTGAAACCTGTGAGTTCCTGAAGCTCATCGCGAGATACAAAAAGGCTCATTGGACTCTCCATTTATTGTTAATAGAGAGATTGTGAAGAATTGAAGCGAAAAATTCTCAGAAAAACCCCCCTTAATTAATCGGGGTTTTTTGAAATCATAAGTCTTTGAAAATTAGTTGTTTATATTTTTATTGCTTCGTTGTAAGAAGATTTTTTTGGAGTTTGAGTTCGACGAAAGATGAAAGTCAGTACTTGGTCAATGGTCAGAAAGAGGGGAATGTCGCTAAAACACTCATTTGACCAAAAAACGTCTAAGCCATTAAGTGAAAAAGATTAATAAAGGCCAATGATAGCTTTGTTTGGTAACTTAGGTAAAAGGCATCCCTTTGCAATGTGCACAGTTAAAAAGTATATGGAGACGTAGGCGTATTAAGCCTTTTTTAAATGGCATTTCGAATTTTTGTCCAGCGACTGTAGCAGGCGAAGTTGAACCCGTATTATTTAAACTCGTTTCTCTTAGTGTGCCTAGGTAAATCCTATTTAATACGCTAGTATGCTACTCTCTTGATAATTAAGAGCGTTTTATATGAAGACTGTTGAAGAACTTAGAAAATTATTGGCTACTGGTCAAACTGCCTACGAGCCACTCAACAACATCAGCTCAGGAAATATAACTTCTAATGATGGACGGACACATAGTTACGAGATCGTTCAAGGTTGGGACATTGGACTCGCTATGCAATGTGATCAAGAGTGGGGCAAATTCAATATGGAAATTCTCGAGTTTATTCGACAGTCTGATTCTTCCGTACAACAGAAACTTCTTGATAGCTCTCAACTTGAGGATGCTCACTGGAATTGGCTTACAAAGCATAAGCATTATCATAGCGAACAATACAATTGGTTCTTTATTATAGCGGATGGTAAGCCTCAAGGTGCCTGCCTTGTATACCATCCTAAATTATCGGTCGATACATCTGATACAATTTTCTATATTGAGTTTCTAGCTGTTGCCCCTTGGAATCGCCCGAATCATATAGACGATCAAATCTTTAGAGGTATTGGTTCAATACTTCTGAAGACCGTAATTTCGTTTGCGGAGAAGGAACTAGGAATAACAAAAGGCTTTTCGTTACATTCTTTGCCAAAGGCAGAAGGTTACTATCAAAAAATTGGTATGAAACGTTTTAAAATGCACGATAAATCAGGTTTAGGTTACTTTGAGATGCCCGAACTACAAAAAGCTAATTTTGTAGGAGCAGGTGTATGAGTGACTGCAAATTTGATTCCTTAATAATAAATGGAAAAGCGGATTCAAATACTGATAGTAAGTCTATCTTTGAATCATACTTAGAAAGCCAAGCACAATTAGAGCGGTTACCGAAAAAGCTTAAGCAAGATAAGAGTTTAGTCGAGCTTAATCTTTTTAAAGAAGTTCACTTTCAAAAAAGTAGTAACTTACTATTCAGGAAATCAGACTCTTCAAACGATGCTTTGATTAACTTTTGGTTAAGTAAAGTCAAGAACTTAGCTTATCTTTATAATGATTTTAATGAACTTCCTGACTTCACAGGGCTGTCAAAGTCTGACCTAAAAAGTATTGCCAAAGGTAACTCAGAGCCAGGCTATATTAGAAATTTAGAAAAATGTTTATCAGAAAGAGGAATCATTTTTATTGTTGAGCCATCAGTTGTTGGTTTAAAGCTAGATGGGGCAGTATTTAAGTTAGATAGTGGCCATCCGGTTATCGCAATGAGCTTGCGTTATAAGCGCTTAGATAATTTCTGGTTCACACTAATGCACGAACTCTCTCATGTAGCTTTACATTATGACCAATTAGACAACTACATCATTGACGATTTAGATTTAAAAAGTGAGGAATTAACAGAATTAGAAGCAGACAAACTTGCTCTTAACTCACTTATTCCAAGAAACATTTGGAGAACATGTCCTGCTCGACGAGATTTGCAGGCAGATTCTGTTATCAAATTTGCTGAACAAAATAATGTACATCCCGCGATTGTGGCTGGACGTATTCAACATGAAATTAATGACTATAGAAAATTAAGCTCATTAACCAGTGGTATCGATACGAGGGAGATATTGTTCAGTGAATAAATATACGCCGTTCTTGAAATTTAAAGTTGCTGAAATTGGTGCATTGAAAGCGCTTGAAGATTCAGAACTCAGCTCTATAACACCTTTCTTTGATTTGGCTACGAAAAATGATATCACTGCAAATGACCTCGAAAATACGATAACCAAAGGTGTACGAAAGTACGAGCTTAACTTTAAAAAAGCTAATGGCTTCTATATAGATGACTACGATATTGACGATTCAATCCGGATACAAGGAGCTATCGTTTATGAGTTTCTAATAGATACCTTCCAGAAGATCGATTTCATCCCAGTTGTCGGGCTTGACCGCACAGATTCTAGGAATAACTCTGTACTCAGCCCATTAGTTATTAGTGACACAGTGGCGATCCGCTTAAATCAAGATGACTTCGTGAGTTACAATCTTATTGAAGATGAAATTTCAGACCTGATAGCCAGCATGGGAGAAAAGTTCGATAAGTTCCATTTAATTCTAGATTGTAGGCTCTGTATAGGAGCGGATTCCGTCGAACTATCTAACAGGTTGATTATGTTCATTAAGTTGATAGTACAGGAATACAGCTTTGATAAGATAATAATAACTGGTTCTTCAATTTCCCCATCAATCGCAGATATACTTTCTGTTTGTACAGAAGAGACCTTGGCTAGAATTGAATGCAAAGTGTTTGATCTGGTAAATCAAGAGCTTTCTTTGGAATTGGAATTTGGTGATTACACTGTTATTTCACCAAATTATTCAGACGTGAACATACCTCAAAATGCTTTACGGAAAGTGATGACTCCTAAAGTTATATACTCTTATGAAAATAAACATCATTTTCTACGTGGTGGAGCTATAGAAACTCACCCGAGAGGGACAAAGCAATATGATGACATGTGTAAAAAGCTTGTCTCTTATGCATTCTTTCGAAAGAGAAGTTACTCGGTTGGTGATAAGTATTTAGAGGATAAATCTCGAAGTGTTGGAGCTGACGCATTACCTCATTCAATAGGAAAGTATCTGATAAATGCGCATATGACATATATGATTAATGACTACCCTGTATAATGCTTAACTGAATTAGTTGAGAAGAATTTAGTTTAAATCTAACCTGATACTGGCACTAGAATAACAGGGTAGCTGTTAGATTAGGTCTGAGCTAGTACAGTCTGACAAAGGGGAAATTTTCGCCCGTTTGTCAGATAATGAGTATATGCTTAGACTCTTTAAGCTAACCTAGATAAAAGTGATTCTGCAATCCATCGATTTGTTTGGATTTTATTCATCCGCTCTGAAAGCTCTGAAGCAAAATCTCGCTTGTTTATTTTTTCAGGTATATCTAGACTTAATTCCTCATTTACATTTGTTAACTCGCTCTTCCACAGGGTTGCTAGAGCAAGTTCTTTGTTAAAAAAAGGATTCGTACTAGTTTTTCGAACATATTTAAACTTGACTATACCTCTAATCTCGTACGCAACGACAATTCCCCAGAATTTCGGGGTCTTTTCTAGAGCTTCTTGAAGTTTACGTTGTGTCGTGACGAGAGTTATTTTACTAAATACTTTATTATAGAAATCACCCTGCCTAGTCAAGCGAGCAATCTTATCTTTATCACCTTTGATTTCGTAACAATGGGCTTCCGAATGAATAGTGACCACATCCGCTATCGCGTTTCCACGATGCACAGGTAACTCTTGTAAAATACACCTTGGCTTTTTTGATTTAGAACTTAAGAAATCAATCAAACTTGGTCTAATATCGGCGTCATTCAAATACATAGCAAAACCAACTAAAACCAAAACCGTAATATTATATAACTTAATAACTTCAATTCAAAACCTCCTTTGGCGCAATGGAGGTATACAGATAAATCATGAAGTTTGGGAAACGCGCTTCCCTCCCAGTTTGGTCCTTCAATGTAAGTGATATAGAAGACTCTTATTTTTCTAATGCTTTGTTAAGAGTTGGTCTACTCACTTTAAAGTGCTGAGCGACCTCGGCTTTTGTTACTTCGCCTGACGAAAGCATAGCTCGTGCTTTCTTAACATCTGAAGGTGTCAATTTTGGCCTTCTGCCTCCCTTTCGGCCTCTTGCTTTTGCCGCCTCAAGTCCAGTCTTAGTTCGTTCTGAAATGAGTCGTCTCTCAAACTGTGCAATAGCCCCAATCATATGAAAGATCAATTCTCCAGTTGCGCTGCTTGTATCGATATTTTCATTCAGACTAATAAATTCTACGTTTTTCTTTTTAAAAGCACTTAGCAGGTGAATCAAATCGGATAATGAGCGGCCCAGCCGGTCAAGTCGCTGCACAATAACAGTGTCACCAGTTCGAAGAGAGTCAAGCAAACGTGTTAATTCGGGGCGCTTTGCTCCTTTTCCAGATATCTTCTCATGATAAATTCGTTCACATCCAAAGTTAGCTAGCGCATCGAGTTGAGCGGCTTCACTTTGTAATTCCGAGCTAACACGTGCATATCCAATTCTCATAAACAAACGTCCAATTTCTTTACGTAGAATACTTTACGGGTTGTTTTACGAGATCTCAATAAAAGCGCGCGCTTGAACTTGTAGATACTTAATGGAAAGAAAATGTTCGTTTTTTTTAATGCTTCATTGCGCAAAGCTATCAAATGGCAAGATTGCCTATGCTCTAGGGATATTTTCAAAATTAGGCATGCCTAATTTCAATGTGGCATCGCCACATTATCGCGGAATATACACGCTCTATAACTGACGAAAGAACGATGCTTGCTTGTATAGCCTCAATTAACTCAAGAATGAGCTGACCTATCTCAATTTCGAGGATTTAAGAAAGGTGTATAAGGCTAAAGATTCTTTTTTGGCTATAAGCTCTAACGTTTCAGCGCGTAATAGTATCAAAGCTCAAAATATCTATATTCAATATGGGGTTTCAAAATTAGGCATGCCTAATTTTAATGTGACAGTGTCACAGGCTTTGCTATACTCTGTGACATTGTCACAAACTAGGATGTACATGCGCTTTTCTATAACGACCGAAAACAATAAAGACGCTAGGACTTATATATTCAATAAGCTTCAGAACGACCCTAACTACCTCAACTTCGATGATTTAAAAAAAGAAGATGAGGCAAAGGCCTTGTTCCGATCTATAAACTTTAACGATGAATCAGCAGCCAAAGAACTGGATACCTGGTGCAAAAATTACCTTCAAGATAAACAACTCAATTCCCTAAGAGCAGCCCTCCGAAAAAAGAGCTCAAGACGTAATAAAGATGTTCTTTCCATCGAGCTTGATAGGGACGTCTATAGTGACCTGAACGATCTGGCAGCAGCTGAAGATATGACCTTAAAAGATTACTTGGCAATGCTCATACAGGACCGCTACCACGAGGTAAAACCTCCCGTTGCAAATAGGGCAAAGCAACGTAAAAAATGCTAGGTGTGATTACGTCAAACCTTTCCCTCTTTTCGCTTATCCCAGCCTAAATTTAACACCGTGTCATCGGGCAACCCACCCCCTTTGGGAAAAGGGCATCAGGAGCAATGGCCCTTTTCATAGCGCCTTCACCGCTTCGCGGCTTGGCGCTAAAGGCCGTCCGCTCGCGGACGCTGTGTAAGACTCGTAAACTCGTCCCTACACAGCGTCCGCACAGGCTTGTAGCATTATCGCGCATATTTTTACACGCACAGAATCCAGCCTTGCCAAAGGGTGCGGGTTGCCCTATTATTACTCATGAAATAACCGTGAGCTTTCTGTTCCGGATTCAAAAAAAAGCAGGCGCTTTCGAGCTGCCTTCAACACGTCACGAAGACCCACAAGAAAGATTCAATAGTCTATAAATCATGCCGCGCTGCATTTTTTGCGATCTTAAAAAATCGGCGCTTTTAAGCTGCCGTTTACACGTAATGAGGATTTTGGCGAGATCAGTCCGAGCCTGACGCTATGCGTCGAACTGGGGCGAAACGGCCCAGGTGATATTTCTCATCTGGGACCGCGTTCACTCAATGAGTGGATGAATTTCTAACAACTCATTATAGGTAAAATATGATTGAAAAACTTGATGTTCAAAAAGAGACAGAGAAGGCAAAGCAGTTAACCAAAGCAATTAGAAAACCGAGATTTTATCGTTCGCGCTTAGACGACTATTCAGATACCCTCATTGCACTTCATCGAGCAGGGAATACAACAGCCCAAATTCATCGCTTTCTAGTCAAACAAATGAAAGTAAACGTAGCATGGTCTACGGTGTATCGCTGGGTGAAAAAGAATGGCTAGATTTAGGAAAAGCCCCCTCAGCCCTCAAAAATCGGAAAGTGTTGCACAGAAACAAGCTGTAAAAGTTATGGCTCGTATGCAAGGTCGAAATAAGCCGATCAAATCTGTAGGCACAGCCCGAGGTTACACTAACTGTCTTAAGAAAGTTGCCCGTTACGTTAATCAACAATTTAACATCAGCCTAAGAGAGCTTACTCCCGAGCAGGCTAAACAATACCTTGATGTTCGTTCTGAAGAAGTAGGGCAAAAAACACTGGATCAGGAGCGTCAAGCTATCCAGGCAATGATGCTTAATGTAACCAAAGCGCTAGATATTTTCGATAGAAAAGCTCGACTACCTTTCGTCAAATCGACTAAAGATGAAATCGAAAGAGGCAGAGCATATACTAGCCAACAAGTGGCTATGATAGTTTCTGCACAATTTGAAAAACACGCTATAGCGACCCAAATAGCTTACGCAGCAGGATTGCGAGCTCATGAACTTTATACGCTCAAGCCCCTTGAAAACAGAGAAGTTGAATATCGGAAGGAAAGAGAAGAGACAAAAAATACTCTATTTCATGCTCGTAACGGTATGCGCTACACGGTAGTTGGAAAAGGTGGATTAGAACGAGAAGTATTGATACCCGTTCATCTGGTAGAAAAACTCGAATCACGTCGATTCGCTGAACCACAGCAAGTTAAAGATAGGGGAGTGCTTTATCGTTCCCACTACAACATTGGAGGGGGTAATAATTGGTCCAGCAGTTTCTCTGCAGCATCAAAAAGAATATTGTTCCGTTCCAGTGGAGCGCATGGTGTAAGACACAGTTACGCACAAGAAAGAATGAGAGAGCTTCAAAGAGCCGGTTTATCAAAGAAGTTGGCGTATAAGACGGTATCTCATGAGCTCGGCCATTTAAGAGAGGCGATCACAGCAGTATATTTGCGTTAGACTGAGCTATTATTCAATTTGGCATGCCAAATTGAAACGAAAAGAGGAGCAGGTTATGGGACCTGTAATTGTCAGCAATTTAATGGTATTGGCTGTAATAATCTTTTGGGCTATATTTTTTCGTAGAGCATTGTCCAGTGATAACTATACTGAATAGATTATTTTTCAAACCCGAACGGCCTTCAGTCTCCGTTTCTTACTGTATAGTTGGTATTTTCAGGCTGTAAAGCTGAAAGACATCAATAATTCAAAACTCTGTAAATAAGGGACTATAGTGTCGTCAAATTCTAAGCCAGACGTAAAAACTGCCATTCAACGCGCATATAATAAAACAAAATCAAAGGATCCCGTCACGCTCGCGATGTACGCTGATGGGTTATCACCAACGCAAATAGCGCCATATCTCTCGCAACTGGATGAGAGTGATACTTCTATATCGTCACCACTCGACTCTAATTATAAAAATTTTTTCTATAAACTACCTGCATCAAATCCAGAATATTTTCAGTGGTGGTTTACTCTGGAGACGCTGGAAGTTGTCGCTGAGCGAATACATGACCAAGTTAGTAGCAAAAGCATAAAATGTCTTTGTATAGGTGTTCCAACGGTTGCAGCTTACCTAGGTTCATGTGGGGTAGACGTAACTCTCCTAGATATTGATGATGATATTATTTCCGAATTTAAAGAGCTGTACGCCTCCAAATGTTCAGGAATCAAATATGACGTACAGAGTTCTCTTTATGACCGACTAAGAAATCATTATGACATCGTAATCATAGATCCTCCTTGGTATCCAAATTACTATCAAGAATTCTTCAATCGCGCTATAGATGCTTTAAAGGAAGGTGGATTAATTTTCGCTCCACTAGGTCAAGTTAATACTCGAGAAAATATGAGTAAACAACGTCATGATCTTATACAAAAAATGTATCAGTCAGGTCATGAGTTAGTTTCAATTGAGTCAAGTTCTCTAAAATACTCTATACCCTTGTTCGAAGAGGAAGTCTTGAGAAATGAAAGTGAAAAATTAGGTGAAGAAGGCAATAAGATGGAAATTAAGCCATGGAGGTCAGCCGATTTAGCATTATTTAAAATAAATGGTAATAATCTAATAACGCTCGAAGATGATGGTGAAGTTTCATTTAGCCAAGGTCATATTTCAATTCATTCAGTTAAGCGATCCAGAACGTCAATTCGATTTTTTTCAAAGGATGTTGGGACGTTTGAATCAGAACCAACTGTTTGTACTCCGATTGACGAGTACAGCAATACATTTAGTAAAAAAGATAAAGTCCGTAAATTTAATGTGTGGAACTCGAATAAAGAGGCTTTCGCAGTACAAGACTTTAGCCTTGTAACAAGATTGCTTAAAGCGTGGGAAGAAGAAATAAGTTTTGAAAGTTTTATTTCTGAACTAGAACAGAGTCAGCCAAATCTAGTTTCTAAAGCAAGGTATATAGAAAAGACTATGAAGCTTTGGGAGCGCTACTGGGGCGGGGATGCAAGGCGAGATGAAGATAAGATAATAGAAAAAACTAAAAGTGTAGTTGAACCGAGATTTGCTTCAGACTCTGAAAAGGCTAAGAGAGAGCATAAATCAAATGGTGATGGTTTTAGAACTAAATTTCAAAGAGATCGAGACCGAATTATCTGGTCATCTGGTTTTAGGAAGCTTGCAGATAAAACACAGCTTTTTCCTTTAAATGAGGACCACCATCTACGCCAAAGACTAGCACACAGTATTGAGGTATCTCAGTTAGCATCGACGATAGCATCTAGCTTTGGCTTAGACCAAAACTTAGTTGAAGCTGGCGCACTAGCCCATGATATAGGTCATACCCCCTTTGGACATGCAGGTGAATTTGCGCTAGATGTTTTACTTAAGAAGCACTTCAAGATTAGCTGTGGATTTAATCATTATGAGCATGGCGTTGATGTAGTGAGGTATTTAGAAGGGGCCTACCAACATAAAGGCCATTACCCTCATTTCGGACTCAATTTAACAAATGAAGTATGCGATTGCATTTTAAAACATACGTTTTGCCATAGTGGAAAAAAACACAATATAAACAGTATATATGGAATGTCTAAGCATCAAGACATAATAACTGAGGGATTTTCGCATTTAGAGGGTCAAGCAGTAAGAGCGGCAGATAAGATATCCTACCTTTTATCTGATATTGAGGATGGTATCTTACTGAATGTCATAAGTTTACCCGAGCTTCTATCCTGTCGCTTATTTCATCGTGGCTTTATTGATTTGAGACTTCAGCCAGGAGAAAGTCTTTACTTTAAGTTCGTTGAGCAACGAGGAAATCTGATAAAATTGTTGATGGAAGATATTATCTTAGAGTCTTCAAAAAGATTAAGTAGATTAAAGACTAAGGAATCTGTATTCAATTTTGACAAGTATGCCATAGATCATAGCCCTCTAATAAAAAGAGATATGGATGAAGTTTGGGAAAAAATTCAAGTTGCTAAACTACACAAAGATCCTCGTGTTTTAGCTGCTAATATGAATGCTGCAAAAAAAGTAAGCGACCTGACGCTTTTGTTTATTGCTATACCAGGTCTGATAGATGAGAGCTTTCGTATAGAACACGAAAGACTCCAATCTTTAAGTAGTGCTTATATAAAGTTTTACGACAAGTATGGGATAGAAAAAGTTGTAAATAACGAAAAAGTACGTTTTATAACTGATGTCCAAACAAAGATATTTGATTTTCTGCCAATGGATAGACTTATTGGAGAAGAAAATATTAAAATTGACTTTTCAATTGCGGCGCAAGATATCCGACTCTATAACATAATTTTAGCCAAAGATTATGTGGCTAGTTTGACAGATAATAGAGTTAACCGTCTATATCTCAAATTACTGCATGAAGCTTAATCTTCTTTAACCGCTGAATATCTTAAGAGCCTATCTTTCCGCTGCGCTCCAAGATAGGCTCGCCCTCCTGACACCAAAAGGTTTCTGGATAGTCCGCCTTGCTCTCCACTATCGGTAGAACCTGCTAGGTTCTTGCCCCCCTTACGCGTTGGAGAGACACACCTATGACGAACTGCGCTTACTTTAATCCCCGTCTGTTGACTAGATTGCCTCGCCGTTTTTTTATGTGGTGGCCGTGGTTGGTTCCCCGTTGCCCACTAGTGTAAGCGCCTCTGAATTGCGAATTCAGAGTGTAAGCGATCAATATAGGCCGTCTTCCCCAGATTTAGCTACTCCGTAAAATAGCCTCCGTAGATTTTACTAACGGAGACTTTACTGATGGCAACAAAAAGACGTACACGTGAGCAATGGCAAAGATTGGTTGACAAGCAAGCAGCAAGCGAGCTGACAGTCAGTGAATTTTGTGCACAGCATGCGTTAACAGTATCAAATTTTTATCTGTGGCGTAAAAAGCTGAGCGATGATAGTCAACCGTTTGCGCAGCAGGATAACTGGCTTGCTTTTGATATGCCAGCGAGCGGAAACCAGAGTATAGATTCAGCGTGGGAGATAGAACTGGTATTACCCGGTGGTGTGGTGCTGCGGATGAACCGAGCGGCCTGATGTTACCCTTATCTAATGGGCGTATTTGGTTGTACACCGGCAATGCCGATATGCGCAAACAGTTTGATGGGTTGGCAGCGCTGGTACAGAGCAAGTTGGGCATGCAGGCGCATTGTGGTGACTGGTTTGTGTTTATCAATAAGCGCCGTACTCAGCTGAAGGTGTTGTATTACTACCAGGGCGGTTATTGTTTGTGGAGCAAACGGTTAGAAAAAGGCACCTTCGCTAACGTGTCTGACGGCAACACCAAAACACCACTCAACAGTGCCCAGTTACAGTGTTTGATTGATGGGATTTACTGGCAAAAAGACAAACAAAACAGGCGATTTAATTAACTGATTTTGTTATAATTTAGCCCATGAAAACACGCTCTATTAGTCACCTTTCACCGTCTGAAATTGAGGCTGCCTTTGCTCATCAAGCCGATGAAATTGCGCAACTCAAGCAGCAACTCGACTGGCTTAAACGTCAGTTGTTCGGGCGTAAGTCTGAAAAGGTGTTAGCGGATAATCCGGCGCAGAGCAGTTTGTTTGATGAGGGGGAAACCCTCACCTTACCGGCAGAAACAAAACCGGTGAAGGCACATACTCGTTCCTCACAAAAGCTACGTCGCGACTCGGATGTTAATGATGATGGCCTGCGCTTTGATGAGACGGTGCCGCAACAGATTATTGATATACCTGCGCCAGAATTACAGGGGGCGGATGCCGACCAGTATGAATTAGTGGATACCAAAGAAACCTGTCGCTTAGCACAACAGCCTGGCAGTTATGTGGTATTGAGATTCCGTCGACAGGTCGTGCGTCATAAAACCACGCAAACCATTAAGGATACCCCAGCGCCAGGCAATGTGCTGGAAGGCTGTTACTGCGATGTCTCACTGCTCGCCGGACTGATGGTTGATAAAGCGGTGTATCACTTACCGCTTCACCGCCAACATCAACGGATGCTGGATAGCGGTATTACCCTTAGCCGGGCCACCTTAATCAACTGGATACAAAAAGGCATTGAGCTGCTTCGACCCATCGCCAAAGCCCAGTGGCAACACATTCTGCAAAGTAAAATACTGGCCATGGATGAAGTGCCCATTAAAGCAGGTCGCACTAAAGGCGCTGGCCGAAAACCCGGACACATGAAACAAACCTACTTCTGGCCCCTGTACGGTGACAGTGATGAAGTGGCGTTTACCTGGAGTAACAGCCGGGGTATGTTGCATGCCCAAGCACAGTTACAGGACTTTACCGGTACCTTGCTCACCGATGGCTATGCCGCTTACACCAAAACGGTAGCGCAGATAAACCAACAAGAACAACAGATTGTGCACGCAGCCTGTTGGGTACACATGCGCAGGGGCTTTGAAAAAGCCCTCGACAGTGAGCCGCACACCGCGCAGCAGGCACTGGATATCATCGCCACGCTTTACCGGCATGAAAAACACATCAGGCATAAACAATTAGACCTGGCCGATATCCATGCTTACCGGCAACAACACAGCGAACCCTTAGTCACTGACTTCTTCCGGTGGGTTTATCAACAACGACAGCGCACTGATTTACTCCCCAAGTCTCCCTTCGCCAAGGCACTCCATTATGCGCATGAACGAGAAAGCCAACTCAAGGTGTTCCTGAGCAATCCAGCTCTACCCATGGATACCAATCATCTTGAGCGGGCACTGCGTGTTATTCCCATGGGGAGAAAAAACTATTTGTTCTGCTGGTCTGAACTTGGCGCTGAACAGCTGGGCATACTGCAAAGCCTGATGGTGACTTGCCGCCTGCAAGGCATCAATCCCTACCATTATCTGGTGGATGTATTACAACGCGTGGCATTACATCCGGCCAGGGACGTAATCGACCTCACGCCGCGGCTCTGGAAACAAAAATACAATCAAAACAGGTTAGTCAGCGATGTCAAAATACTCACTTCCCAACACTAAAATCTCAGCCACAATTATGGAGTTCGGTAAAGGAGTGTTAAATGCACTCCCTGCTGATTACAGCCAGTCAGAAATGGAAGATGCTATGCTGACGATAATAACCGTGTGGAATGCCATCGTACTGGACACTTGGCACAACACAGACAAAAATGAAAAAATGGTGCTTGATGCACTCTCTCAAGCGCCTAAAGAAGGACAACTTCAAGTAAAACGATTGATAAAAAGAAAGAAGACCAAGTTTAGCGATGATATCCGCGCGGTTGGAGATCACTGGATAAGAGAAGAGCAAGGGGACTTTATCTTCGGCTGTGAAGCACGGTTAGATATAGAACGCATCTCCTTAAACGAAGATAGCCTCAAACACTAAACGAATCACAACGGTCTATATTGATCGCTTAC
>Ga0208895_1000461_pt1 | contig 18851 bp, 42 predicted proteins | sample ETNtaG_10_FD_185765 | JGI IMG/M metagenome (GOLD analysis project Ga0208895, IMG submission 185765) | Marine microbial and viral communities from oxygen minimum zone, Eastern Pacific Ocean - ETNP201302SV82 (SPAdes) (version 2) | ecosystem: Environmental > Aquatic > Marine > Oceanic ... | reverse complement strand
TCAAGAACTATGCTTCACTGCTGGGGAGCATTCAGGGTGTGATATTTTTGTTGTTGCAGCCCCTTGCACTGCTTGTAGTCCGTCAGGCCGAACTGTAAAGTCATTGAAAATGCCTGAAGATGATCCTGATGCTGGTAATGCAGTTGTAGATATTTTGAAGTATCTAACATTGTATTTCCCGCCTATTTTTGTCCTCGAATGCGAGCGTTCTTACAAGAATACTGCTAGTTTTAGCTTGATTGTAAATCGCTTAAAAAACCTTTCTTACAATGTAAGTTTTGAAGTTTTAGATGGTAAAGATTTTGGCGGATTTGAACCACGGAAACGCATTTTCTTAGTTGCAACGCTATTTGACGAATTTGATTTTGATAACTTACCACAGTATTCAAATATTCGAACAATAGACTCAATACTTGAAGATGTACCCCTTGATTCACCAACATATAAGTCTTACGACCATTTGAAGTCGAAACTAAGCAGAGATAAAGAAAAAGGTAACGGTTTTTCAATGTATCTGCATGATGGTTCTGAGCGAAACTTACAGCGAATTATTAGACGGCTGTACAGCAAAGCGGGAAGTTGTGAACCGTTTTATTTGCATCCTGAAGATGAAAATAAATTTCGACTTTTCACATCTACTGAAAATGCAAGATTGCGTGATGTTAATCCTAAAGTTGTTGATGGATTACCTGAGACAAAGAAGAATGAAATTCTAGGCCAAAGCGGTGTTTACACTGTTTTCACTTCTTTATTCTCTGAGCTTGCAAATTTAGTAAATAACTTAAAATCAAAAGCCGCATAAAATGCGGCTTTTTAATTAGGCGGAGCGAATGAAATACATTTCTTTATTTTACATAAGTGTTTACTTATCATTTCCAGAGTATCTAAACTTTTTAGCTATCAATGACTCTTGGCTTTATTTTATTAGTCTGATAGCGATATGCTTTATGCTTGTTTCAAATCTGCTATTTAAAGTTTTGGCCTTGTTTTTTACGGTTTGTTTAATTTACATGCGGACTTCATCATTTCAGCAGTGGTTTGAAACAACCCCAGGCGTTGAAACGGTCAAGGCTATGCTCTTTGAGTTTTTAAACGCTTTTTAATTGTTCATGAACAATTAAATTTCTATTCGCCTGTTTATGCAAAGTTCGGTTTTCGATACTGCTTTGTTGTCGTAAGTCCAGCTCATTATTTTAAGCAATTCTTTTTCTTTATTATCTACTTTCATTGTTATTCGCTTATTTTTAAAAACATAATCGAAGTTTTCATTATTGTTTTCATTGACTAATGTTCTGTCTACAGAGTTGATGAACAGTAACTCAATTTTAAGTTTTTTTTCAGTTTCATATATTTTAAATGCATCACCTTGGTTTTTTGATAAGCCTGTATCACAATCTGCAAACTGCCAATACCCTGCTAAGCTTAATAAACCCACTGTTAATATACTCATCGTAAATACACCTCCGTTATTGTCGGTCTGAAGTGGCCTAATTCTTGTGAAACGATTGTTTTAGCATCAATTTCACTTTTTCCTAATAGTCTTAATGTTTCGTATCGTTCTCTTGCGTATGTGTGCCGTAGGCCATGTGCGCCATGAGAAAAGCCTAACGCTCTTTTTGAAGCACCACAAAAACTTTTACTAAAGTTTTTTCCTCCTGAAATATCATAACATGACGAAAGTTTAACTTTTCTATCGATTACAATTTTAGGTTTATCTAACCGATAACTTTCCAGTTTCTTTGCTAAGTCTGTTGGAATAAGGACTTCTCTCTTTAGACCGCCCTTCCCTGTGACTATATAAACCTCACCCTTCAAACCTTCAAACCTATCATCACGCCATGTTCTGTTTGTTGTTTTTTTATCCTCATCAGCTCGCCTCAGAGTTAATAATTCTTGTGCGCGTAAGCCTGATGCTCTAGCTAACTCAGTCGCAAACCTTTGCTTTTCATTTTGAGCCGACTTTATATCTTCCACTTGCTCATGAGTGTATGACCTGCTCGCTTCTCGTCTACCGCTATTTGAAAACACGCGCTCTAGGCTTGTGCCTGTCAAAATACTTAGCGCTTTCCTTTCTGCATCTAATGTTTTCTGAGATAAGTTGTCGTAATCTTTTTCTTTACCGCAAACTTTTGTAACTGATCTTACTTCTTTTCTATCGTTTAAGTATTTAGATGCCATTTCAGGAGTTATTTCTTTTAATTGAGTTACACCTAATACTTTCCCTATCTTTGCCAGTGTAGATGTGGTTTCTTTGTATGATCTCACGCTTGTAAATTGCTTATACTGCGTGCTACCAATTAGTTCTGTTTGTGCTTTGCTTTGACCGAAAGCTTTATGTGCTTTCATAATCGCTTCAGCTTGTTCGTTAAGGCTTTTCATTTTTGTTCACGCAATGATTGTTATAAAAATAATTTATATTTCTAGATGTGATTTTTATCCGTTTGTTTTTTCTAAGCCATAAGCTTATATCTTCATATGATGCACCAGCGTTTCTTAAATGAATAATGTCAGCTTTGTATTTATATAGTCGCGATCTTTTTGGTCTGTAGCTTTTCCTTTTTCTCTTAATTACCTTAACTTGCTGGCTGTATTCACACTCTTTTATATCAGTCATCTTCAATGTATGTTTGCTCTTAATGTCTTAATTTTATCTTTTTATACGCCGTTATTTTTCGGAAAGAAAAATAAGAAAGAAAATGGCTGCCCCCCCTGTGCCCGCTGCGCTCTAGGTGAAACCGAAGGGGTGACCTAGAGCGCAGCGGGCAAGGTCACATCTGCTTTTGATGTGACCCTTGGGGGGGCAGCCATTTTCGGAACGGAAATGGCGTATAAAAAGAGGAGCGCTTGCGCGACAACATTAAAGCCGCGCTATTTTTACGGAGTAAAACTAGCGATATGAATGGAGCGCTTGCGCGACTTCCTTTGTGCGAGCGCCCAGGCGTTAGCCTGAAAAAAAGCGTTCGCTTAAAGTTCTTTTGGTTTATCAAGGGGGCAATTTGCAATTTGTGTTCCAATCACCAATCTTTTGCCCACAACCGTCCTTCTTTCAGTTTTGGATGGGCTAGGCTTCGGGCTTCGCCCTTACATGCGCTCCGCGCATTGGGTGCAGTTGTTCATGAACAATTTACTAATGCACTTCTTATTTTTATAGGCGCATTTTACGCTTTTAGTTTTGGTATATTAAATCCACTTCAATCAAGCGAGGCCGTAGGTCATCGCATCTTAACCCAATGGGCTACTACATAGCCTTTCTGGGTTCTGTGGTTTGCTCTATAAAGGAAACCACACATGAATGAGCATGTAAGAAACTTTAAAACGATATTTAACAATACAGCTAAGCATAACAACCGTTATGATGTGTTTAGAGATTTTGTTTTTTTAACCTCAATTGCAATTGAAAATGCATTTTTAAAATGTAATGAGAAAGAGGAAGAATACTTAAACATTATTGGTAAATACAGTTCTGACGATGCAAATCGTTTTGCAACGTTGTATGCAGAGTTGGTTATGGCTTTCGAGTTAGAGACTAGTGATGTGTTAGGGCAAATTTTCATGGAGCTAGAGATAAGTTCTAAAAATCTTTCGCAATACTTCACTCCCTATTCTCTTTGTAAAGTTATGGCTTCTGTAAATATTGGTTCAGGCTTTGATGATAAATTATCAGAGCGTGGCTATATAACTGTGAGTGAACCAGCGAGCGGTAGTGGCAGTATGATAATTGCGTTTTCTGAGTGTATGCTTGAAGAAGGATATAATCCGCAGAGGCAAATGTATTTTCAAGCTATCGATTTAGATCCTGTTGCTGCACGAATGGCATACATTCAGTTAAGCACACTAGGTCTGGTTGGCGAAGTGGTTATTGGTAACACGCTTAGTTTAGAATTTACTTCTACTATGAAAACTCCTGCGTATTATCTCTGGGGTCATACATTAAAAAGAAGTTCTCATTTTGTCGAATCTGATGCTAAGAAAATAGAAACTGATGTTGAAATTAGTGAAGATGAGCCATTTTGTTTGCAATTAAATTTATTTGCTAATTGTGAACATGCAAAGCTAGTTTCACAGAAATTATCAATCCAACCAAGCTAACTTAAATCACTGATGATTTAAACTTTTCAGTTAAAACAATAAATTAAAACCATTTAAAAAGCCGCTTAAAAGCGGCTTTTTTTCTTTAAACTATTCCAACACTAAACCATCTTTATTAGTTAAACAGCCTTGTTATTGCACTCGAATGATGTAATCTATATTGCATAAATTGATTATAAGGTTTATGCAATTACATAGATGTTAAGACAGATATTTGTAGATAGTGACATAGATTCGCTTTTAAATAATGCTTGTACGGGCAAGTTTGCGCTTAAAGATAAGTACCTTGTCAGTCAACTTGCTTACGTTCCATTGTCGCTTACAGAGCATAATTTATTAAAGCTACACCAGCTAATAAATGACAAAGGTGAAGTATATCGCAAGTGGGTTTTGCCAGCGGCCTATAGCCGAAATAAAAAAGAGCGCATCATCGAAGTGCCAGAGGTATTTTGTAAGGCGCTTGAAAATTATCTTGAATGGTACGAACAACAAAAAGTACCAACACAGTACAGGCATAACTTAGGCACGTATCGGGGTTTTAGTGAATACGCCCCTGCATTACTCAATGATCGACTTAATGAGTTTGCAATGAGCGAGCGAACAGTTAAAAGCGGCATTAACAAACAGCCGACAAACTTAAGAACCAAAGTAAACACATTGCTTAAAAAGGCTGGTTTAGATTGGGCTACAGCTAAAACCTTTGAAGACTCGTTAATAATCCACTTAGCCAAGAATGTTGATCATGGTGTTGTAGCTGACCTGTTTGGCTACGCATCGAGACAGGTAGTGACAGATAAGTACAACGGTAATTTGTTACTGCTATCAGACGCTATAAACAACGTGTACGCAAGAATTAAAGTTACAGGGCATTAGATGACTCACAGCAAAACAAAAACAAGCCTATATAGACGGGCTTATGTTACATGGCTCATAAGCACTGGCGTAAACACTGTACCAGCAATTATGGAAGCTACTGGAATGCCAAGGCGAACTGCTCAGGACACGTTAGCTGCAATACCTGAATTGTCTGTAGAGCTTGAAAATAAAAGCGGTTCATACTCAGTTGTTGGTTGGGGAATGTTAAATAAAAATTGGTTGAAAAACAACTTGCAGCACGTCAAAGACGTGCTACTATATCCCTAAGTAAAAATTTTGATAATGCAGGGTTTAGGACATGGCAAGCAAAGCAGCAATTAAACTGACGGCTAAATATAACGCTTTGATGATTGCAGCAAGAGTTATTGAACTGCACTGCTCTGGTAGTGACTTCGATGATTTAGAAGACTTGCCAGATGGATTACTAGACCAAATTGACAGTGAACTTGAATCCCTTGTTACTTCCATGAAGAAACGCGCAGTCAAAGCTAAAGGTGATTTAGATGTTCCTGATTTGATTGATATTGCTTTATCGGAAATCTAGTAATTTTAAATAGTTGGAATAAAGAAAATGCTCGATTGGTTAGAAGAATATTTTTACAAAAGACGTTTGAAACGAATGGTCAATACTTTATCTATTGAGTTCAAAAATGATGAATCGTGCGTTTCGTCAACAGTTGACCTAGGGGAAACCATTTCATTTGGCGAAGCAATAACTCGGCAAATAGACTCTCGTAAAGATAAATCGATGTATCTTACATCGCTTGACATAAAAATCTGATATTGGAAATCAAATGAAGACACTTAAGACGATTAATCAACTGTTAGACAATCTTCTACCACCTAAGATATGGGCTGTATTAGGTCAATTAAACCTCATATCTATCCTAGTTTTTGTCTGCATTGGTCTATATGGAGACTTTAAAATTACAGAGTTATATGCAGGTTGGTTAATTGCAGGTGTTGGCATATTTTTGGGAGCGCTTGCAACACATAAAGCCAGTAACTAACGTGTTGGAAAAGATATAAAATATATGTATATAGGTTGTAAATGGTATATAGGTTATGAATGACTTGCAAAGTAAAGAGTGGAACAGAATGGTTTGGAAAAACTTGAAAAGGATTTTTATTTCAGGTGTATTTTTCATACTAGTTACTAAGATGGCTAGTATTCTATTTCCAGCTAAATCATATGATGATGTGATAATTGTTGGGGTTCTTTTAGGCGCTCCAGTAGTCGGCTTTATGTTGAAGTTTATCCATGAATTTATTTTGTTTGAAATAAAACTGAAAAATTCAAAGCAATAGTGGAAAACAAAACTATGGATTATAAAACGGCTTGTTATGCCTTGGTAGGTGTCGGTATTGCAACAATGTTCTTAGCAGATCCTGTAGCTGGTTCATTGATATTAGTCGCATCTTCAATTTTTGCTGTTGCAGACTCGATTTCAAATAAAAAGTGATATTGGATTAACGGAAATGACTGAATTATTGATAGTTTTTATTGGTTTGATTTTGCTGTGGTTATTAACAGGCTTTTACTTGTCGAGTCAGTATCAAAAAGTTATTAAAGAGGTGGAAGCTTTTAGAGAGAGTATCAAGTCTCATGTCCTTGAAAATGGCACAACTGATGAAAAGCTTTACCAGCTAGTTATAGAAGAATCACGAAATATATTGCCTGTCGAACATGAGGCCGTTAAAGCCCATAAATCGGCAAATAATTGATATTGGAATGCTGGAAAAAATATGAAACGAATTGACAAGTTAATAAGCAATGAAGGGTTTGGGCTTCGCTCATGGGATGACAAATATTCCAAAGGTGTATGGGTTTGCTTATCACCAAATTCATATGATCTTGAAGAAGTAGAAAGCGCAACTGATGCTGGTGATTTAGATATGATACCAGCTACCGAATATTTAGAGTCTGTTGACTGGTTGCCTTTTGTAACTGGCAACTCATTCATGGATGCTTTAGCAAAGCTTGAAGAACGGCTTTCTAAATTACCTGAAGAAGAGTTAAAACGTGCTTCACAATGGGGATGGGCTGTAAATAATGCCATTGCTCACTTAAGAGAAGTAAGCAATTCGTCAAACGGTTATGGCGGTATGGAAGGTAAGTTCAAGACCTTGCCAGAGGACTTCAGAGATTCAGAGAGTTAGATCGCAATTGGTAATGAGCTTAACAAGCTCAATAACGTTTAGTTGGAAAAATTATGGATATATGGCATTGGTTGTTGCTTTTTCTAGTTCTCTTTGGGGTTAGAAAAGAATTAATTAACAGTTTTAAAATTGGATATTACGAACAAAAACTTAAAAATCGAGGGTGCGACATTTCTTATGTGAAAAATATTAGTTTAATTGAAATCATTAAATTAAAAACATAGTCGGAATACAAACCATGACTACTTATATAGAAAGCGATATTGAGAATAAATTCATAATGCACCAAGACCATGCACATGCATGGCTAGAAGTACCATCAGAATTAGCCAATAGGTTGCTAGGTGACAAAGTTTCTGATTATTCATACATTAGCGATGACTGCAAAACTGTTTACCTTGAAGAAGATTGTGATGCCACTGCTTTTATAGAAAAGTTAAACGAGAGCAAAACTACCTATGAAATTGTAGAACAATGGCATGATGGTGATTGCTTTGTTCGCTCGCTGTCTCATTTGCAGTATGTTAGCGACAATTAGAATATTTGAATGAGGAATAATTAAAGTGAAACTATCAACGCTTTTGTTCATCACTACAGGTCTTTCTTCATTGCCACTTTATTTTGAAGGTGTCTCCGTTGAATCATCACCTGTAATTGTATGGTGCATTGTTGTGGGTATGATTGTCCAACTATCAGTAGCTATTTGGATTATGGCTACAGGGGATAAAGCTAAAATTTAATGATTGGAAAACAAAACTATGGATTATAAAACAGCTTGTTATGCCTTGGTGGGTGTCGGTATTGCAACAATGTTCTTAGCAGATCCTGTAGCTGGTTCATTGATATTTGTCGCATCTTCAATTTTTGCTGTTGCAGACTCGATTTCAAATAAAAAGTGATATTTTTTAACTGAAAATTGTTCATGAACAATAAAATGTGAGTACCTGTTTAATGTTATTAAAGTCAAAAGTATATTTATTGGTTTTTTGTTTCGCTCTACTTTCCGGTTGTGGAAGTGATTATAGTGAAGTTATCAGTAAGCAATTTAATGCTGAATTCAAGGTAAAGCTTGAAAGTTTAGGCATTAAAGAGATAGTTGTTTGTCAGGGAACAGCGCTTAACTTCTTTGGTGAAAAACATTTTAATATGTTGATTGATGAAAGCCATTGTGTAGTTCAAAAACTTGGAATTCTCGTAGGGGATGAGTATGAAACAGCTACAGAGGTAAGGGTGTCTGAGAGTGCATATGATGTTCTGGCTGCTATAGATATTGATTATTCAAACGGTAAGTTCAGTGTTTTCCTACCTGAAAATGTTAGAAGTAAATACTCTCCTAATGAAGTTTTTTCTTTTCTGGCTGAAGTAATAAATCCATATTTAAAAAGAAAACAGGTTATGAAAAACCTAAAATTAAAATGGAAGGATGACTTATGTTGCAACGGGAATACTGAAGAAAACATCGAAAGTGATATTTTAACAATTAACACTGCGCTTGGTTTTTATTTTAAACTCAATGGAAGTTCAACTTGCCCTGATATTAATACTTTGCTTGATGACGGGTTTATCAATCCAAACGATGAAGGCTATGATATTTTAAAACAAGATTCTTCTATGTATAAAATAGTCAAAGATAGTCAAGGGGTATGCCACGCGCAAATCGTTCAATAATTGAGAGTAAGCAATGGCAAAAGATACAATTTCTTACGATGAAGGTAATGAAGCATTTAATAATAAGGTTCTCATATACCTTGGAACAAAACGTATAGTTGGAAAAAGAGCATGGCAATTAATCAGTCTCATATCATTGACTTGATACCTCAATTGATGAAAGACGAATACTTTCATCAATTACTAGCGTTGAGGACGCTTGCTGGTGTTGGTTGGGGCGTCAACTCCAAATTGTATCTATTAGTAGATGGCATTATAGAAATGCACAACGATTGTGAAGAGAGTGAATTTGTCATATTTGACGCAAAGAATATGACATATCAAAAGGCTACTCGATGCGACAATGGTTTTTTGATAACAGCCTATAAAAATAAGCAAGGCGAGATAGTTTTAGAGTTTAATAATCGCGGTTACTAAATTTTAGCATCCCAATCATTATCAGAACTTTCCATGATTATACAAACCTAAATCTTTTGGCCTAACGGCCTGTTTGCACCAGGGCTTATCAATTTAAACAAGCATAGATTAGTGCTCTGCCCTTTAGAAATTAATTAAATCAAAAATTAAAACTTATTGAAGCGAAGCGCTGCAAGGTTCTGCACTATTTCAAAATAGCGATTGTTGTTAACTGTGTATAACGTGTCTTTGTTATGCATGGTTATCAATATGAGGGTAAGACATTATCCAACTTCCAAATGATGGTATTTTTGTTGTTGGCGAGTTTGAACCAGCTTTGTGAGATACTTGCTTATCGGATATAACTAATTAATGATAGCTGTTAACCTTTTTAACTATAAAGATCAAAAAGGTTAAGTTAAATTACATGCTTGGGTTGAAATAGTTGCTTTTTTTAACTAGTATGTCCTTGTTGGTTAAATAAAATAACAAGGTGCTAATTATGAATAATTTTGCTTCACATCGTATAGAACAAATTATTGTGGAAAATGTTAAAACTAAAGTTTCTGTTAAAGCTACAAGTAAAGAGGTTTCTCAATTGGGTGCAGATGATTTTCTTAGTAAAGCAGATTTTGTAAGAGAGGCATTTTTACCAGCTATCGAGCGTTTAAATAATGGGTATAATTTGAAATGTGTTTGTTATGCTGCAAAAGTTTTAGCATCAATAACTGACAATAAATAAATATGGCAAAAAGTATTGGCGAAATTTGCGAGAAAAGTTCTAAGTTAGCAAGAGAAGCAATTAGTGTTCATGCTGACATTGAAAAATATTGCAATAAAACTGCTCAACGGTTGTTAAAAAATCCTAATTTTGAGTTTGGCGTTTTGCCAGACTCTATCGTTGAAAGTGCTTTTTATGGTGCTAATAAGCCAAGCGAGGGTTGGTCTAAATTTCTGAAAGATGAAATCAAAGCTGCTTTAAAAAGCAATGGGCAATTATAGTTGGAATACTTTGTTTGAGGGGATTTGTATGTACGTAGAGCAATTGGATTTAAACCCGACTGATAACCCTTTTGATCGGTTTTCCTTAGAGTTTTTAACATTAATGGAGAAATCTAACCATTGGGTTACTGTTCATCTCCTTGTATCTGTAGTCTCAAACATTGAGTCGTTAAAACTCTTTGTTAATGGACTGGACGATTCTGATGTTAAGGAAAAACTACTGAGAATTACTGAGTATGACGCTAATTATTACAGCAAAATAGTGGCAAGTTTGTTACCAAAGTTAAATTCACTGAAGTGAATTGGAATACAGGCTATGACTATGTATCAAGCAGGACAAAGGGTATTGGTAAAACAACTGCACCATCAGCATAGCATTGATAAAAAGCAGGCGTTCTTAGGCCGTGTGGTTGTAGTTGTTAGTAGCAGGGAATACAAATCTGGCACTAGATACTTTTTGCGTTTAGCTGCTTCGCCTAAACGCACCATTTTTTTGAATGAACAATATTTAGAAGCATTGGATGATCAGGTTCTTCATAGAAATGATGCACATTATTTTGATGTTGATTCCGCTAATGACATTAATGCTTTTGAACCCGAATTACGTGTAATTCACTCGATACCTATGCATCTAGGTAAAGTTGAAGCGATTGAAATTGATGATGGTGCAGATCTCAAAGTTTGTGAGTGGCGATACCTAGACGATGAAGGGGAATTAATTCATCAGTCAGAAGGCCAATATGGTAATACTATGGCTGCATTACGGGATGGTTTAGTAACGGTTATTGGTTTTCCAAGTGAATTTATGATGCGTGAAATTGAGCGGGTACGTGACAAAATTACTGCCCACTTTAGATAGTTGGAATAATAGCGAGGGATTTATGACACATGTAACTTTTAAAAGTCCAGATGGTAGCCCAGTTAAAATACCGATGGATAAATTGGTACTAAATGAACATACGAACTCAACAAAAGGTACTTCGTATCGAATAAAAGCAATGGGAAGTCTTGAGACTGATCCATACCAAGCAACTCTTATTGCTGAAACCACAGAGGGTAATTTCAATAAGTACAAAGAAAATTACCCAATGGCTCATTTGACTACTACGTCATCAGATTAATTTTCGATATTGGGAAGGCAGGAGAACGGTTATGAATAATGAAAAACAGCTCATTGATTCAGTTTTAAAGCTTTTTTGGACACCGAAAAGCACTCCTTTATGGAAGCATCATTTACCATCAATTTTGATAGGCACTGTGCTTTTGGCTTTATGTATTTTTATAGGTTTACAACCAGTTGAGTTTTTAATTCCTGTGTTTGTAGTTTTGCTGTTATCTCAACTTGCTTTTGGGGTTTGGGCTAGGGTTCGTTTTGGTGACAAAAACCCTAAAGAATCGAAATAGATAATGGAAGAAGAATGAAACTGATATATAGGAGTGAACTATCGTGGATAGTTTAACAGAAGAAGAACTAAAGTGGTTCAAATCACTTGAGCGCGTCTTAAAAAGAATGCCTGAGTCGGTTGAAATACTTGTGCAAGAGCAATTCAATTCACCTAAATACTTAAGCTCAGAAATACACCTAATGCGAAAAGGGGTTATTCATCAATCTCAAGAGGATTCTGGGGACTTAATGGCCTACCAACCATCTGACTATTCATTGATAAACACCACATTCAATAAGGTAGCTGCGAATAATCACGGCTATTAATCTATTGTAAATAGGAGGTAATGTTTTGAAATATACAGCAGAAAATCGAGATCGTATTCAAAGGAAATGGCAACAGTACTGGATGATGAATATAGTATTCAACTTATTTTCTTTACCGTTCTTATGCTTAGGGGTGTTTTCAATCATCGATTATACAACATCAGATATTAATCTTTTCTTTTTGCCAGCTGCAATTGCATTTGGAATTTTAATTTTATTAATCTTCATCTTATTGAACTATTTACTTACTTTATTTGTAGTGCGAGCTGTCTTTCGTAAAAGGCATCCTGACGTTAAACTCTTTCAAGACTCTTAAATTAGCTTGTAATTAATTAGTCATTTAAAATGATTGCTGCAAATGAATAAAATAGTTGGAAATTATGACAGGTAAAGAATTTGAAAAATTAATGAGAGACAATGGCTATACCCAAACAAGCCTTGCTGAACGTTGGGGGTTAGTTCGTCAAACTATTGGGAATTGTTGTAAAGCAGAAAAAGTTGATCCTCTTTACGCAGATGCAATAAAAGTTCTTGCATTTGAAAAGCAAGCGGCTGAATTTTTAAAAGTCGTTCAATTCTTCAAATAGCCTACACGGAACACCCTTTAATCTCTTTTGGCCTAACGGCCTGTTTGCACCAGGGCGTATCAATTTAAACAAGTATAGGTTAGTGCTCTGCCCTGAAGTTAATTAAATCAAAAATAAAAATTTATTGAAGCGGAGCGCTGCGAGGTTCTGCACTATTTTTAAAATAGCGATTGTTGTTAACTGTGTATAACGTGTCTTTGTTATGCATAGTTATCAATATGAGCGTAAGACATTATCCAACTTCCAAATTAAAAATCTACACCGCAATCTTGATTGAGCTTTATTGTTATAATTCTTTTACATATCTAGCGAGGCCTTTGGTCATCGCATTTTCGCCAATGGGCTAATCACTTAGCCTTTGGGTTCTGTGGTTTGCTCAGTTCTATAAGGAAACTAAAATGAACCCAGAAATAACAATACTATTAAAGCTTAATTCCAACGGCTGTATTGAGTGTGCTGTTTCAGATCACGATGCAAAAATCAAAGTTCGGATTATCGAAGAAGATATAAATGATGAGGCACATTTTTTTGTTGATGGTGTTGGTTACATTGAGCAAAGTGCAAAAGTATCTTTTGATTTAGATGTATTAACTAAGTTTTCTAAAACAGAATAAGGAGCTATTTTGAGATACTTAACTCCCACACAGAAACTTGATGTTCATGCATTATTATCAAAATCCCCTGCATTACCTGAAAAGGGCTTTGAGGACATTTTTAAATCATACCCCTATTTACGTGATGAGTTTGATGGGCGTGTAGCATACGTTGAAATGATATTTGTACCAAAATCTATTCGTGGCAATGGCATCGGTAAAGCAATGCTAAAAAATTGGTTAAATGAGCTACCAAGTGAAATTGAAGAAGTTTGTTTGACGGCTATTAATGGTTGTTCTGGTGATACTCTTGAATTTTATAAGGCATTTGGTTTTCAGTTGAAATATTCGTCTTTTTCTAAAAAGACAGATGATCATACTCGCAGAATTATGATTCTGGGTGTTAACGGACATAAAACGGCAAGCCCTATACCTCTTATGCCTGGGCAAAACGCCCACTATATGCTTGGAATTGAATAGTGTTTAATTATCCTCTTTAAAAAGGCCGCAAGGTCTTTTTTTTTGCTTGTTTTTTGTTATCTATTTTAACTTTACATGTTGATAATGTTAATTAAGATAACTATAATCTTTGTTGATGTAATTAATATTAACGAGGTTGTTTTGTCACATTCTGAACTTGTTGAAATTAAGCTTTGTATTGGCTTGGTGGGAGTTTGTGTAATATCAATTACTAGTAATAGTGATTTGGTTTGGGATCATATTACAAGTATCGGTGCTGAACGTTGGTATTCTCAACTACCAGAACATTCATCGCCAGTTGAAGGGGTTTACATTATTCATGCTAAAGTGGAGTGTTCAGGAGGGCAGATAAAATACACGGTGTTGAACTCTGAAAGTGTATAGGAGATTGTTCATGAACAATTTAGATGTAATTAAGGAATAAGAACGATGTTTGATAATTTAAAGCAAAAATTAATTTGGTTTGTAATCGGTGGTTTTGTTTGCACACTCCCATTTATCTACTCAGCTGGTGAAAGCAAAGCATTAAAGGAGCGCAATGTTATATTAGTTGATGTTTTATGTAGTTTGCCGAAAGACATTTTAACGGCTGAAATTAACAAAATAGAATTGCCTAGCGATGCAAAGGAACTATTAAAAGGAATGGATAAAGAGGCTGCGGTTTTAATGTTTCGTGACAGTTTCCTTAAGGACTGTGACTAAATTGTTTCGCAGAGAATAGAGGGTGCAACCAATATTCTCTGCTATCAAATTTAACTATTAAGGAGTTAAAAATGACTATAAACGATACTACTTCCAGTAAACCTAAAAAGCAATCAGGTAAACAACCCCCTGTTAATGTCATCAAAGCCCTACTCACATGCATGATGCCTTTAGGGATTGGTTTGTTTTTCTTGATACTTTTTCTTTATCTTAACTCAATCATTCCCACAGGGGCGGTTGATGAGTTCCTTAAGATAAACAAAGAAAACATAAATTATATGTTCTTCTTTATTTATCTAAATATTTTCTTTTTGTTTTTTACGGTGTGTGTTTCTGTAACATATTTCAACGACCATTCTGTAGGTGGTTGGGTATTTTCGAGCATATTGCTTTTTATTAGTTATTGCTTGCTGCTATGGCTTTACTGCCATAGTTTCTTTTCGATTGATGGGTTGTCTCCACTTCAAGATAACCTAGCTACTTTTATATGGCTGCCTATTTGGCTTTTGGTCGGGGGGTATTTTTGCCACTTCGTAAGTAGCAAAGGCCGCTAAGTATGTTTACAAAATTTGGAATTTTTAATATGAAAAAAATAATGACAGTATTGTTATTGGGTGGATTAGTTGGCTGTACATCAGTTGCTTCCGATTACAGTGTAAGTAGCGATACATCTAAACTTAATATTCAGCCCATAACTTCAAACAAAAGCTTTAAAAACTACGCCTTAAAGCATGATGTGGCTATTGCATCTGATTCAAGCGGTGATGTCTTTCTTTTGTTACCCGATGATTTTGATAGGTCTTTTGTATTCACATCAATTAAGTTTGTAGAGGCTGAACAAAAATGCGAATTTAACATTTTGACGCCTGTAGCTGTTGATGGTGCTGCTGTAAATTCCGTAAAGATAGCCTCTCGCTTGGAATTTGAAAAATGCCACCCTAAATTTAAAGGTTATTCTTTGATCACTACCAAAACCAACGTTAAGTTTTCTGGTAAAGCCTCTAGATCTGAAGCTGTTGGTACTTATATACAGTGGAAAAATAAAGGGGTTGTTCGAGAAAAGCTCATTGCCACACCTGTTTACTTTGTAGGGCAATAGTCAATGCGGTGTTGTGGGTAATGTATGGCGCTATCACGCTTTCTTTTAGAATGATGTGATAGTTGTCGCTTGAGTAATCAAATGCGCTCATAGTGCGATTTAGAGCGTCACATTTGAGGTTTTAAGTTTATGGATGAATTTGCTGTTATTGTCTTTTCACTGTCCTTAACGATTTATATTGTTAATAGATACAGAATTAAAGCGCTTAGTCTAAAGAGTAAGAAATACTTATCAGGTTATGCTGTTTTTAATATTGGCAATATAAAAGATGCTAATATTGAACCTTGCGAGATAGGACTTAGCCTTTGTGTTTCTGAAGGTTTTACTGAAGCGCAATTTATTTGTGAGCTAACAAAGCGCGCTATGCTTCAAGCAATTAATAAATCCCCCAACGTTCTACCTGAATTTGTGACAGTAGAGCTTGTTAGTATTGAGTGCAATTAATTTGGCAGAGTAAATTTTAGTAAATCCCCTGATGGTTTTGGTGCTTTGTTTTTGCCTTCGCAGGTTTGCATCAAAACCATTTTCAACTTTTCTTTTTAAGTGTCTTTCTTAATTGTTAGTAGCGCTGATGATGGTGCAATAATATTTTCTACAATGAAGTTATTCAGTATCTTCGGTTTGATCATTGCTATAGCTAAAGTGATGCTGAAATAGAGCACTAAAAAGCTATAAGCGTAGTTCAAAAACTCATACTCGATTTGTATATTTAAGACGTACAGCTTCAGCCAAATAGCTAGATGTAAAAAACCATGAAATAAAAAGATGCGCCTAACCGTTTGGTAGAGTCGCCCAAATACGTATGAAAGCTTAATGTGCAAGTAGAATAAAATGATTACAAAGATTACATTTATAAAAAACAGGTACAAATATAGCATTTGGGCATTAACTTGAGGGTGATCTTTCAGTCTTGTGAAGTTAAGGAATGTTTCTACCAATACTGCTGTTAGTCCGTATTTCACACAGGCCGTAACAATAGTTAAAAAATCAGTAAGCCTTTCTCTATTCTTGTTTGCTCTATAAATTGCAAGTAAAAGTGCTATTACGTAAAAGCAGAGTAATAGTGTTTGCATTGAAAATACATCACTACCAGGGGTAATCATTAGAAGTTTGTTGTATATTTTTTCTAATAAGCTCATTTTCTTATTCATTCCCTTGATTCAAAGAAAAACCAGCGTTAGCTGGTCTTTTCTACTTATCTTTCTTTTTTCTTAGGTTGGATGATTATAATACCACCTGTATCGTAAAGTTTTCTCTTTTCTTTCTTTTTTGGGTTAATAATAATGATTCCACCTGTGTCGTGCAGCTTGTTGATTTCTGCATTTAACTCATTAGGATTGGTCGATAGTGTTGCTGCTAGTGTTAAAGTGCTAAGTAGCATAATGTTTCCTTCATTTGTTAGTAAATCCTTTTTTCTAGCAAATACTATGCCTGTCATTATCCATTCTTTTTGACGGTCTTTTTTAAAAGAAAATAATAATTTTGTTTGGGGAGTGACTATGGTTACAAGCGGAAATAAGTTGTGTGTTAACACGAAGTGTTATCCATGACTTATTCTGTGGTCTTGCTTGCAAGATGTGACCTTAGTTGAGCGACCTTTTGTTCATGAACAATTATTTTGTTCGTAATTATTGCTTTAATTTATGTGTACTATTTGTAATCAGTAATATAAACAAGGTGATGATTATGAAAAGTGAAGGTGTAGGAATTTTAAAAAAGGTTTCATATAAGCCTGGTGGTGTAGTGTCGGTAATGGTGGCGATTTATGCGGGGAAAGATGGTGATAATTCAAGGTTATTGAGTGCAATTCTTAACGCTAATCAAAGTAAATGTGAAGGTTTGCAAGCTGTGGAGTTTGAATTAAAAAATGCCCAATCAACCGATGTTGACGCGACATTGTTAGTCGATTTGGAAGTTTTAAATCTTTACGCTTATAAAGGAAAAGGTGAGTATATTAATTATTCTGGCCTTTTAACATCTATTTCGATTAGAGAAAAAAAGAATAAACCACTCAACTAGTGGTTTATATCATTTTGGGCGGCTTGTTCTTGCCGCTCTTTTTCTAGTTTTTCAATAATAGCTTCTCGCGTGAAACTTAATGGGTGTTCAGTCTTATCTTTAAGTCTTTTCCAATCGTCATCATTCATTGTCAAAGTGAAGCGAGGTTTTAATTTCTCGTTTTCGGCTATTGTTGGCCTCCCTTGCTTGTTGCTCTTATTCATTAATATTTCTCCAACTTGTTAGATTGAACACTTCGAGTAAGCGCCTCCACTCATAAAATGAAGGCCTTTTTTTACCGTCAATTATTTGTTCAATTTTCGTTTTTGTGCAGCTCATTATTAATGCCATTTCTGAAATTGATAATCCAATAAAGATCATCATCGCTAAGAACTCGTATTTGTTAGGTGGAGCATAGTTAATATTTGTTTCTAAATAATAAGGGCTGTTTCTTTTCAGCGAGATTTGAGCCAGTGTATTTCTTTGTTCTGCGCTTATCTGTAGGCCGTCATCTGAAGCCCCTTTGTTTACATCAAAGTTTGTCACTTTTGATAATACACATGCTCTTACTTTGGGTGGGTGATAAATTTTAGGGGGGCAAATGATAGGTTTTATTTTTTGCCATTCTTCAAATGTAAAAGAGGTATCTTCAGTTGCCAGCTTACGGCCTGATGCTTGAGGAACAAAGCTAAATCCATCATATTCTAACTTTCCTTTGATACTATTTTCGCTAATTTTTTCGAAAGGAACTCCTGATAATTCAGCGAGTTTTTTCTTAGTAAGCATTTTCATCTTAATCATTTGCCAAAATTCATGCTTTGTTGGCCTTTGTGATGTCGAAAATACTTCAGCTCTTATATCTGGGTAGCGTGGTTTAAAAACGATTCTTTCTTTTAGCTCTAAACGTTCTAAAAGAGATTGCCAGGCTGAAGCTGGTACAACTTGTCCTTTTTCATGAAATGATGGGCTACACCATTTACTGGCTGTTTTAGATGCTACAACCCAATACCTTGCTAAATCATTCGTTCTTAAACTATGCGCTTCTTTTACCGCATGTATGTCTATAAGTGATGGAGGTGAATATTTTGAAACGGGTCTTATTTTACCGTGATGTTGAAATGCATAATGCTCTAGAGTGGCTTGATTAAGCTTTTTTGATGATGTGTTTAACGCTAAATCATCTAGTAAATTTTGTACTGTTTTTTCCATAGTGATAGCTATTAAGTGTGAATTAATCTTTTAATAGCTACAATTGTACATGATTTTATATATAATAACGGTTGAAAAAAAAGCGAGGCCATAGGTCATCGCGCGTTTTTGGTTAATCCTAGTATGCTCGGGCTTAAAGTTTTTAAGCTCTACTTGTCAAGTTTAAGGTGTTCCCGCACCTTAAGCTTTCGCTATTCTACATTAAGTGTAGTTAAAATTTCAACAAAACTTGACAAAATGTCAAGGTGGTTTGTTTTGAGAAAAGATTTAACCGAAGAACA
>Ga0208895_1000454_pt1 | contig 18970 bp, 20 predicted proteins | sample ETNtaG_10_FD_185765 | JGI IMG/M metagenome (GOLD analysis project Ga0208895, IMG submission 185765) | Marine microbial and viral communities from oxygen minimum zone, Eastern Pacific Ocean - ETNP201302SV82 (SPAdes) (version 2) | ecosystem: Environmental > Aquatic > Marine > Oceanic ... | reverse complement strand
CCCGCCGCACTACCTACTTGTTAAAGCGTAGTGCGAGTCAAAACTTGATATAGATGGTATTGCCGATTAGCAATATGCAGCAGTTAGGAATAGGAACTTTTCGCTTCTTGGGCTTCAGACACGGTTACCTGTAACGCCTCAAGTTGCTTTTTACCTACCGCCACATCAGTCATGTCATAAATCATCATACTGATAAAATCCACTTTGCCCGTAGTTGATGTAAGTGGAGAAAGCGTGATGTTTTGGTACATGAAAGACTCACTACCTGTAATCGGCCGGTAGTTGGGAAACTTGAACAAATAGGGGCGCTGCTCCCATGTCATGAACGCGCGTGTTTTTAAGTCGAAGACAGGCTTCGCTTTTTTCATAAACCAGTCTTGCTTAATGGCAGGAAATAGTGAGAACAAGGTCTTGTCTCTTACTTCACTAGGCAGAAGGCCGCTGTGACTTTCCATAAAGCCATTCCAAACTTTAACAGTAAAGTTTCTATCTAAAACAACAATACCCACATCGACCGTCTGAAGCATATCCATCATCCAATGAAATTCTTGGAACTCATCTAAATGTTGGCTCATTAAAAATCCTCCAACAAGTGGGCAAGTTTAGAATTCATCATCTTCATCGACTCTTCGGTAAATAACAGTATTAAGTCGCACTGTACGTTGTAGCCCTCTAGACCATAGCTAAGCTCTATCGCTAAGGTACGCTTCCATTTGATTTGATTCATGGCAATAATTTCAGTGATAGCGCGGTGCTGGCCAAGTACTATGGGGTGGCCCTGACTGAAGTTAATGTCCATTTGGTTCGCCAAACCCGTTAGGCAAGTGCCAATAAGTATGCTGGCGGCGTCCATCAAGAGCTCTAACTGAAGTTGATCGTCTACTTCCCCTTCCACATTAAGTATTTTAGCCACATCATCAAAGCTTGAATCGCTTAAAATACACAGTGCTTCACCGCTCACTCCCGGCCCCAAAAAGCCTTGGCATACCGCGGTAACCTGCTCGTGGCATTCAATATCTGAAAGCATCATGTGAAGCTCTGAGACTTCAATAAGATTTACATTAGGAATGGGCAGCTCTACAAATACATTCATTGTACGGGCAAGGTGATCACCCGCTTGGCCCATAGCAATGTTAGTAATTTCCTGGTAGCAATCGCGAATATCCGGGTCTAGCGGGGACGCTTCTACAACGTCTTCTTCCTCAGTATGAAGAATATTGTACTTATCTAACACCTCAGCCAGCTTTTTAGGGTCAACGGGCTTTCGAATAAAATCTAAGGCACCTAAGGAAGTCACCCGGTCATGAGCTTCTGGTTGAATATCTCCAGATACGACAATAACTTTCGTCTTAAGGCCCTGCTTCTGAATTGCTTCCAGCGTGCCGTACCCATCGAGAACGGGCATATTAAGGTCAAGCAGCAAAAGGTCACCTTTTCCCTCTGCCAGCGCCGTCAGCGCTTCTTGCCCATGTTTGGCAAAATGGACCGCTACTTCCCAATCTTGAGGAAGGCACTTGGCCACTTGCTTGCGGGCAACCAGAGAGTCGTCACACACGAGTACAGAAAACATTAAGTTCTTTTACCACCTAGCTTTTTAAACCTGAAACCACTGGCATTTTCTAGCAATTTCAATTGTATCGGCACAACTACAATGAACTGTAGTAACGATTTTCCCGTTTACTAACTAAACGGCTGGGTTACTACTTTTATTATCAGATAATCTTCCGTATATAGTGATACGAAACGCCTCTCTAAGAAATAGCACTTTTGGGGAATATTGCCAGCCGACTTTGCTTTGCCTTAAAACTCTGTATTTATAAAACCGGCCCAGTTATCTTGCTTTCAAATGGTTAAACAAACAGCCCAAAAACAATGGGTAACGCGACAGCAGTGAATATGCCGTTCACGCATAAGCCCAATGTGGCCATTGCCGCTACATCCTCTCCCATTTGAATAGCTTTTGCCGTGCCTACCGCGTGAGCAACCGTGCCAAGCGCAATCCCCTGTGCTTGTCTATTCGTTACATTAAACAAAGAAAACATTGAAGTGGCCATAATCGCCCCTACCACGCCAGTTACAATAACAAATACTGCAGCTAATGCAGGAATGCCGCCTATCTGGGCGCTTGTTTCCATAGCTAGCGGCGTAGTAATTGATTTAGCCAGCATAGTAAACTGCATGGCCCTTGGTGCATCTAACACAAACAGTGTTAACCACGCCCCAATTGGCGCTAGCACGCCCCCAAAAGCAATGCTTACTAAAAGACGCCAACCATAGTGTTTGAGTTTTTGCCACTGCCGATAAATAGGCAACGCTAAGGCAACGGTAATTGGTCCTAACAGCCAATATAATAAAGATGCTGCATGTTGGTACGCAGTAACTGACGTATGGGTAAGATACAGCCCTAGTGATACGAGAAGTGCAGTGGTAACGATAGGGTGAGCTGCCGGATGCCCTTTACATAATCTATTGACCCAAAGTGCTGCGATATAGCTTACAATAGAAACGCTTATCCAAAACAGCCCACGTAAACTAAAGACGTGATTGAGCGCCTCAATCATTTGTACCTCCTTCGTTCTTATTGATGTTGTTTAGCTGCGTTTTATGCGTGCTTTTGGTATTAAGAAGCGCCTGAGTCAGCCACGCTGTGAGACCTAAACAAAACGAAGTGGTAATAATAATTGCGATAGCGATAGCAAGGGCGTTAGCCTTGATATCAGACCAATAAATAGATACGCCCAATACCGCTGGCACAAAAAGCAGCGACATATGCTTAAGGGGGAAGGTAACAGCCCGAGCAACCTGGCGCTCTGTTTGGGGAAAGGCAAATAAAACCCCTACTAATAAAAGAAGCCCCACCAATGGGCCTGGCACGGGAAGAGAAGTTAGGTTAACGATGAGCAAGCCAACGTAGTATGCAGTAAACACCAACACTGCCCCTACCACCGTGTTTATCGCATTTCTCACTTGCTCTCCCTTTTTTTACCCGTTTAGCAAAACAGTGTAACCATTAGCAGGTTTAACCACCAGCAGTACCATGGTCTTATGTGGGAAGAGTATGGGAAGTGCAGGCACTCGCTAAAAACGCCACGTTTGCACAGTAATTAGCAATATAAAGTCGGCAATGGCGAGTCGTCAACTTAGCCTGTGTGCCAGTACTGATAGTAATATTTGTGCGTTATTTTAAACGCTTCGCCACCGCGCATGACAACTCGCTGTTGATTCAATTTTTGTTCTATATGCATTACGTATTTTGCGTTAACCGCTACCGACCGGTTACAGCGTTTGAAGTGGTGTTCGCCTAACCGCTTTAACAAATGGCACAGGGTGGTACGAACGATGTAACTTTCCGATAATGTCTGCACACACATGTAATCCCCCGCTGCTTCTATCCACTTGATGTCTGCGGGGTTCAAACAGCACCATCCGTTTTCTGCGCGTATTCCTACTACATTTGGCTGCGCGTTTTTATAGAGCTGCTGCCTCAATGTAGCTAAAAGCGCAGATTCAGATACGCCATATTGCTTACATAATCCTTTTACTAACAGGTTAAATTGAACATCGCGCTTGTGGCAATAGTGCTTAGCTTTAACGTGTTCAACAGTGCACCGCACCTGCTGTTCATTAAACGGAGACGTAATGAACCCTGAAGCATTATGGTTAAATGCCAACATGGCTTCTTCGTCTTTATCTCCTACAGCGAGCCAATGCTTTGAAGCGAGATTTCGGCTAGACTTCGACACGCTATAAAAACCGATGGACTGGGGGTGTTTCTCAGCAAGTGCCAAACTATGTCCAACCGAATGCGCGCCGTAAACATGTCTGAATAGGCCGATCTTTTCAAGCATGGTACAAAGCGAAGTTTGCATAGCAACAGATTGTAAGAAAACCAGTGCGATCATCTGCGTTCCCTTGCACGTGTGAACCGTACTCGTGTTGAATATTTTCGAATCGTCTTAGCCCGCAACCAGCCTAAAGCGAATACCAGTTAGCGTGAAAAAAGGGGCTACGCATTACGTAGCCCAATTGCCAGGGCATAAAGGTTTTCACTAGCGTTTTGCTGTTAATACACTGGGGCTTGCATTAATACGGCGTGCAATATGTTGAGCGGTTTCAGATGCATTGTGCGTCACAGCAAAGGTCAACATATCTTGGCCATTACAAACTAATCCATCGTGCAGATCTCGCATGCTCAAACCTGTCGCCTTTACTGCGCGGTGTAGCTGCAAACGGCTATCACTTTTAACAGCCTTACAAATGGCGATTAACTCATTCTCAAGAGCTTTGGGGTAAGAAGCTGCGCTTGCAGCTGAAACGGTTAGCGACAAACTAATGCCAATTAAAGCAAATTGGGTAACACGGCGTGACATAAACATAACAAGTTCCTCTGATAATATTCGGTGACGCGGTGACGACCTCTTTTTGTCGCCGCATCATTAAATTAGTGAAACTATGTTAAGTTCACGCTATAAAAACGTTAAAGCACCGCTATATGCGATATTGCGACAAGCGTACAAAAGCTAAGGTTTAATAATCGGTCTAAACTGTTATTAGTCGTACTTAACACACACTTTGCAACATTATTAAACTGAGCAACGTAATAACCGTTACGTGTAGAGATAGGGAAAGAGAGGAATTATTGGTGGCGTTAATTTATTGAAAGCTGACAACGGGGGTCAAACCACTCGACCCCGCTCGTCTAAATCACATTGTTTGCGCGTGACGCGAGTGTGCTTTAGAAAATGCTGTCTTGGTGGATTTTGATAAACATACTCGTACCAACTTTTGAGTAGTCAATCTTGTATTCTTTACCATTTAGCGTTTGTATAAACACTAGTGTTTTTTCGTCGCCGAAAACATCGCTGGTAGTAACATCTACCAATTCCATATCCATCATTTTAGCATCGCGCTTGTTTTCAGGCACTTTGCCTTCGTACTGCTTGATACCTTTATAAGTTACAATAATAGGCGGGTGATCATCGCCATTGATAACCAATAAATCTAATTTTCTTATTTTGTGAATGATGGTATTTCGACCACTAGTAATGAAGGGTTTTTCAGTCATTCTTATCTCCGCGACCGCTTACCTGCTTTTTTGATTATTAACAAAGATTCTGAGTTTTTGAGTTTATCACGATGTTAATAAACAACACATCAGCATTTGGTTGATATATGCGTGCAAAGTATAAACATAAATTACACAAAATGAGCAATAAATCGCTATTTTTTGCACCTTTGGTGTTTAAATACTCACTTTTTACCATTGATATCGATAAACAAACGCGCCGTTTTAGTCGGCCTCAATAAAAATGCAAACAACAAAACAATCAAAGGCCTAACTTTTTTTACCGATACAAAGGCTATTACTGCCACTTAATCCACGGCCTGTGTACCAGGTTTTGAATAAGCTTGTCGCAGGGCGACACCTCAGAAGAGGCAAATACACAACTTTCTGCGTCGTTTATATCGACTTGCGCAACAATATTAGATACTGAAATTTCTATGTCTAAATCGGTGTCTAGCTGTGTCATTGGTAAAATAAACTCAACGCGATTAGTGAACGCGCACGATGTTTCAGGGGGAGCTGCTTCAGACTCTGACCCACAGCCTGCGCTGCCTAGATGATAGGACCACTCCCGCGTTTCCTTAGCGTTTTTAGATACGTCCAACCTTAGAAATTGATGCCCGTTTCGTCGATTTGAGAACATCGAACTATCGTTAAGCGGTGAAGGCTGTGTAAGGGCGTCGGCGTGATTAACGTCGAAAGGCAGCCCCATCGTAAAGCGAAGATTAGTCGCCAGTTTTAACAGCTCTTCTGAAACATCAAGCACTAGTTTACTGTTGGCATCGTCTGGGGTGATACACTTATTGTGAAACTTCAATAAGGCTTCGTTCGGCGTTTGCCACTTTGTTTGTTTAAACTTAACTCGCTGCCACTTCCCATCAATACGCACTTCTGGCTTGCTTAGGTAAAACCCAAAATAGTCGATATTCCAACGGTCTTGCCCGATACTCATGATCATAGGGCATGCCCCCGTGTCTACACCCACCAGTTTAAAAGGGATTTCACCTGGCTCGCGCCCTTTAAAGTCAATAACGTCGCACCCAGCTAGCGCAAGCAGCGCTGTTAAAAGAAGCGAAGGCATGGCACCCATGCGAAAAGGCATTTTCATGTAATTATTTACTTCCTATAAATATTCAGCAATTTTGGTACGAATAACTGCTTGTTTAACACCCGCTGTTCTAGGCGTTTAGTTCAACAATCTGCATTTTCGCCAATAGTGATGCTTTTAGCCTTTGTGAGTCAAGGTACACGAGCAAATAGAAACAATAATAACGTGCGGCTTAAAGTAACAATGGCGAAAGCTTATACCACTTAGTTACACCAAAGCTTTAAGTGTAAAAGGGTGTGATAAGATAAAGATACATTAAAAGGTGGTGTAAGACCTGAAAAACACGGCTTAGTGAACAAAAATAAAGCAAACAAATCACAAAGCCACTAGCGAGGCGTGACAAGGCAAATAAAACTGCTTATACTTGCGCTCGCTCGTGGTTGTTACGCAAAGCTATTTGCAATTAAAAACTTCACAGCACATTTCAAAATGGCCCCATAGCTCAGTTGGTTAGAGCATCCGACTCATAATCGGCAGGTCCCCTGTTCAAGTCAGGGTGGGGCCACCATTTTCCGCCTGCGTTTCCGCTTTGGCGAATTTAGGCATTTCTATCCAGCCAGCGTTTCACCGTAGTCCAGTTTACAGCAACACCTTTACGAACAAGCCAGCGCTGAAGCTCTGCTTTACTTGCCCCTTTTTATAGCGTTTTAGCAAGTGCACTCGATTCAGTGTACGAAAATAGTTTGAAATCGACTTATCCACGTACGAAAAAGGTTTTCAGTGTGTATCAAGAAAGTTCTATCGTCTGTGAAGCCCTTGCTATGCTTGAGCTGTAGAGAGCCGCTATTAGTTATCTTTTAGTTTTTATTTATTTATCTATTACTGAACGTTACTGTATGTGTATAAGTATCAGCTGTATCGGTTGTAAATCACGAGATGACTGAAGACGAAAAGCGTATTGAACAAGAAGCCATTAAGTTTGCTAAGAAGAGCCGTACTGCCATTGCAAACGAATTGACTGACAGAGAAAGATTCCCTCCTGAAGATGAACCCGTAGCGGTCTTCATGGCCGGCTCCCCAGGCGCGGGGAAAACCGAAACCTCCAAAGGGTTTCTGCAAGAAGTTGAAGCTACCAATGTTATTCGATTAGATCCCGACGAATTACGTCACTATTTCGAACAATATACGGGAGACAATTCATTCCTATTCCAAAGAGCGGTCTCCTTTATTGTAGAGCGAACTCTAGACAATGCGTTTAATCGTAAGCAGTCATTTTTGCTTGATGGAACGTTATCAAATTACGCTATAGCCGAGAAAAACATTAAACGGGCTATTGATCGAGGTCGCGCAGTTCTCGTATTGTTTGTATACCAGTCACCAGAGTTAGCATGGAAGTTTGTTCAATCTAGAGAAAAAGTCGAAGGTAGACGGATTAACCCTGAAATATTTGTAGAGCAATTTTTAGAATCTCAAGCGGTAGTACGGAATCTAAAGCAGCAATTTGGTGGTCAGATAAAAATAGATCTATTGTTAAAGGACAACGAGGGGGGCACTCGTATGTACCACGCTAACATTCAGGCTGTAGAAAATCATGTTAAGCAAAAATTTACTCGCGAGGCGCTTACTACCCTGATACAATCGCAACCCGCTCATTAATTGGGCAATCAAATGGGAGAATGATGATGTTTGCCAGATTTAAAAACGGCCAGACAACCAAATACAACTCCAGCCTGTCTGAGTTTGTCCGCAATGCCGACTCGTCTAGAAAGAAAAAGGTATACAGCCGTGTTATTGATAGAGCTGTAGAATCTCAGAATTCAGTAGTGAAGCAGGCTGAGCTACTACAAACTCGCTAATATTCGAGGGAGCCAGATACTCCCTCTATCGTTTTGTCTCTTTTATGCTAATAAAGCTGACATCAGTTCAAGTCGCTGTTCCTTGCATAAGCTTGTTAACTGTTTTGTAAGTTGTCCTAACGAACTTTCGTCACTACAGCTTTTAACTCCAGCGTATTACGATAGCCTTTTACATATCCTATCTGCTGGCTCTCTTAATTCCTCCGCTGTCAAAACCGTATAACCAGCACTAACATCACTGCGGCTGGCCTTATGATTCAGTAGCTGTTTCAAGGTGTAAGTCCCGACACCGATCGTTTCAGCAACAGAGCAGAAAGTTCGGCGCAGGTCGTGAAGAGTAAAAGAAATGTCAGCCCTTTCGTTTATTTTTTTAATTATCTTTTTAGGCTCCACCACTCTGCCATGATGGTTGTCAGCACCAAACACAAAACCCGAAACGTTTTCTTATTTGATGGAAGAAAGTCAATAATGAGACCTAGCACTTGAGAATCGTAATATCGAGCGCGTTTCTCCGAGCCTGATAATTTCTCGATGGCCTGTTCTGTAAACCTGAATTTTGTTGCTGACATGCTGTGCTACCTCTGTGTTACTTTGAGCGCAAAATCTAATGCGCTGAATTGCTTAAAAAATTAAGCAATAGAGATAAAAAACTCAACAACCCATTGATTTATATTAAAAATTAAGTAATTACTAGGTAAATAAAGTAACTACCGGTAAACGCTCGGTTCGAGTTTCAAAATCGGCAGGTCTCCTGTTCAAGTCAGGGTGGGGCCACCATTTTTTCTACGTTTTAACGATAGTTATTACTTACATCTTTCGTAGAACACTATTTCTTCGAAATTAATCCCCACATATTCAAATGATTTCATCTCGTCTCTAAGGTCGTTGTGCATATGAATATTTTCGGCAGAAAAAACTCGAGCACCGAGTACGTCACTTACAAGCACATTGAGTCTCAAAATACATTGTTATTAAAACTGTCATATCCTGTCTGTAGCATTTATAAATAGTTGTTCTATTTACTGACTGGTTTGCTATTAGATGAAGTTGCCGATGTCGCGCCATGCCTTTTATTCCATGACTGGCACCTTCACCATACTGTCTATTCTAGGCCAGGTTTCTACCAGTATTTATAGCCCCTTCTTTTACGACTTAGCGATTATGTATAGCAGTCATGTTGGGGTTATTGAAAAAAGTGTAGCGATTTTTCTTATCGCTTTTTCCATTTCACAGTTACTGTCTGGCTTCATCTGCGATTATGTAAATAAGCAGTCGTTTTTGCTATACGGGCTCTTGGTGTTTATGGCTGGCACCGCTATGGTCACCCTTGCCGATAAGGAGTCCACTTTTCTTATTGGTCGTATTATACAGGGGCTCGGCGGCGGTGTGGGTGTGTCAGTTTCCCGTGGCTTATCCCGGCAATTATTTAATGAAAAGCAGCTTAACGTTTCGCTTTCAATCACCAATATTGCCTTTGCTATTGCGCCTGCAATAGCACCACTTGTCGGTACATTAATTGGTGGATATTTTGGGGTCAGTGCAATTTTTTACTTTGTTCTAATGATGGGATTAATGGCGCTACTATTGCTTTTTTCAGTAGGTTCAACCATTAATCAATATACGTCGCCTAACTCGGCTAATGTATTAAGTGACACGCTAGCGCTTATCAAAAACTCAATAGTGAATATTGTTTCGGTAGGGGTAGCTAGCGGCCTGTTATACGGCGTTGTCTTTTGCTTTATTACTATCGCGCCTTCTATGGTTATGCAGCAGTTTGAGCTTAGCAAAACCATGTTCTCGATATATTCGCTTTTTGCTACCCTTTGTTTTGTGGTGGGAAGCTTAACGAACATTCGTCTCGCTGCCATAGCAACAATCACAAAGTTCAAGCTCTCTAGCATCTTTATACTCGGGCTTTCGTTGCTGTTCTGTTTAGTAACGATAGGCACCGGTGATGCTGAGTTAATTGCTATATTGATTTATTGCTATATCGCGTTCTTTTTTATTGGCATTGCCATGCCTTGCAGCGTCACCATGATACTTGGGTTTTCTAAAACTTCAGCCGGTTTTTTAGCGGCGTTAACGGGCTTTTTTCACTTAACGGGGGCCGCAGCGGGCGCTTATTTCGTTACCTTGTTTACAGCGGGGCCTACACTTTCATTTAGCGTTACCACAATGGCTTTGAGTATGGGTAGCGTTGTCATCTGTGTTTTTATTAGAAAGTAATGACATAGCCTTTTGCCGACTTTAATCGAGTAAGTATCATTCCCCCTAACCATGCTGCTGCTTTTGAATACACGATTTATTAGTAGCCACCGTTTGGTTTTAAAAAAACCATCCCCATAATGGTGATGCTTCCGAAGTGGTTGGAAGTAATTATTGTTAAAAGGATATTAGAAACAATGAAACGTACCATTATCGCCGGTATTTTTGGCGCACTTTCTTTAAATGCATTTGCAGCTTCGCCTTCTTATGACTTCGTTAAAGCTGGTTATGTACAAGCAGATATTGAAGACGCTGGTGATTTCGAGCCTACGGGCTTTCAAATTCAAGGCTTTAAAGCACTAAATGAAAATGTGTACCTAACGGGTCGTTACGGTCAGTTAAGTGAAGATGTATCTGGTGGTGATATCGATTTAGACTATGTGTCTGCGGGTATCGGCTACCGCTACGGCCTAACCGCTAATACAGACTTTTTTGGTGAAGTCACTTACGAATATGTAGATGTTGATCTCGATTCTAGTGTCATTTCTGGTGACGCGGACGACAACGGCTATGGCATTACTGCCGGTGTTCGCTCAATGCTGTCTGAGCAGTTTGAGCTTCGCGGCGCTATTCGCTATATCGACATTGAAGAAGATGAAACTGTCTTTGAAATTGGCGCAGACTACTTCTTTACGCCGCAGTTTTCATTCGGTGCGACCTATGTGATCGCTGATGATGTTGACCTACTAGGTGTGTCGGCGCGCTACACGTTCTAATACACGGCAGTTGTAACCTGTGAACACTGTGAAGCCACGTTGTGTAACGTGGCTTTTTTGATGCCAAAACCCTGGTTGCGTTAGCCAACCAACCCTATTTAAGGCTTAGCGAATTGAGGCTTGCCTACGTTGGCCGTGGCGGCTTTTCCTGATATTGCTCTGAAGGCTGATTTTGGTGTCGCTGGTTGTAAAGCGCACTCGCCGCCCCTTCTTGCTCAACATTTAGTGCAGTAATAGGGAACGGGATCACGATACCCTCTTCGTCAAAACGCTTTTTAAGCATTTTTATAAACGCGCTTTTTATAAAGAACCGATTGAAATACTCTCGGGTTCTCAGCATCACCGTTAAATTAATGCTTGAATTGTCGAAGGTGTGAAATATAACGAACGGTTGATAAGTCTCAACGCCGTACTCGTGCTGTTCTAATATGCAGTTGGCAACGTCTAAGCAGACTTTTTCAACGTGTTCTAGGTCTGAACTGTAATGTACTCCCACATCTACAGGCACCGACAGCTCCCGCTCGGGATAGTAATAGTTAATAAGCTTTGAGTTAGATAATTTACTGTTTGGCATAATGACGATGTTGTTGGGCAGCATTCTAACCCATGTAGAGCGCCAGCCAATTTTCTCGACAAACCCTTGCTCACCTGAATCTAACTCTATGAAATCCCCTATCCGGATAGGCTTATCCATCACCAACTGAATACCTGAAAAGAAGTTTTCTAAGGTGGGCTGAAGTGCTAATGCTACCGCTAAAGAGGTGATACCCAGCGAAGCTACGATAGGCGTAACCGAAACCCCCATCGTACTTAAAATAATAAGTATGGCTAATACCGCGAATACGGCCCGTACCGCACCACCCGCTATCGCACTTGTGTTTTTAACTATCGTTGATTGGTCGCGGTAGCGCTTTAGGGTGTAATTGACAAAGCGCTCGAAAAAGAGAAATACAGTGATGATTATCCCTGCTTCAATAACAATGCCGAGTGCTTTTATAGCGACCTCATCTTCAATGCTAAATACCGAAACGATACTTTTTACCAGTTGAAGAAAAATAACCCAAATCAGCAAATTTAAAGGGGCATTTAACGAGAGCACGAGTACCCGATAAATATCAGACATACTGCTTTTTTCAGAACGCGCTTTTGCCTTTAAGCGCACCAAAATAAGACGTTTAATGATGAAAAGCACAATAACCACACCCACAAGTGCTGCTATTGCTATTGCCTGCTCATTTTCAAAAAGGTTTGTACTGGCCACGGATGACGGGGCTCCTGCGTATTAATGCTAACAATTTTATTTTCTAAGGAATATTTAATACGCAAAACCTACACCAATTGTTTAACGTACAGTGGTAGATATCAAGGCTATAGCGTTGTGGTCGAGCATAAAAAAGCCCCATGCTGTTCATACGACACGGGGCTTAATAAACGTGTGTTCGCGCTTAAAACTGCAAGGCTCTAAAAGGCGATGCCTTTTAAAGCACTTTATACAGCTTGCGAGACACTTTAGTTAAGGATGCTTAAAGGCAATACTTTTCCCGTTTCGGGGTCAAACTCAAAGGTAACCGTACCTGTAGTCGCATTAGCGTTTTGACCCACGTTTGCGTCGTAAATATCACTTACAAACTGATGCTATCAATATGATGCGCTGTTGAAGGGATAACATGGTCTTCTTCTACTGGCCTCGCTTCAATGCCCGCATCTTCACGGAAATGCTGAGCCATCACTTGATAGCGTTGACCAAATTAGAATCGTGTATAAAGCGAGCAACCTGCATAGGGGGTGACTACTAGAGTGAACTGCACCAACCAGATAAAAAACCTATCACATTAGCCTGGCGCAACCTTTGATTTAATACTGTATTAAAGTTATTAAACGGGATGAAGTTTACGTTTGTATTCTTGCAATAACCACAACCGCGCTTCGTCAATATCGGTAAAAAACAAATAATCCAAACGTTTTAGCTCAGGGATCCTTTGAAAAATGATCCCGCGGATAACTGGCCCATGGTAAACGTATGCTTTCGCTACCAGGCCCATTTCGGGCAGTCGATTGATAATGCGCTTTACTATATCAAAGGCTTCAGGTGTTGCGCCTTCCACCTGACTAATATCAGCAAGAAGTGCAAAGGGCTTTTTATTCAACCCCATCACTAATTCGAACAATTGCTCTTTATATTCTTCTACGCTACTTTCATTGAAGATTCCGTGTAGCGTGCTTGTTATAATACCGTCTTTATAACTAATCGATGAGTTACTAAAATTCCTAGTCATAGCCAACATTAGTTATTAATCAATAACTAAAGGGTAGTAGAAAAATCGGGTTAATTAAAAAAATTGCGTTACATTTATCGTAATTTTTCACTCTTTTAGCTTTATAAGAGCCTCGTTGTCGGGAAAGCGCTTAAGCCCCTGTTTAAGAACTTTGTTCGCTTGGTCGCGCAAGTTATTTTGTCTTAGCCCAACGATATAATTGTGTATATATGCTTGCTGATGCTGGCCTACATCATAACCTTTTTCAAACCATGTTATCGCTTGACTGTCGTTCTCTTCCAGATAGTAATTAGCAATGAGAAAATAGCTTAGCCAATATTCCGGCCATCTTTGCGAAGCGGTTTCTAAAAACGCTAATGCTTGCTGCTTATCGCCTACTTTGAGCATGTCATAGGCAGCACTCACATAAGTGAATGGTGTCATTTGTGATGAGGTAACGCGCGGCGGAACGGGGGCAAGATACCAATAATTTCCTCTTCCCCAGGTTCGCTCAAAGAGTTCTAGCGACATCTCATGATTTGGCGTAAGCCCCGTGTGCAGTGTCACGGTTCCTTTCTCGCTATCAAACCCAATCACGACGGCATAATGCCATCGTGGCAAAAGCTGAATAGATAAGTTTTGAAAAACCACTACTGGTATATCGTCTTTAACAAACTGCATCACAGAAGAGAGCGTTCCTCGCTCGGTATACGGCAAAAAGCCGTACTGACGGGTGGCACTCACCATTTCTAACTGAAGGCTACCCTCTTTATTTGGAATAAATAACTTAGGCGCTATATCAGAAGGAGAGACACTTTTTCCATAATAGCCAAACACTTCGGAGAGCGTAGTAGGCCCGCAGTAGAACTGCTCTTGGGGAGTAAAAGGCACAGATTGAATAGTGTGCGACTGTGGCAAAGAAGCAAGGCCTGCTTGTCGCAGTTGGTCTGCTTGTGGTGTGGCCTGACAGCCAGTCAGTAAAAGTAACAGAGAAAAGCCTGCTAAAAAGCAGGCTCTTTTAAATATGGCACTCATTCCATTAGTTGCTTATAGGGCGAATAAACGGATAAACATCTGTTACGCCTGCAAGGTCTAAAATGGCAATAACCGCTAAAACGGTAAGTACCGCACCCACAATACCGCCTGCTGGCGCTTGATTGATTTCGTCGTTCAGTTGTGCAATTTCGCTGTCGGTCATAGCGTTAATTCTGGCAATTGCGTCATTGCTATCAACGCCTAAGCTAACCAGCTTGCTTTGTACGTCTGAGCGATTAACCATATCAATAAGCTGCTGCTTATTGTACTGAGCCATTTGGGTTTGCATTACACTATCAGAACTTATCGCTTCAGCGTGCACACTTCCAGACATAATAACCGTTGCAGAAAAGCAACTTATAACAATGGTTTTCAAAAGCTTCATTTTGTTTCCCTCTTATATATGCGAGATTTTATTTTTTCTCTATCGATACCTAATAAATGTAGCGCATAGTTAAATAAAACGTCGACCAACGTTAGCCGATAAGTTGTGTATACTTCGGCTTTTCCCAACAAGTAGTTTAATTTCAATGGTTTCAATGGTTTCAATGCTTAACGTAAGCAAAGTTGAGGCCACTCATATACCTTTAAAGCTGATAAAGATTGAGCGTAAACATGTTTTTTCTTATGTAAAGAGAGGTTAGCGCAATTTAGAACATCAGAAAACAGCATGTTCTGCAGTAAATACACTGATAATTATCAGTATTGGAATTTGCTGTAGAGTAATATTTTCCTTCTCAGGAATTATTTACCGACTCTTTTACCTATTTCTTTAATTGAGCTTCAAATGCCCAAAATTTCTCGTAAGCAAAGTAGAATACTAAAACTGTTCAAAATTCCCTCGACATAAAGCCTTCAATTCCTTATAGTGCGCCCGCTTTTAAATATTAGTGGGCAGATTATTCGCTCAGTAATATCTCTTCTCATCGTTTTACCCCTGGATACCTGTTTTGATTACCACCGCAAATATCACCATGCAGTTTGGCTCTAAGCCATTATTTGAAAATATTTCCGCAAAATTCGGCAACGGAAACCGATACGGCCTAATTGGCGCAAATGGTTGTGGTAAGTCGACCTTTATGAAAATTTTAAGCGGTAAACTTACGCCTTCCGCAGGTAACGTCTCTATGGCACCGGGCACAAAACTCGGTATCTTGAGTCAGGATCAGTTTGCGTTTGAAGAATTCAGCGTCGTAGATACGGTAATAATGGGTGATCGTGAATTGTGGGAAGTAAAGCAAGAGCGCGACGCCATATACAGTAAAGCTGAAATGAGCGAAGAAGACGGTATGCGTGTAGCAGACCTAGAAACCCAGTTTGCTGAAATGGACGGTTACACAGCCGAAGCACGTGCTGGGGAAATATTAACGTCTGCAGGCATCGACGAAAACTATCACTTTGGCTTAATGAAAGAAGTGGCCCCGGGTAAAAAAGTGCGTGTGCTTTTAGCCCAAGCGCTATTCGCTGAACCGGATATTCTTCTACTTGATGAACCTACCAACAACTTGGACATCTACACCATCAGCTGGCTTGCAGAAGAGCTAAATAAACGTAAGTCCACCATGCTTATTATTTCGCATGACAGACATTTTCTTAACTCTGTTTGCACACACATGGCTGATATCGACTACGGTGAACTACGTATTTACCCAGGTAACTACGACGACTATATTCAAGCTGCCATGCTGGTTCAAGAGCAGCTTCATGCAGAAAATGCGAAAAAATCAGCCGAAATTGAAGAGCTTCAAAGCTTTGTTGCCCGCTTCTCGGCAAACGCATCTAAAGCCAAACAGGCAACCTCTCGTGCCCGTCGCCTTGAAAAGATTGAACTTGCTGAAGTTAAAGCCTCTAGCCGTCGAAAGCCTTACATCGTTTTCAAGCAACACAAAAAGCTTCACAGACTAGCCATTACCCTTGAGAAGCTAGGGCATAGCTACCCAGACCTGCCGTTATTTGACGATGCGAACCTGCTTCTTGAAGCCGGTCAGCGCTTAGCGATCATCGGTGAAAACGGGGCAGGTAAAACCACACTATTAAAGTGTTTGGTTAACGATATTGAGCCCACAGCCGGCAGTTATAAATGGGCTGAAAACGCGGCTATCGGCTATATCCCACAGGACAACGCCAAGTATTTTGCTGAAGATATCACTATGTTCGAGTGGATGAGCCAGTGGCGCAGCCCTAAACATGACGACCTTCAAATTAAAGGCATGTTAGGGCGTCTGTTGTTTACGTCTGACGACTTTAACAAGCGCGTTCAGGTATGTTCAGGGGGTGAAAAGAACCGTTTGTTATTCGGTAAGCTTATGCTTGAAGATATTAACGTTTTAGTAATGGATGAACCGACTAACCACATGGATATGGAGTCGATTGAAGCGTTAAATAATGCACTTTATAAGTTCGACGGCACCGTTATTTTTGTAAGTCACGACCGTGAGTTCGTATCATCACTGGCTACGCAAGTCATTGAAATTAAGGATAAGAAACTTAATCACTTCGATGGCAACTACGAAGAGTTTTTAGCGCATAGAGAAGGCGCGTAGATAACGAGAAAAAGGGGCGTTCATCGCCGGGTTATTGAGTCAACTTGGAGCTGCTATCTTACGACAGTAGCTCTTTTTCTTTTTAAAGCCCCGTAAATCAATACCTTATTGACTGAATTACTTCTGGCTAGCATAAAAGTGGCATAATAAAATGTACGATTAGCTCGCTTTTTCAATGAGTTATTTAAAACTTGGTGAAACCTCCTATAATATTGAATATAGGAGTAGTAATAATGACAAAATATATCTTTTTAGATACGGAAACTACAGGGTTAGATCCTCATGTTGGTGGTCATCGGATAATCGATCTAGCCTGCATAGAATATGAAGATGCCACTCCAACAGGCAACGTATTTAACCTAAAAATTAATCCTGAAGGCAAAATATCTGTTAAGAAGGCTTTTCAACTTCACGGAATCCTAGATGAAGAATTAGTGGATATGCCTACCTTTAAGGGTATCCATAAGTAATTCATCGAATTTATTAAAAATACTCACCTTGTTGTATTCAATGCTCCATTTGATTTTAAGTTTCTAAATTCAGAGCTAAACCGTATAAATTACCGTTCTACGGTTTCTGATATTTGCGCGGAAGTGACTTGCGCAATGGAGCTTGCCAAGAGCAAATTTGGTGTGAGAAAAATTAGCCAAGATGCAGCTTGTCTGAGATATAGTATAGATATTTCGAGCCGCACTAAACACAGCGCTTTGCTTGATGCATCCCTTTACGCCCAACTCTTTTTGAAATTACTTGATGACTCCGAAGTACCACTTAAATCCACACCACAGCAGAAGAAACATACACCCACCAAAGCAATTTCAATCCCAAGAACCTATAAAAACAAAGAGGCGGGAAATTACACACAACTTAACTTTTGCAAAAATCCAGAGTGTGAAAACTTTGGTGTTGTCGCTAAAAATCCAACGTATAAAGCTAACGGTGAGTTAAAGCGAGGATTAGGTAACGAATACAAACTTACGTGGAGTGAGGATAAATCAGAGCGTATGCTGACCTGGAATCTATGTGGGCACAGCACGACCATGATACATAACCGTTGCTTTGAAGCTGAAGTAACACGTTTATCAACGGTATATGAACCAATAGAGCCTACTTGTCCTAACAAAGCGATGCCAGCCATACCAAGCAGCTATCGGTATTATTACATTCCGTATTCACCTGAAAACAGGCGCGGGACTCGTATTCAAAAGCCAAGGTGCAAAAATAGAGATAAAGGCATTTACACTCACCCAGAGCTTTATAAATTAGATGGTAAAACTCAACCTGACCGTGTTGTTGAACATATAATCAAAGAGCCACTTCAAAAAAGCGGTAAGCCAGTAATTCAAATTGTTAAAGAAGATAGGTTAGGCTCATAACCTGTATGGAGTGTGATAGTAAATTTGCTATTAAGGTAAATCCCGCTAACCGTCATTACCGAGATTTAATTAACGTTACAATCTTTAAAGATTTGATGAAAAAGGACATCATTAATCGCATGATGGATAAGCATCAGCTTGGCGCTAAAGTCATCTACGATAAAATCAATTTCATTTATGAGCAAGCCTTAGCCTTTGACCATTATCATTCACTGATGCTCGACCATGCTGTTGCTACTAAAACTCTGAACCTTAGCTCAGATAGGCAGTTTTACTTAAGCAACTGGGGCGACCATAACATGCCAAAACCTACGCCCATTGTGAATACATCAACGGTTGAGAATGACACAGGATTTGTTTTTGTTTCCAACGTTAATTTCGATTTCACCAGTGACTACATCGAGATAAACAAAGAGCACCGTGAAAAGAAAGAGCAAGAGAAGTTTCCCTATTACAGACGCTATGCACAATACGTATTAAGTAACGATGATGTTAGCGAGCAAGCACCAGAAACTGAGCGTAATGTTGAACTATAGATGCCACTAAAAGGGTTATTGGTCCAACAAACTTACAGCGTGTTAGCTCACTATGCATTGCTCAAAGAAAAGCTTAAATATGCAAACCGGGTTCACTTGTATGCCGATAACGATTCAGGCATCAAGTTGGCCCTAGGAGCCGTTTTCTGCGATTGGATAGCCCATAAGCTTTATGCCTTTCAAATCTCTGCTGACAAGTCAGGAAGCGCTCAGTACCTTGATGATGCATCATTAGTACGTTTCAAAGAAATTCAAAATGAATTAACAAAAGACAA
>Ga0208895_1000452_pt1 | contig 19009 bp, 21 predicted proteins | sample ETNtaG_10_FD_185765 | JGI IMG/M metagenome (GOLD analysis project Ga0208895, IMG submission 185765) | Marine microbial and viral communities from oxygen minimum zone, Eastern Pacific Ocean - ETNP201302SV82 (SPAdes) (version 2) | ecosystem: Environmental > Aquatic > Marine > Oceanic ... | reverse complement strand
CATCTGCAGGACGATTATTGAGATAATCAAAGAGCTTCACAACTTTGGCGACATTTTTCGCTTTAGCGGCCTGATTGGTTGCGTGTTCAGCTTCCCGCTTTGTTACCGAGCCCATCAGGTACACTATTTGTCTTTCCGTCATAACCTTGACATGTGTTGGATGGAATACCTCTTGATTCTGGAACAGCGTTTCGATTTGCAGGGTAATGATATTGTCTTTGGTTCTTGAGAAATAGCCTATTGATGGCATGACTGCAGCTTCATTGATAAGCTGTTTCATGGTTGGTGCATTTTGCTTAAGTCGTTTTGTGAGGTAGGCTTTTGCCTCTTCACTCGGAACCTCGCCGGCCACCAATACTGCATCGTTATAGACCATAAATTTTAGATGCGCGTTTTCAAGCATCTGGTCATCTCGAATAATGCTTCCGAGTTGCATGTAGAGAGTTTTGTCATCGATAATCTCGCCGGCACTGCGACGGTCATAGCTAACAGAAGCAAAAGCACTCACAGCAGTTGCCCCTTGAACGACAGGAGAGCATGAAGACAACAGAAGGGATGTAATCAATAGGGCTGATAAAAAGATTAACTTTTTCAATATAACTCCTAGAGGACTCTGCATCTAATCATACAGGAACTATTTTAAATCAGATTTAGAGTTTTTGGTAATAAAGCTTGACAGTAAATTTTATAATTATGGTATTGTAAATATAGAACTGAAAAAAAACACCTTGCACTTGTTTGATTATTTCTCGATAATTAATCATATTGTGCTTATTTAATCAAGCATAATTATTTCTATTTCATGTAATTAATGGTTAGATTCAAGCCTTAGGTAGATTAAATGACCGGAACTTTATTCATTGTCGCGACTCCAATCGGCAATCTGGATGATATAACATTCAGAGCCGTTGAGACTTTAAAAAGTGTCGACCTTGTCTTGGCAGAAGATACTCGCCACAGCCAAAAAATACTCAACCACTTCGATATTAAAACGCCGATAAGTGCTTTTCATGACTACAATGAAAGAGAAAAATGCACTACAGTGATTGACAAACTAAAGAAAGGAGAGTCGATAGCACTCATAAGTGATGCAGGAACCCCGCTCATAAGTGACCCAGGCTATGTGTTGGTTTCTGTAGCAAAAAAGAATTCCGTCAATGTGGTCCCTATACCAGGACCGAGCGCCTTGATTGCCGCACTCTCAGCGTCAGGTATCCCAAGCGATTGCTTTAGTTTTTTTGGCTTCTTGCCAAGCAAACAAAATGCCAGAATTAAAATTTTAAAGACATTCGTTAGTCGCCCTGAAACGATTATTGTTTATGAGTCGCCGAAACGCATATTAGCAACATTAACAGATATGCTCTTTGTATTTGGCGAAGCGCGCGAAGTCTGTTTGGCAAAGGAGCTTACCAAAACTTTTGAGACAATTCTGACGACAAATATACCAAGCCTGATTGATTATATCACCAGTGATCTTAACCACCAAAAGGGAGAATTTGTGCTATTAATCTCCTCCAGTGGTAAAAAGATACAATTAGAGCTCGATCAGCAACTGGATAATTTGTTGCCTGTTCTTTGTAGTGAGATGGGTGCTTCAAAGGCGGCCAAGTTAGCTGCTAAAATTACCGGTATTGATAAAAAATATTGCTACCAAAGAGCGATAGAATTATGAGTAACTTTTATAAACACCACGTCTTTTTCTGCAACAATGTGCGCCAAAATGGCAAGCAGTGTTGTTCGCAAAACGGTGCAAAAGAGCTCTACCGCTATGCCAAGGACCGTTGTCGGGAATCTTCAATGCTGGGCGAAGGTAGCTTTGGTGTGAGCGAATCTCGCTGTCTCGGTCGCTGTGAACACGGACCTGTCGTTGTCGTCTATCCAGACGATGTTTGGTATCAGTATATTGATGAAGAGGATGTTGACGAGATTATTGAGTCACACTTGATAGGCGGTAAAGAGGTCGAGCGTCTCAAGATCAAATAAACGGACAAATATCTCCAAAAACACCCTACAACAAACCCATGCCTTTTAATATAAAGGAGTACAAGTTATTGGCCATCACCCTTACACCTTCGGCGTTCGGATGTTTGTAGTCGCTTTGTAAGTACTCTTTTTCAAGCGCGACGTCCTCTAGTAGGAAAGGCATAAAAATTATCCCGTGTATATGTGCTAGAGTTGGATAGATTTGGTCAAACTGCTGTTGGTATTCCGGCCCCATGTTTTCAGGTGAACGCATACCAGCAAGAATGACTACGGCGCCAGTATTTTTGACATTGGCAATGATTTTATCTAGGTTTTGTTGAGTGAGCTTTGGATCAATTCCACGGAGCATATCATTCGCACCTAGACTCAGGATCACAATATCAGGCTGATTACCAAGAGACCACTCCAGTCTTGCCAGTCCGTTGCTAGAAGTGTTACCGGAAGCGCTGGCATTGATGAGGGTTATTTGTCTGTTGTCATCTTTAAATTTTTGACTAAGCTGGGCTGCTAAATTTTCATTATGGGCTAGACCATAGCCCACCATCAAACTGTCACCATATAGCATAACTTTTATTGACTTTTCAGTAGAATGCGTGTTAGATATAAATGACAGCAATAAAGCAATAAATATCGCTTTTAAAACTATATTTTTTGAGATAATCATGGTTCGAATTTTATAATAACTTGAACGATGAATGCAGCTATACAATTTAATGATGTTTCGTTAACTTACGGTCCAGAGACAGACCTTGTAAAAGTATTAAATAGTATTAGTTTCTCAGTCAATGATGACGAGATTGTCTCGATTGTAGGCCCTAGTGGCTCTGGCAAGACCTCAATTATTATGCTCGCTGCAGGCCTTGAAAGGGCAACACAAGGTTCAATCAAAATTCATGGTCAAGAAATCACAGGTGTCAAAGAAAACGAGTTGTCCGATATAAGGAGAAAAAATATCGGCATAGTGTTCCAGTCCTTTTATTTGATTCCAAACCTCACAGCGCTTGAGAATGTTCTCCTATCTTTAGAAGCTAACCAAAAATACAACTTAGATAGCGAGGCGAAGTCGCTGTTAGACGAGTTCGGCTTGTCACATCGAATTAACCACCTCCCAAGCGAACTTTCTGGCGGTGAACAGCAAAGAGTCGCCATTGCAAGGGCTTTGATTAATAGACCTAAAATCATTCTGGCTGATGAACCAACTGGCAACTTAGATAGTGCCAATTCAAATACCATGATAGATTTGCTTTTCGACTATTCAAGGAAAAGCAAAACCTCGCTTGTGCTAGTTACCCATAACAATCCTCTTGCAGAACGTTGTGACCGTATTATTGAGTTAAAGGACGGTAAAATTGCTTGATTATCAGCAACTGCTGTTTATCCATCGCTATGCACTGAGGGACATTACACGTAGCTATAAGAAGCTCTGGGTGATCAGTACCACTCTATTTATCAGCTTGCTCCTTTTGTCATTAACGTTTTCTGTTAAACATTCCCTAAGCAACGAAATAGAGGCGAACTCAAAAGAGCTGTTGGGTGGTGATATTCAAATAAGTAGTGGTATCGAGCCGCTACAGGGCTTAATCCTTGAACAGTTGTCAGAGTTGGGGCAGATCAGCGAAACAGTTAGCCTGGCGACAATGTTGTCAAAAAAAGGCGACACCTCAGTTTTTGTTGACCTGAGAGCGGTTGACGGCAACTACCCTCTCTACGGCGAAATGAAAACAATACCAGCTAATGCCGGACAAGAACTGCTCCATGACGCGAAAAGACCAACCGTACTGATTAATGAAAATATTCAAAATCAATTACGACTCAATATCGCCGACGAGGTCGTAATTATGGGCCAGGATTTTGTCGTGGGCGGGGTAATTGCTTCAGTTCCTGACCTTGCGCAGAGCGCCGTTTTCGGCGAATTTGCTATCATCAACAAAGATCAATTTGATGAATTTAATATTGGCTCGCGAGACAGTTTCTTGAAGCACGATTATCGCCTTAAATTAAATCAAACTGAAGACGATGGCAAGCAAATTGAGCTTATCAAGTCAATCGTAGAGAGTGACAAGAATATCAACACAAGGCTCCCCAAAGATAGCGGTCAAAGTTTGCGTCGGATCATAGATAATTTCTCTAACTTCTTAAATTTGGTTTCGGTGAGCGCTATGATCATCGCAGGCATTGGTATCAGCAACACTTTGTTGTCTTTTGTAAATCAGCGAAATATCAGTATTGCAGTAAAAAAGTCCTTAGGTTTTTCATCCAATATTATCCAACTCATCTATTTTTACGAGATTCTCCTGATTTTGATTTTCACTTCAATTTTGGCATATTGCATCGGTGTTATGAGCCCTCTGCTGGCAAACGACCTGATACCAAAGTCTTTTGATATCGACCTACAAACATCCTTCAGTTTCATTAGTTACCTGAACATCTTTTTTATCGGCCTGCTGGTTGTGTTGATTTTTTCAATCCCTTCGCTCTACTCAATAAGTGCAATCAAGGCGGTCGCACTTTTCCGTAACACATTCCAGCCGGTAAGTCTGCATTTTTCAGCCAAGAATATCTTTTACTTGACATTGCTGGTTGTTGTTTTGGTGGGTTATTTTGTATTCCAGACAGAGCAGCAATTTTTTACACTTTTGTATTTCATGGCGTTCGTTGTAACTATTTTCATTTTCTATGGAGTTTCTAGACTCTTGATATCGTTACTAAAGCGTTCATTCGATTTTTCCAGTAACAGTTACAAGATTGCATACAGAAACATTGTGGCAAAAAAATCCCTTGCCCCTATTATGACGATCTCATTAGGGATCGGGCTCACCCTGCTTTTAACCTTGAGTTTTGTTGCCAATAACTTAAAACATGAAATTTCACAAAGCATTCCATCGATGGCACCTGACATGTTTTTTGTTAGCATTAATAAAGGCGAAAAGGACGACTTGGAGTCATTTATAAAATCCATAGACCCGAATGTAGAGCTTGAATTCAGCCCTATGGCGAGTGCCTCTTTTGTGGCGCTAAATGGCACACCGATAGAAGAAATTGTTTCAGGAGACAATCGCTCTTCATGGATTGTCAGAGGTGACAGGAGGATTTCTTGGCTAGAAAAGCCAAACCAAGATAACCTAATAGTTAGAGGTGAATGGTGGGAGCCTGGCATCCAAGATCAGATGTTTGTGTCGATGGATAGTCGTGCGGCATTTGATTTGGGAATGAAATTAAATGACAAAATAACCCTTAATATACTGGGCAGAGACGTAATTGGAACGGTGAAAAATTTTAGAAAGGTTGATTACCGTGATATTTCTATTAATTTTGCAATTATTATAAACGAGGCCTTTGCCACTAAGCTGCCTTACGAGTATATTGGCACACTCAAGTCAGAGCTCTCAGCCGACACTATTCAGTCTAAGGTTATTGGTAAATTCCCTAACATTTCTGCCATTAAAATTGACCGAATTCTATCCAAGGTTGGAGAAGTTTTAAACAAAATTTTCATAGCAGTCACTGGTATCTCTCTAATCGTCATAGTTATTGGATTGATAGTGATTGTCAGCGCAGTAATGGTACAGACGACATTTCGTAGATACAACAATCTGATATACAAGATACTTGGAGTAAACTTTCCGACGATATTAAAGGCGATGACCTTGGAGTTTGCGATTATTTATCTCACATTAATCATTTTTGCTCTAACTGTGGCTATGATGGGGTCTTATTTCGTGGTTGAAAATATCCTCCTGCTAAGCTGGTCGTTTGACCCAAGCTTGACTCTTTGGATTGTATTCTCGACAGCTGCCGTTTCCTTTTTACTGATTCTTATCGCTAATAGAAATATTTTTAACCCAAAGGTTTATCCTCTTATCAGAAACGAATAAAAAGACAATCCAAACTAAAGAGAAATAAGTTTTTGATAAAGACTGGTAACTTTTTCTTCCAGTTCAGCCAGGCTGGAGTTGTTTTGTATAACGTCTGTTTGTAAATGTTTTTTGAGTTCTAAACGCTTCTCTCGACTGACTTGAGTAGAGAGCATAGATTCAGCTTTTTTCTGGTCAATACCCTCTCTTAACATCAAGCGATTGAGTTGATTGCCTGATTCGCAGTCTACAATAATAGCCCTATCAAAAGGCCCCCAGAGGGCTTTCTCAACTAAAAGAGGAACAACAACTATAATTACACCTTGCTTATGCCCATCCATTGCATTTTGCATTTTGCTCAATATTTTTGGGTGTAACGTTTGCTCGATGACTAATCGATTTTGTTCATTTTGATACAACTCATCTCGCAAACGTGTACGGTTAAGAAAGCCATCATTAGTCAATATATCCTTTCCAAAATGAGCAACTAGTTCACTCAGTCCATCAGTCCCAGGCTCAACTACCTCTCTTGCGAATATGTCTAAATCAATAATAGTACAACCGAGATCATGCAGCAGATTACTGACCAGACTTTTTCCGGATGCAATTCCGCCAGTGAGTGCAACCTTAAGGTTAGATGTTGTCATTAACAATAAATAGAAATAGTGTTTATCGTTAAATTTTATAATGAAAGCTGACTCGGAATAGATAAATGCTCAATCACTTTATTTAATTGAGCTTTCGGGCTTGACTTTTGATGGGAAAATTTCGATAATAGTCGCTCTTTTGGTTATGTAGCTCAGCTGGTTAGAGCACAGCATTCATAATGCTGGGGTCGGTGGTTCAAGTCCACCCATAACCACCATACACAGTAAGGGTTTAACCCATTTCACTTAAACCATAATGATGCTCTGGTACGCGTTTGGTACGCGTCTGGATTTAGTTAAATCCTTCAATATTTATACTTAAATACTATAAATTAATTATTATTTCTATATAAATCAATGGGTTACTTGGATTGTTGAGTAGATCCACTATCCTTCGCATATTTATTCACACTTTGACCCCCCAGGGGGAGCCTACTTTCACTTGGCTATACATTAATATAACCTCCCTCACACATCAAACGAAATTTGGACTTTGATTCAAGTTAATATACAATCCTAGTATGAGATACCTACTCAAAATGACACTTCTAACCTTTGTCTTTGTAATGGTTGGTATTTATATGGGTTGGATTGTAATATGAAAAAACTACTCCTAAAAAATTAGATAATTAAGGAACATATAGAGCAAATATGGAAAGAATAACACCAGCATCAAATGCTGTAAGGAGAGTAAATGAAACTGCGTAAAAAATCGCCCATCTTAATTTGTGTAGACATACAAATGGGCTTCTTAGAGGAAGAATATTGGGGAGGTGGCAGAAATAATAGGGACGCAGAAATAATCTGTTCTGCCATCATTGAAAAGTGGAGAAAAATTGGATTGGAAATCATCCATATCAGACATAGTTCCACCAATCCCTCATCTAAACTTCATAAAGATAATGAAGGTTTTAAGTTCAATCCAGTGGCAATGCCTATGCCCGATGAAATCGTCATCACAAAATCCGTAAACAGCAGTTTTATTGGCACTAATTTGAAAGAGATTATCGATAGTAAAAGTTGTGATACGCTTGTTATAGTTGGCCTTACAACAGACCATTGCGTGTCAACAACAACTCGTATGGCTGGCAATTACTCATACGATACATATCTCATCTCTGACGCCACTGCCACCTTCAATAAGGTCGGAATTAATGGGGAGCATTTCAGTTCGGAATTAATTCATTCGACCGCACTTGCAAGTTTGAACGGCGAATTTGCTACAGTGATAGACTCAAATCATCTTTTCAAAATGCTGTAGTTGAACTGAATGTTGAGAAGTTTCTAACCACTTTTCTGATGCTTTTCAATATTCGCATATTTATTCACACTTTGAACACCCCTAGGGGGAGGCTCATTGCTCTCGGCTATATATTAATATAACCTCCTTCACACATCAAACGAAATTTGGACTTTAGTTCAAGTTGATATACAATCATAGTATGAAGAAACTACTCTTAATCTTAGTAATGCTATTTATTTCAGCTCAAATAAGTCGTGTACTGTGCAGTTTAGGGATTTTGCAATTTTCAAAGCCAAAACTGTAGAGGGTATATACACGCCATTTTCAACCGCGTTAATGCTTTTTCTCGAAACATCAACGGCTTCAGCCAATTGAGCTTGCGTTAGGGCACTTTTTTTCCGCCATTCTTTTAAATGGTTTACTAGTTCTAGGTGGTTTCCCATATTACTTCTCTCCAAAACCATCTAACGCGAATAGGATTGCCGGAACACCAAAGCCTAGCAACATGATGCCCGAGACTTGACTTACAGTAACCATTCCATTTTCGCCACTAAAACCAACAAGCAAACCGAGAGAAATGCTTGTTAGTCCGTAAGCTAATGTGTTGCATTTGAAAAATAGGTCCTTTGTATACTCATCCCATGCTCCTCTTGATTGCTTTATAAGTACGACTAAGATAGAGCCTGAAATAATCAATATGGTTAGTGGAAGCGGTCCTAGGATAGAGACTATTTCAGTAAATTCAGCAAGAAGTAGTCCTCCGACTGCGCAATATGCAGTGCCAGTTAATAAAATAAGGCTGCTGCGTATGTTAATAATTTTTTCTGTTTTCATGAGTTTTTCCTATTTAGTAAGTAACCTTTGCGTTATATTATATCTACAGCAAAATGAGAAGTCAAGGTTACATTTCATCTTTGAGTTGGACAGCATAACAATCGCTTAAAGAGGGATTGCCAACGCTTGGCATATTTATTCAGACTTTGAAGGTACGGGGGGAGCCCCTCTCGACATCGGAGATAGAATTAACCTTAACCATTCCACTATGGTCGAAGGTGTTCTCTTCAATATAGGTTTCAATGTCTGACGTTTTAGAATAAATAGCTTATTGAATTATTTATCATGGCTTTTTTCCTTTAAAAATGGCACCATCGAAGACCAAACTCCATCACTTTTAAAGCGGCGAAAGATTGCAGCCAAAATGTGCAAACCAATAAGCCAATAGATAACAGAAACTGAAAACTCATGAGCTGCAACCACTGCATTAATGAAAAATCCATCCTTAAAGCCAAGCCAAAATAGCAAACCAATTAATAAGCCAGTTAAAGGAATTAACGCAAGACAAGCATACATTCCGTAATGAACAACTCTAGCAGCTAAAAGTTGTGACCTTGGAGTAGAATCAGGAAGTGATGATTTTTGTGTTGTTTTCATGTAAATAAATCGAATCAAAAGCAATAACACAAAAACTGTTGCAAAAATTACTTCAAATTGAAGAAGAGCATTGTCTTCTAATTGATTAAGGTCATCATAATGCTGCTTCAGCAAACCATATATAAATAAAAGCACAAAACCCCAGTGCATGAACTTAGCTATAGAGCTAAAATTTGATTTGCTATCTAGATTTGTATTATTCATAGTCAATGGCCACACTCTTATAACTTATTGATTTAACTGAACTTTTAAAATACTTAGTACCGAGTTCGTACCTAATAGAGGTATCAAAACCAATCTTGATTCCCAATACTTTTTTTTAGTCCTAATTTCAATTTTCTTTTTTCCAGCAATCATTAATTCAAACCATTTTCACTTTTTATAAATTAGTCCATTCCACAGTATTTTGTTTTTTCATAAATAAAAGCTGGCGGTAAATTAAGTAATACAAAATCAATTTTTGGTTTCTCTTTACAAAGTTTATTAAAATCTTTTCTCGAAAAAAGCGAATATTGGAACTGCAAAAACTTGCCATTCTTTTTCAAGTGCTGCTTTATTTCCTTAAAAATATTTTGAGAAACTTCTCTTTGCAAGGAGGCAAAAGGCAAGGTTGATATTATATGATCAAATTTTTTATCCTCAAAATACAGAGAAATTTTCTCAGCTGAGTCCTCAACATATGTAATTCTTTTATTATCTAGTTTGTATTTCCGACAATTCTTATCTACCTCAAATATAGTGAGTGTACTGTTCGTAGTAGATCTCCTGATAATTTCTTTGGTGAAAACGCCATTACCAAATCCAAGCTGCAGTATATCTAGATCTTGAGCATAATCGATCTTTGATAGCATTTTATTTACCAAAAATCTTGAACTTGGCGCAATCGCTCCCTTTGTACTCCATTTTTTAATTATGTCTTTGAGTGACATATAAGTGCTTTTTTTTTCTACCATATCAATTATCCATATAAGTTATTGAGTTTATAAATAGCTTATGTTAAAGCGCTAGCATGTGCTTAATCTCAACAACTGGCGCACCAATACTTTTATATTCGCCATATATTCTAACTTTTGACTTATCGTCAAAAGAGTCTAGTTCGGTATGACACTTAAGTTCTACTTTTACTTCGCCTTCACCATCGGTGAAGATAAATTCATCATCGCTTAGTTGATGAATAATATAGCCTTCCATTATCACGTCATTTTTTGAGAAGAAGCTGTAATTCTGCTCTAGCTGTTCTACGCTAGTTAATTCTGCTGGACCAAAGTAAACAAATTGTTCCTTATTATGTCTATCCCCACCAGCTGTTGCTGTTACTGGCACCATTGCCATTAAAAGAACTAAAGCGATTGCTTTTCGATTCATGTTTTCTACCTCAAAAAATAAATGAATTTCAATAATCACTATTAAACCACTATGCCAATTAATAACTCATGAAAAAGGTGTTCATATTCAGTTCACCTACAATGGGTCAGACACATCAAAAGATATTTTCTGGCAAGAACTCAATCACTCAAGCAATGGCTTTTAAGTAGCACCAGCTCTGGGGGCTGCAGCAATCCTAATTTCAGCCGACTTTATGATTGATCAAAACCAAGTGTTTAATTAACTAGATGTACTGATATTTATATAATATTTTTGATAAAAAATAATTGAATCACAAAAATACCCCAAAAACGCTTGGATTTAGTGGTACATTATTGGACTAATATGGACTAACTATTAACAAAAAAGGGCCTTATAGTAAGGACCTTCGGACATATACGGACTGTATAAGATTAGAAATTGGTCGGGACGGCAGGACTTTAATAGTTATACTAATATACTGATATTTAAATTATATTTTTAATTCAAAAATATTTGAACCCCCATAAATACCCCCAGCACATCCGCATGCAAACGATTCACACCAGAATCAGTTCTATTTCATTCTACTATAGAAAAGTTCTAGTCCGTTTTAACCTTTGCAGATTTAATTCGTTTTAACAGATAAATCAAGATAACGATAAACCAAGGACTACACTTCACATACTATAAGGTTTTAACTTAGTCATATTCATATTTGGTTCATATTATATTCGTTATAATGAACCGAATGTATACTTGAATATCAAACTAAAACACAATGACAGGGCGACCGTTATTCGAGTCAGAAATAAGTGAATACCAGTAGTTGCAGGATCTAAAATCGCTCGATAACCGAACTGTTGTAGCGAACCCAACTCGACCTCTGTTTGGTTTAGTCGACCAGAAGTAGTGTTCACCAAAAGACATGATTAAGAAGTAAATAAGTATGAAAATACTGATTATAGAAGATGAGCAGTTGCTAGCTACACAAATATCTTCGGCTGTGGATCAAGCCGGCTGGGTGGCTGAAACTTCCTCAGATGGGATCGATGCTCTGTACCGTGCCACTTCTGAAAAATGGGATGCAATGGTACTTGATCTAGGTTTACCAAAGCTCGATGGAATGACTGTACTTAAAAGTATTCGAGACGAGGGCATCAATACACCTATCATTATTCTAAGTGCTCGCGACGCACTTTCCCAGCGGATAGAAGGTTTGAACGCTGGTGCAGATGATTACCTAACAAAACCTTTCGAGATGATTGAGCTTACCACGCGTGTTCGCGCCCATCTTAGACGCTTTTTAGGCCAACCCTCACCAGTTCTCCAGCTAGGGAATCTGAGTCTTGATACTCGCGTTTCAAAAGTATTATGGAAAGGGCAGCGCATTGATCTAACCGCTCTAGAATACAAAGTGGTCGCCTACTTCATGCATAATCCAGAAAAAGTAATTTCCCGTACTGAGTTAATAGAGCACATATACAAACAGGACTTCGACCGCGATTCCAATACCATAGAGGTATTTATAGGCAGAATTCGAAAGAAAATATCACCTACAATCATTAAAACAGTGAGAGGTTTAGGGTATCAGTTAGTTAAATGTTGAGTAAAAGGTTTCGCTTAAAACCACTCAATCTCCGTCAACGATTGTTGTTGACTGCGTTGTTATGGATTGGTGGTCTGATCTTTGCAGCGGGCATCACTGTGCCTACTATTGTAAATAACTATCTTGTGGATAACGCTAAATCTCAGTTACATAATGTGATCAATGAAATCAGCTCTAGTCTGACTTTCGATGATCAGGGCACACCCACGCTACAACAAAATGTTTCAGACCCAAGATTCAACCAACCGTATAGTGGCCACTACTGGGCAGTTTCAGTAGAAGATAAAACACTGCTCTCTAACTCTCTATTAAATATAGGCTTTAAAACGAAAAACAGATTTTTCCAAAAGATCGTAGGACCGAATAATGAGAAGCTCATCACCGTACATAAAAGAGTCACAATACCAAAATATGATGTCACTCTTGATATAACTGTTGGCATAGATGAAGACCCTATCGAGGATGCTGTAATAGATTTAACGGAATGGCTGATGACCATCCTGCTAACTTTGTTTGCAGGCTTGATGGGCTTGATCTTCCTACAGATAAGCTGGTCGCTTAAGCCACTGAGCAAGCTCCAAAAAGAGCTAAAAGCGCTAGATAGCGGTACAAAGGAAAAGCTGTCTGCCCACTACCCAGAGGAAATAAAGCCATTGATCAGCGATCTCAACTCACTGCTTTTTCACTACAGTGAACTATTAGAAAGGGCTAGAAATCACGCAGGTAATCTATCCCATTCACTTAAGACCCCACTTTCAGTATTAAAAAACCAAGTCTCCGAACTGCCATCAAAGCATAGAGATGAGCTTTCGACAACAGTCGTTCAATTACAAGAACGGATCGATTATCACCTTAGCCGAGTTAGAGTGGCTGGGGCAATAAATATACTTTCGGTGAAATCTAACCCGTCTGAGCGCGTTGAAGCGATGACTAAGGCATTTGATAAAATCTACGTTGATAAAAACCTGATTTTATCAAACGAATTGGCTGACGATCTCTTTGTAGCTGTCGAAGTCACTGACCTAGATGAGATGCTAGGCAACTTGATAGAAAACAGCTACAAATGGGGACAGTCGCTAATTCGAATTCATGCGGTAATAGAAAGCACTCAGGTAAAGCTTATTGTTGAAGACGACGGTGATGGAATCAATCATGATAAGCTTAACGAGATAGTGAAACGAGGCATTCGACTTGACGAAACTATGCCTGGCACTGGTCTTGGATTAAACATTGTTGCAGAAATGGCACACAGTTATAGAGGTACTTTAGATTTTGATCATTCGCCCATGGGCGGCCTGAAGGCGACTCTAACACTAAACCTCAGCCGCTAAGTCCTGAATAAGTTCAATAATTAATACTTTTCCATCAGTGTAATAGTCGTGGTCTTCATCAACGGCTACTGGGCGGGTTAGTTGCTCGAGTTCTGCTTCCCACCAATTCCCATTAGACAATTAGAAAGAAAACTTTACACTTTTCGTACTCCTTAGACACATGAAAAGTCGCTAATCATACAAACTAACTTTGTATAAAAGCCATAGGAAAAATAGGTACTACTGTAACTATAAATCGATCAGTTTGAAAATGTATGAATTTCATACATTTCAGGTAATTTATTTTGTTCCCGTTTTATATATTATTAGTAATGACTTTCCACAATAAGGGAAGTTAATTTTATAACAATATAGGAGTAACTATGGGTTACGAAATATACAGAACCACTCAAGAACTGGGTGAGCAAATTAAGTTAAGTCCAAAGGCATTAGCAAATGCTAGAAGTAGTGGGAAAGGAGTTAATATTCCTTTTATCAAAATGGCTAACGGCTCAATTCGATACCGTCAATCAGACATTGATGCTTATATGGAAGCAAGAGTTTTTAATCACACAGGAGAGATAACGAATGAAAATAGATAGACAGAAAAAACCCTCTGGCACCACAAAGCAACAGAGGGATAAGAAAAATATTCTCACAAAGAATAATACCATAATGGGTATTCTTTATGAGAGGCCTTTGAACAGATTCCAAGCTGAGGAGGAGGGAGACCATTGTTTGCCTTCTACTATCTCTCGCCTTTCAAGGCTTCATGGCTTGGAGTTTCCTCGTAAGTGGGTTAAAGTTCCAAATCGCTTTGGTGGTGAAACCTCTGTGAAGGAATATTCCACTAGTGATGAAGACAAACTTAAGATCAATAAAATCTTGGGGGTGTTGAATGGCTAGTATGACTAACGCAATGATGGAGTGTGGCATAACGCCACCTCCAACGCCTCTTGTTTATGACGGCAAGATTCAAAGGTTCAAGAATGAGGGTGATACCAAAGCTAATAGTTGGTATATAGGTTTTCAAGATGGTGACTTTGAGTCAGGTGCTTTTGGCTGTTGGAAGTTAGATGTTCACGAGGACTATTGTAATCAAGATAAGTCTTCTTTCACAGCAGAAGAAAAGAAAGCCTATGCTATCAAACAGTCTGAGATGCGACAGTTACATGAAGCAGATAAGAGAGCCAAACATCAACAGACAGAAACAAGTGTCAATGAGAGATGGACCCAAGCAAATCTAGTGGACTCTCATCAATACTTGGCAGATAAAGGTGTCAGGTCTTACGACCTTCGAGTAGATGGGAGTGCTTTATTGGTTCCCCTCTTTAATATTGATGGTGAGATGGTAAACATTCAATCTATCACACCTACTGGTGATAAATACTTTAGCAAAGGTGGGCGAAAGAAAGGGTGTTTCTATCTTCTTGGTGATGTTACTGACACTATCATCTTCTGTGAAGGTTACTCAACAGGAGCCAGTATCTATGAAGCTACTAAGATAGCAGTTGCCATCTGTTTTGACGCAGGTAATCTATTGCCAGTTGCTCTAGAGTTAAGTACTAAGTACCCTAATGCCAAGTTACTTGTCGCAGGTGATGATGATAGACACAATGAAGTCAATACAGGAAGGATAAGGGCTTGTGAAACTGCCACTCATGTTGGCGGTAGTGTTGTTTTTCCTGTGTTTGATGAACAAGAGAAAGATAATCCGACAGACTTCAATGACCTTCATCAATTAAAGGACTTACAAGAAGTTAAGAAGCAAATCTATATCGCTATCCATGATGATAAAAGAAGGGTTAAGCGTAAAGATACGGTTCTTATCTATGAGTCTTTTTATTTAGCAATGAAAGAGTGTGAAGATGACATCCAGCTTAAAGTGTTTCACGCAGTTATGGAGTATGGCTTGTACAATAAGAATACCCAACTAACTGGAATTGCTAAGAGCCTGTTTGTGATTATGAAACCTCTTATAGATAAGACTGTTGAGAAATATAACAATGCCAAGAAGGGTGGAAGAAAGCCTAAGAAAGATTAGTCTTTAACCAGTGGTTAGCTAATTGTTAAACCGACGGTTAGCTAACTTTAAACCCAATGTTAAGGATAAGGCTAAGGAGAAGGATAAAGAGAAGGAGAAGGATAAAGTAAAGGCTAATAATAGATATAACCATAAAGATATATATGGTGTTCTTCTTGTTGTAATCTTGGTGTTTAGTGACACCATAAAAAGGAGTTTTCGGACTCCATAAAAAAGGGAGTTTTCGGAGTCCATAAAAAGGGGTGAAATTATGGCTATATTTGAGGTAAGAAAGTCTCGGATTTGACATGGGTTTGCCCTACTTTTTGGCCTACCCCTAACCCTACTATTCCTCGACAATAATAATGACCGTACCCAGTCATTTCCACCCTTAAATCGCACTATAATAACCACCAATTTAGGGTATGTTTTTAGGCTGCTCTAACCCTACTATTCCTCGACAATAATAATGGCCGTAGTGTGCCGAGAGTACGCTCAAAACACACTATAATAACCCCTCATAACGCATTATCTTCCTTCATTAGAATTGGTCTTCCATCGGGAGTACTCAACGGAATATACTTTCCTTTATATCTAGCACATAGAGTTGGACTATTCTGTTTCTTTTTTCCTAAGTTAACTTCCAAATCTACCAATACTAATTCAGCATCTAGAACTTCTAGAACTTTCATTATCATTTCCTTGAAATATTTCATTAAAAATAGAATCTACCTTTTGGGTAAATTCATCTTGATTAAAAACGTCGATAAATATATCTTGAACATTGTTTTTAAACTGCTCGGTTTTTTCTTGCTGCTCGATTAATTCATCTTGAGCATCTTTCAAGTGTGGTTCCAGTTCTTTTATTTCCATTTTCTTTCTCCTTATTAAAAGTTAGGGAACATACTTTCTAGTAAAAATTGGGTAATTTAAATCCTTCACTGCTTTTGTTGTCATGATCCTCCATTAGTTTTTGAACAATCTTTTCAATAATTACTGCGTTGGTTGGAATTGTGTTGTGGTTATTAGGATTCTTAACTCCACATTCAATGTAATGAGCCATATCTTCCCAACTGGTATTTTCTAATTCTCTGTTTTCATAGTAACTTTGGGGCGTTTTGTTTAAGGCTAACAATCTTACAAGGTAATTATAGGCAATACCTGTACTCGCCCATATCCATGTATGGTGATACTTACCTTGTTTGATTAATTTTTCAGCTAGTAATTCTTCATGGAGCATTTCGGTAAATGATTCTTGAAAGGGTGCGAATCTTCCATCTCTAAAGTGTGCTGTATTCTGTTCAATAACTCCATTATTTAGTGCCCATTTAATGAAATCTTGTGTATCTATTTCAAAATATAGATCGTTTGTATCGTTTCCAAATCTTCTCTTAAGTCTTTTCCATTCATCAAACTCTGTGTAGTTTTGTTTGAGTCCATATTCTTCTATCTGAGGATAGTCAATAAACCTTTGTGGAGCAGTTTCATAAAACCATGTTTTGAATTCTTCCCTATCTAACTTATCTGATGAAATACCCATGAGAATTAGAAAGGCTTCATGGCTATAAATATAATCATCATGCCATTCAAGAAACTTTAAATTAAAGGAAGCATCTTTGATTAGTGTTAATCTGTTATTCCACGATGAAACTGTTCTATTCCACCAATGCCAATGCCACCAGTTCGACAAATCTTTGTCATACGAGATTACAAATCCATCTTTTTGATAAAGGCGAGCTGCGTCTTTAGTCCATTCTGCGAATGTTTCACGAGTGCCTTTATGTTCAATCTTATTCAGCCATTCTTCGGGTACTTGTTCATAACCATTTTCAACACAGACACTTTGCCATTGTTCTAAAGTCCATTCAACTTGATCTTCTTCAATTGGTAAATCAATTAGATTTTCAAGTAGAGGTGTGTCTATGATGATTTGTCTTGAAACATCTTCAAGAATATCGCAAGAAACAGCTAGATACTTTGTGAATAGTTCAACAGTTTCTTCCTTCTTTTTATCTCTAGTTTGGTGTGGGAAGAAATAACTCATTTCATTTGGCTCCAAAGTGTTTCAGTAATCTGATTCATAGGTTCTCTTAAGTCCTCAATATCAAGAATGACATATCGTTTTGTCACATCTCTTGAGTCTTCTGTATTCTTATGATTAACAAGTCTATCTAGAACATATTTGTTGAAGTTAAGACGGTTAGCGGTCGTTGTAAATGTTCTTCTTAAATCGTGGTTAGTGAAATGAAAACCCATTAACTCTCTAGCCTTTTCTATTTGTTTCTTTGGAGCTGTTAGATGTGAGTTTGGTTTCTCGCCTTCAAAGACATAAGGGTTTCCATTGTCATTCTTTCTTCTTTCTAGCACCTCGAAAAGCAACCATGTTAAAGGCATCTTATGTGTTTCGTGGTTCTTGGTATCTTCAATGGTAAATGACTTATCTTGAAAGTCTATATCTTCCCATTTAAGTTCTAATGCTTCGTTCCTACGCAACCCTGTAAACAATAGAAAGATAAAGAAATCTCGAGCAACCTCAGAACTGTTTGTCTTCCTTGTGTTCTTGTCGTGCTCGGGTAGTTTCATGATTCCTTCATACCATGCTTTCAGGTTGTATTCCTTAACATCACCTGTTCGTGCCTTCTCTCTATTCCATGCTTTGTTATGTGAGATTATTATTGTAGGATTATGGAGAATTAGTGGCTCTTCTCTACTATCTACATACTGACCCATAGCGTAGTTATAAAGAGCACGAAGTACACGAATCATGGTGTTTGCTCTAGTGGGCGAACCGTCCTTATCTATGAATCTGCCAGATCCATGGGTTACCTCTAAGAACCTTTCCTCAATCATAGAGCGTTTAATTTCAGAGATAGGTGTCCTCTTCCAATCTCCCAACTGATTATCGATAATACTTTTGTAACCCTTGATAGTAGATTCCTCAAGGTTGGTTCCTCTACTGCGTTTGTAATCTTCAAATACTTTTTCAAGTGTTATGTTCTTTTTGGATAAAGCTTCTTTTTTAATTTGGGAAGGGTTAATGCCTTCATCAATAGTACTGAATACATCTCTTGCTTTTTGCCTAGCTTCGCCAATAGTGGTCGTTGGGTAATGTCCAACAGATGAATATGTATCCTTATTGTTTAGTTTCTTTCTAACAACAAAAGTTTTACGACCTGTTTTAGCAACCCTAATACTTAAACCCTTAACCGTTGTATCGTGATAAGTTTCTCTATTCTTAGTTGGTATAGCCAGACCATCTAATTTGTTTTTATTAAAGTTAAAGTATTTATCCATAATATGCTCTTTTTATATTTTGGTACGCGTTTGGTACGCGATATATAATGAATAAAGGGGAAAAATATAGGAATGATTGGATAATCAACTTGGCTTAAAACCTCTATATTATAGTGATATAATGGACATATAGGTATTATAATGGAAAAGAGGGATATATACAAGGACAATATTCATAATGCTGGGGTCGGTGGTTCAAGTCCACCCATAACCACCATACACAGTAAGGGTTTCAGGGGTTTAACAAATATCCAATAAATGTTCAGGTACA
>Ga0208895_1000450_pt1 | contig 19063 bp, 17 predicted proteins | sample ETNtaG_10_FD_185765 | JGI IMG/M metagenome (GOLD analysis project Ga0208895, IMG submission 185765) | Marine microbial and viral communities from oxygen minimum zone, Eastern Pacific Ocean - ETNP201302SV82 (SPAdes) (version 2) | ecosystem: Environmental > Aquatic > Marine > Oceanic ... | reverse complement strand
ATTTCAACGTTATCGAGTGCTTCCTGTATCTGGCCGTTGGAGTAGAGCGAGATAACCGAGTTGATTTGTGTTTGCAGCGATTCTACTGTGGTCATTTTAATGCTTTGGCATTGCTTAGGTTATTTTGCGCTCCAGTAAAGTCTGGATTAATGGCTAGAGCCTTCTCATAACACTCAACTGCAGCATCTACTTGCCCGAGATCCTTGAAAACATTGCCAAGGTTATTATGCGCGTACGTGTAGTCTGGATTAAGGTCTAGCGCCTTCTCATAACTCTTAACGGCGTCATCTAGCTGACCAAGTTCCCTGAAAGCATTGCCGAGGTTATTATGCGCCTCAGCGTAATCTGGGTTAACAGCTAGCGCCTTTTCATAACATTCAACCGCATCATCAAGTTGGCCAAGTTGTTTGAAAATAATACCGAGATTATTATGCGCACGCGAGTAGTCTGGTTTAAGGGTTAGCGCCTTCTCATAACTCTTAACGGCGTCATCTAGCTGACCAAGTTCCCTGAAAGCATTGCCGAGGTTATTATGCGCCTCAGCGTAATCTGGGTTAACAGTTAGCGCCTTCTGATAAGATTCAACCGCAGCGTCCACTTGTCCGAGTCTATGGAGCGCAATGCCGAGGTTATTATGCGCCTCAGCGTAATCTGGGTTAACAGTTAGCGCCTTCTGATAAGATTCAACCGCAGCGTCCATTTGTCCGAGCGCTAAGAGCGTAGAACCAAGGTTATTATGCGCTATATCAAATTCAGGGTTATAAGCTACTGCCCACTCAAAATGATCAGCAGCAGCCTTTAGCTGACTGAGTTCTAAAAAAATATTGCCCAAGTTATTATGCACATTAGGGTACGCATGCTTGCTAGCTAGTGCATTCTCATAAGACTTTATCGCGGCATCCACTTTTCCAAGTTCGCGAAGTATAACACCAAGGTTATATTGAGCTTCAGCGTAGTCTGGCTTAAGAGCTACAGCCTTCTCAAAGCCCTTAGCAGCATCATCCAGTTGGCCGATTTCTTTATAACAAGCACCTCTGATATTGTAGAGTAATGGCTCATCAGGATAGCTCTTGGCTAAGGTCTCAGCGGCATCGAGCGCTTCTTGTATCTGGCCGTTAGAGTAGAGTGCAATAACAGATTGAACTTCTGCCTTTGGCAGGCTTCGCTTATCCTTACCTTGTTTTAATGCCAATAGTGCGTTTTTTGCTTCTTGGTTATTAGGTAAATCTTCAAGAACCGTTTCATAAAGTTTTTGTGCTTCTTCATGTTTACCCTTCTTAGCAATTTTTTTTGCACGATCTAAAAGTCGTTGTGTTTTTACTGTCATTTAAAGTGTCCGTATTGTAGTTAAAGTTGCTTCAGCTTGACGAGGTAGAATCAACAGATAGTTCATTACTTGAATTTTCTACAAAAGCTCAGCCCAATAATTATACATATCAATAGAATATATATTTATTTCTTATAATTGAACCACTATAACTAAAATCTTTCAAAAATCAAAACAATGAATACAATTGTTAGAATCGATAAAATATCTTAGGTATTATCTTGCTTAAAGTAGAAATTAGTATTAACGCAGAAAGAAAATAAAATGTTTAAGTTCTTCACAAGCAAAAAATGGTTTCTCTGGGCCTATCTCGGTTCATTCGTGATTTTATCGTCACTATGGCTGTCAGTACAAATTGATGTAAAGATAAATGAGTGGTTTGGCGGGTTCTACGACATGATTCAAAAAGCCTTAGGAACTCCAAATGCAATCACAATGAACGAGTATTTAGATGGGCTATACAGCTTCGGTAAACTTGCTGCCTTGTGGATTGTATTAGGACTTGCTACCTCATTCCTTACATCTCACTTTTTGTTTAGGTGGCGCACCTCAATGGTTGAGTTTTATCACAGTGTATATGATAAAGCACGCACTATTGAAGGTGCATCGCAACGTGTACAAGAAGACACCATTAGGTTTTCACGGATTATGGAAGGATTAGGAACAAGTTTTATTGAATCAGTCATGGTACTAATTGAGTACTTCCCATTATTGATGGGTCTGTCTGTAGGCATTCCTATTATGTGGTTTGGTGATTGGTCATACGGTTTGGTTTCTGGCGCTCTTATTTGGGCAGTGGGTGGTACAGTTTTAATGATTGGGCTAGCTTGGCTATTAAGACTTGTAGGTATTGAATATGATCTACAAAAGAGGGAGGCAGCTTATCGCAAAATACTTGTTATAGCAGAAGATGATGGAAGTATCAGACCAAAATCATTAGAAGAGCTTTTTGCAGGTGTAAGAAAAATTCATTACAAAAGTTATTTGTTTTATTTGTATTTTAATATCGGAAGGCTTGCCTACCTACAAGCCAACGTTTTGGTTGGATATATTTTCCTAGCTCCGGCCATAGTTGCAGGAGTAATGACGCTTGGAGTCATGCAGCAAATACTTAGAGCATTCGGAAGAGTAGAGGGTTCTCTTCAATATTTATTTAATGCATGGCCAACTATCATTGAACTGGCAAGCGTCTATAAACGTTTAAGAGAGTTTGAAAGAAGAATTATTGCAATTGAATAGTTGAAAATAGAAAAAATTAAACAACCGACTGACCCATTTTAAGTATTTGTCCTGAATGTATTTTTAACTCTGGGGCGCCATCTGGAAGAAGCATAATTACCGTTGAGCCCATATTAAACCGACCCAACTCATCTCCTTTATTAAGTCCAAATTCTTTATCAGTGTAATCATAAGCCTTAACAAACTTGCCATATGGCGGTGTTATTTGACCCTGCCATGAGGTCTGTATAGAACCAACAAAAATTGCCCCTACTAAGACAAATACAACTTCTCCAAAAGAGGCCTTAAAGCGACAAACTAAGCGCTCATTTCGAGCAAAAATTCCCTTAACCTTGTTGACCGTTTTTTGGTTAACAGAAAACAAGTTTCCAGGTATATATCGCATGGAAAGCAACTTGGCATCAAAAGGCATATGGACTCGATGATAGTCTTTTGGTGAAAGATAGATAGTTGAAAATTGACCATTATCAGATTTTGGCACTGATTCATCTGCCAAAAGTTGAGAAACTTCAAAATGATGGCCTTTAGCTTGTATGATTTTTGAATCCTTAATATAGCCAGACTGAGATACAATTCCGTCAACTGGTGAAACAACTAAAGAACCAGAAATAGGCCTTGAATTTGGTTTTAAGCCTCGGGTAAAGAACTCATTAAAAGACAGATAATCATCAATATTAGCGCTTTCAGCTTCTTCTAGATTGACTTGATATTTTTTGATAAACCAACGAGTAAAACTATTTTTAATCCAGACAATTTCGATGCGCGTAAATCGAAACATCAGCTTCGATAAATAATGCTGAGGTATCAAGTATTGAAGAAAAGTCATTTATAGAGCTTTGCTATAATGAAGTCGACTGCAGAGTTGTATTCAATTTCATTTTTTTCAACTTCATTTCTGCCTTTGTACTCGACATTACCATTATCAGCATGGGTATCACTAATAACTATTCGGTGAGGTATTCCCAATAGTTCAGAATCAGCGAACATAATTCCTGCACGCTCTTTGCGATTATCAAGCAGAACTTCAACCCCTTGTTTCAAAAACTTTTCATATAATTCATCGGCCAGATCGCGTACTCTATTTGATTTATTGTAATTAATTGGAACAATAATGAGCTGGAAAGGGGCAATTGCCTCAGGAAAGATGATTCCATTATCGTCGTGATTCTGCTCAATGCTTGCAGCAACAATTCTAGTCACACCAATACCGTAACAGCCCATATTCATATTGACCGCTTTACCATCTTCTCCAATAACATTGGCATTCATTGCATCAGAATATTTTGTTCCTAATTGAAAGATGTGACCGACCTCAATACCTCGCTTAATTTCAAGTTTTCCTTTACCGTCGGGTGAAGGATCACCAGATACAACATTACGCAAATCTACTTCCATAAAGCCGGCTACATCGCGTTTCCAATTCACACCTGTTAAGTGCTTACCGTCCTCATTAGCACCACAAACAAAATCAGATAAACCAGCTGCTGCATAGTCCACAATAATCGGAATTGAAAGTCCAACTAGACCTATAGAGCCAACTGAACAGCCCAATTCTTTTCGAATTTTTTCCTCATCAGCCATTTGCAGTGGTTGCTTGATACCTTTAACTTTTGCAGCTTTAACTTCATTTAATTCGTGGTCCCCTCGCAACACTAGAGCAATGAGTGTGTCGCTTTCACCTTCTACTAGTAGTGTTTTGACTGTCGATTGTGGCTTTATATCAAGTAGCTTACAAACGTCATCTATTGTTTTAACGCCTGGGGTTTCAGCCACTGTCAGTTCTTCTTTTGGAGAATCAGGATCAACAACTTTCAGAGTTTCTGCTCTTTCTAGATTGGCAGCATAGTCTGACCCATCTGAGAAACAAATTACGTCTTCACCGGAATCTGCTAAAACATGGAATTCATGTGAACTGTCACCCCCAATAGGCCCTGAGTCAGCTAAAACTGCTCTATATTCAAGCCCAAGTCTATCAAAAATATTGCAATAAGTTTGATACATAACTTGATAAGTTTCACCCAGCGAAGCCTCATCAATGTGGAACGAGTAAGCGTCTTTCATTATAAATTCACGTGATCTCATAACACCAAAACGTGGACGAATCTCGTCGCGAAATTTTGTTTGTATTTGATAGAAATTTATCGGCAACTGCTTGTAGCTTTTAAGGTATTGCTTGGCAATATTTGTAATAACTTCTTCATGGGTTGGACCCATACAAAAATCCCTGCCATGTCTGTCCTGAAAGCGAAGCAATTCTGGCCCATACTCTTCCCATCTCTCTGACTTCTGCCAAAGCTCTGCAGGTTGTGCAACAGGCATCAATAATTCTTGAGCCAAAGACTTGTTCATTTCCTCACGGATAATTTTCTCAATTTTTTGAATAACTCTGAGTCCTATTGGAAGATATGAGTACAGACCAGAGGCTAGCTTTGAGATTAAACCTGCTCGTATCATTAATTGATGGGAAATGATTTTTGCATCATTAGGCAGTTCTTTGACGGTAGGGATTAATAAATCGCTGCTTTTCATATAAAATAGGTGCTAATTACAATAAATGATTTGATTTTACCCAATGCCTGATTTGCTAATAACTTTATTTATTTGGGTTATTCCTGTGCTATTCGCCATTACTCTTCATGAAGCAGCACATGGTTGGATAGCCAGTAAATTCGGGGATCATACTGCCAGAATGATGGGTAGAGTCACTCTCAATCCGGTCAAACACATTGACCCTGTAGGTACAATTCTAGTTCCTGCAGTATTATTAATGATGCCAGCAGTTGGATTTATTTTTGGCTGGGCTAAGCCGGTTCCGATTAATTTTAATGCCCTTAGGTCTCCCAAATCTGGCATGATTTGGGTTGCACTTGCAGGACCAGGGGCTAACCTTATTATGGCCATCGGCTGGTTACTTATTGCCATTCTATCAATCAATATGAATATACCTATTATGCTAAAAATGGCAGGTGCTGGAATATTTATTAATATATTACTGGCTGTATTTAATCTATTGCCGATTCCACCTCTAGACGGATCCCGAGTCATTAGCGCACTCTTACCAAACCCATTGGCTTATAGATACAATCAATTAGAACAATACGGCTTTTTTATACTAATTGGCCTAATGTATTTTGGAGGTTTTAATTATATAGTTTGGCCAATCGTTGGGCTAGTTTTAAGTTGGATGTCAATACTTTCTCCTTTTGATTTATTTGACTTGATGAATTTTGTATTTTCTTAAGATGAGCAACTAACTTCTAGGTTTTTTGCCCACTCTGGAGCTTTATTTGTGTAACTTTCAAATCCCTTATGTTCATCAAAAGGACTTCTTAATAAGTCAAACAAGATTCCGACTTCATCATAATCACGAAGATCTTCAGCCTTTCTAATAGCAACCTCAGCTAAATAATTCCTTAAAACATATTTAGGGTTGACCGAATCCATTAGTATTCGTCTTTTGTTTGGTTTGGTTTCTTCTTGACTTGACCTTTTATCGTAACTTTCAAACCAAGAGTTAAAGGCATCCCCCATTCCGTGATTTTCAGGATTAGATAACATCTTCATTGAGTTCGGGTAATCCTTTTTATGTAGATACAATAAGCCCAAGTAATCGCTAATCAGTTCATTGTCTTTATCAAAAATCTCGTTCAAACCAAACTTTCTTCTCCCGCACAAACACCGAGCAACTCCTTTTTAGTCAGGTTCAGTTTAAGTTTATTTTTGAGCTCCTCATTGATATGAACTAAATGACTATTGTTAAGCTTTTCAGGTTTAACTTTGGAGTAATACTCTTTACCTAACTCAGCAAATTTAAGAGAGTTTTTCATGTAGTAGTTGATTGACTTGCTTCGGATTGGCTTTGCCTCGGGTTTCTTTCATTACTTGACCAACAAAAAAACCTAACAGTCTTGTATTACCAGACTTAAATTGCTCAACCTGAGATCTATTATTGGCAATAACTTTATCAATAATGGATTCAATGGCAGCGATGTCAGTCATCTGTTTTAAGCCTTGACTTTCAATGACTTCATCAGCATTTCCTTGATCTTCCCACATGGCCCTGAAAACATCTTTTGCAATTTTTCCAGAAATCGTTTCATCTGCAATTCTCTTAACTAAACCAGATAATTCTTTAGCTGATATAGGAGAATTTTGAATATCAATCTGATTTTTTTTAAGGGCTGCTGAGAGCTCACCCATTACCCAATTCGCGGAAAGTTTTGCTTCTGCTTCTTCGTAAAGCATTGATTCAAAGTAATCGGCAAAAGCCTTTTGAGATGTTAAGTTTTCTGCATCATAAGCACTCAAACCAAACTCACTAATAAACCTGGATTTTTTTTCTGTCGGCAGTTCAGGCAAAGCGCTTTTAATTTGCGCCAGTAATTCATCATCAATAACGACTGGCAATAAATCAGGATCTGGAAAATATCTATAATCATTAGCCTCTTCTTTTGAACGCATTGATCGTGTTTCATTTTTTACAGCATCATAAAGTCGCGTTTCCTGAACTACTTTTTCACCATCTTCAAGAAGGTCTTGTTGTCTCTCAGCCTCCAAATTTATGGCTTTTTCAAGGAACTTAAAAGAGTTAATATTTTTTAACTCGGTACGAGTGCCCAGCTCTTTTCTCCCTTTTTGTCTTATCGATACGTTGGCATCGCATCGAAAAGATCCTTCTTGCATATTGCCATCACAAATACCTATATATTGCACCAAGGAGTGAATTTTTTTTGCATAAGCAACTGCCTCTTTAGCGCTTCTCATATCGGGTTCTGAAACTATCTCTAGCAGTGGTGTGCCAGCTCTATTAAGGTCGATTGCTGTATAGTCGTCATACAAGTCATGGATAGATTTTCCTGCATCTTCTTCTAAATGAGCGCGCGTAATGCCGACCATTTTAGTGTCACCATCTTCAGTACTTATCTCAATTTCTCCTTGACCCACTATTGGAATTTCGAATTGAGAAATCTGGTAACCCTTTGGTAGATCTGGATAAAAATAATTCTTTCGTGCAAAAATAGAGTGTTGATTGATTATTGCATTTACAGCCAAACCAAATCTAAGTGCCATACTGACCACTTCTTTGTTGAGTACAGGTAGAACTCCTGGCAAACCTAAGTCTACCGCGCAGGCCTGGGTATTTGGCTCAGCACCAAATACAGTTGAAGCACCTGAAAAAATTTTTGATTTAGTGCTTAATTGAGAATGTATCTCTAGACCAATAACTGTTTCCCAAGGCATATTCAATTCCCTTTATATATTTTCAGGTAAACGAACATGCCAATCAGTTTGTGTTTGAAATTGATGAGCGGCGTTTAACAAGACTTCTTCAGACCAATGATTACCAATCATCTGAAGACCGACAGGTAAATTGTTAGAAAATCCCGCTGGAATACTCATTCCTGGAAGACCAGCCAAATTTGCAGAAAGTGTATAAATGTCTGCCAAATACATCGAAACTGAATCTTTTATTGCACCTAACCCGAATGCCGGTGTAGGTGAAACAGGTCCCATTATCACATCCACCTTCTGAAATGCTCTTTTGAAGTCTTCACTAATCAGGTGTCTTACTTTTTGCGCCTTAAGGTAATATGCATCATAATAGCCCGCTGAAAGTGCATAAGTGCCAATCATAATTCGACGCTTAACTTCTTCCCCAAAACCTTCAGAACGTGACCTAAGATACAAGTCATCTAGGTCTTCAGGGTTATCGCAACGATAACCATAGCGTACACCGTCTAAACGAGACAAATTAGATGAACATTCACAAGGTGCAACAATGTAATAGGTTGGTATAGCGAAAGCTGAATTGGGGAGCGATATCTCCTCAACATTGGCACCCATGGATTCAAATTCTTTGATAGATTGTAAAATAACTTTTGCAACACTGTCATCTAACCCCTCAGAAAAGAACTCCTTAGGAAGTCCAATCTTTAAACCCTTGATAGAATTGTTCAAATTTTCAGTGTAATCAGGAACATCTTTATTTGCACTCGTTGAGTCCTTATCGTCGAAACCGGCCATAATATTCAAAACTAATGCGGCGTCCTCAGCACTTTGGGTCATCGGACCAGCTTGGTCAAGGCTTGAAGCATAGGCTATCATGCCATATCTTGAGATTCTTCCATAGGTTGGTTTTAGTCCGGTGATACCACAAAGGCTTGCCGGCTGTCGGATACTTCCACCAGTATCCGTTCCAGTAGCGAAAGCTGATAAACGAGCTGCTACAGCTGCTGCAGAACCTCCTGAGGAGCCGCCAGGAACCTTTTTTTTGTCCCAAGGATTTTTAACTGGGCCATAGTATGAATTTTCGTTTGAAGAGCCCATAGCCAGCTCATCCATATTTGTCTTGCCCAACATGACCATACCTTCCATGTTTAGTTTATGACTTAGGGTCGCATCGTAAGGCGAAATGAAAGGGTCAAGTATCTTTGAGCCAGCCGATGTTTTAACACCTTTAGTGCAAAATATATCTTTGTGTGAATATGGAATACCAGTCAAAACATCAGCATCTCCTTTTGTCAGCCTGGAGTCAGCCTCTCTAGCCTGAGACAAAGCCAAATCTTCAGTCACAGTGATAAATGCATTGAGGTCAGAACGATCAATTCTCTTGAGATAGTGCTGGGTAAGTTCAACAGATGAAAAATCTCTATTTTTCAACCCTTTAGACAGTTCGGCTACAGATAATTTATGCATCATCACTCAATCACGGTTGGTACAAGAAAATGTTGCTTTCCAGTTTTTGGTGCAATTGCTTGAAATTCCTCCGATAAATCAGTCTCGCTGACCACATCTTCTCTTAAACGTTGTGACATGTCTAGTGGGTGCGCCATCGGCTCGACATGCTCAGTATCAATCTCGTTTAGCTCAGCCATTAAGTTGAGAATGTTGTTAAGTTCAGCTGTGGTTTGTTGAACCTCAGAATCATCAATTTTGAGTCTGGCAAGTTGGGCAATCTCTTTGACTTGTTTTTTATCTAATGACATAAATAAGATTAATTAAGAATGACAAAATTCCGATAAAACTTGGTTTAGGTTTTCTTCAGAGTAGTCTTGTGAAATATATGCATTCCCTAAATACAAAAACAACACAAGACGTATATTACCATCGATGACCTTTTTGTCGAGCGACATTGCATTGTATAGTTGTGTTGCAGTAATGTTGTATTTTCCTATACTACAAGGCAATCCCGCCAAAGTAAGAATACTTTTAACCCGGTCTACATCTTCTGCCGATAAGTTTCCTTCAAGTTGAGAAAGTTTAGCTGCCATATACATACCAATCGCAACCGCTTCTCCATGTAAATAAGTGCCATAGCCTAAAGCGTTTTCAATGCCGTGCCCAAAGGTATGACCAAGATTTAACAGTCTTCGCACACCGCTCTCACGCTCGTCTACAGAGACAATTTCTGCTTTTTCTGCACAACAACGATAAATAGCATCAATAAGTAACTCTTTGTCTTCCTGGTGAAGTCCTCCCTTTATTGAATCAATATTTTTTTCAAGGTCTGAAAGAAAATCAATATTACCTAACAAGGCGTACTTGATTACTTCGGCCATTCCTGCTGAAAACTCACGAATAGGTAAAGTATCCAATGTATCTATGTCAATAATAACCGCTCGGGGCTGGTGAAATGCGCCAATCATATTTTTGCCTAAAGCATGATTTACACCGGTCTTGCCGCCTACACTAGAGTCGACCTGAGAAAGCAAGGTAGTGGGAATTTGAATAAAGTCAACCCCGCGCTGATAGGATGCTGCTGCGAATCCTGTTATATCACCAACAACGCCTCCACCCAATGCAATCAATGTCGCACTACGGTCAAACTTCGCCTCCAGTAGAGCGTCAAATATAGAATTAACCGTTTCCAGAGTTTTATGTCGCTCTCCATCGGGAAGAATGACCACCTGAACTTCGAAATTACTGAGTAAATTTTTAACTTTCTCTAAATAAAGAGGCTCTATTGTTGTATTGGTGACAACCATCACCTGTTGACCAGAAATATGTTTCTCGAGGCATGACTTATCTGACAGCAAATCATTCCCAATATAAATAGGATAAGATTTATTGCCAAGCTCTACATTAAGAATTTTTTGTATATTTGACATTATGCAAATACCCTCAACTCTCCTTCACCTGCCACATTTTCAATACAGCGTCCGCACAAATCTTTATGTATATCATGTTCACCAATTTCTTCACTGTGGTGCCAACAACGAACGCATTTTTGATGGCCACTCTTATTAACCATTATAGCTAATGACTGATCAATATCAGTAGCCTCATTTGGCTTGTCTGCTAGTGAATGAATTCTGGCGTCTGAAGTAATAAAAACGAACCTTAACTCATTTCCCAGTTCTCGGAGCGCTTGATATTTCTCATCGTCACAATATATATCCACTTCGGCATCAAGCGATGAGCCTATCACCTTGTCACGGCGCATCTCTTCGAGTTCTTTACGTAGATGTACATTAACATCTCTGGCAGTATCGATTGCACAGCTATGAAAGTCTCCAACTAGACCTTCATACCAGGTCTGCAAAAATACACTCTCATTTTTAGCACCAGGAAGATACTGCCAAACCTCCTCGGTAGTAAATGAGAGAACTGGACTGAGCCATCTCACCATCGCGTGAGCAATATGATACAAAGCACTTTGCGCTGATCTACGTGCTAAAGAGTTGGTTTGTGTAGTGTATTGCCTATCCTTGATGATATCCAAATAAAAACCACCCAAATCATTGGTACAATAATTCAATATCATTTTCATTAAATGATGAAAGTTATATTCCTCATAGTCATTAACAACTTGGGATTGAAGTTCAGCTGTTTTTGAAACAATCCATTGGTCAAGAACCAGCATTTTATCGACACTTAAGAGGTCATTATTAGGGTCAAATCCTTGCATATTTGCCAACATAAAGCGCATCGTATTACGGATACGTCTGTAACTATCTGCACTTCTCTTAAGGATTTCGTCAGAAACCGTCATCTCGCCAGAATAGTCAGTACTCCCTATCCATAGCCTTAAAATGTCTGCACCTAAGGTGTTAACCACTTTTTGTGGTGGAATCACATTACCCAAGGATTTACTCATTTTATGGCCATTTTGATCGACCGTAAAACCATGGGTTAGTACCTGTCTGTATGGCGCCCTGCCATTAATCGCGCAGGAAGTAATTAGTGAAGATTGGAACCAACCCCTATGTTGGTCTGAACCCTCAAGATACATGTCAGCAATGTCACTTAAATAGTCGCTATTTTTTAAGACCGCAAAGTGGCTCACTCCAGAGTCAAACCAGACATCTAGCGTGTCGGTAGTTTTTTCGTATTCAGAGGCTTCAGAGCCTAGCACATCTTCAACCTTTAGACTAAACCAGGCCTCTATGCCGCCCTTTTCTATCCTTTTAGCCACAGCTTCAAAAAGAGACTCGGTGTCTGGGTGAAATTCACCAGTTTTTTTATTGATAAAAAGAGTAATAGGCGAACCCCAAAACCTCTGCCTGGAAATACACCAGTCAGGACGATTGCCGACCATCAATTCGATCCGCTTTTGACCCCAGCTCGGTATCCATTTAACGTTAAGTATCTCAGCATTAACTGTATCTCTTAAGTTATTTTGAGTCATAGAGACAAACCATTGTGGTGTCGCTCTAAATATGACCGGCGTCTTGTGTCTCCAGCAATGCGGATAAGAGTGAGTCATTGACTTGTGACTTACGAGTGTATTATTCTTTTTCAATAATTCAATGATGGTCACATTTGCTTTAAAAATAAACTCTCCAGCTACGTGTTCTGTATTCTCTATAAATACCCCCTTGCCATCAACAGGGCAATCAACTGGTAGGTTGTATTTGAGACTAACAATGTAGTCATCCTGGCCATGGGCAGGGGATGTGTGAACCGCTCCAGTACCGGTTTCAGTGGTTACATGTTCTCCCATAATCACAGGAACTTGCCTGTCGTAAAATGGATGTTGCAGCATAACACCTTCAAGATCCGAACCTTTATATATTTTGTCTGATTTACCCACAGCTTGAACATTGAACCTCTCTAAAGCATCTTCATATAACTCTTCTGCCAGAAGATAATGGTGATCTCCCAGATCAACCAGAACATAGCTAAGGTCAGGGTGCAGGGCAACTGCTTCGTTGGCAGGCAAAGTCCAAGGGGTTGTAGTCCAAATAATAACGGAGACCGGTTTTTTCACGCCAAATACAGCAGAATCTAGAACTTCAAAAGCAACATCAACTGTGTCAGACTCTTTGTCTTTGTATTCTACTTCTGCTTCTGCTAACGCTGAAGAACATTCGGTACACCAGTGAACAGGCTTATAGCCCTTTGTAAGGTGTCCATTCTTTATAATCTTACCAACAGAGCGAACAATATCTGCTTCATACTTGAAGTCTTTTGTTAGGTATGGATTGTCCCAGTCGCCTATAATTCCTAGACGCTTGAAATCGACCTTCTGGTTTTCGATTTGTTGGTCAGCGTATTCTCGACAAGCGGCACGGAAATCATCGGCATTAATTTTATGGCCTACCTTTCCCTTCTTTTTTTCAACGTTATGTTCAATTGGCAATCCATGGCAATCCCAACCAGGCACATATGGGGCGTCAAATCCAGATAGAGTTTTGCTTTTAACAATTACATCTTTAAGGACTTTGTTAACAGCATGACCAATATGGATATCGCCATTTGCATATGGAGGGCCGTCATGAAGAACGAATATAGGGTTTCCTTTAAATCTCTGACGAATTTGCTGATACAAATCCTTATCATGCCATTCATCTAGAAAACCGCCCTCACGATTTGCAAGATTGGCCTTCATTGGAAAGTCTGTGGCAGGTAAATTTAAGGTGGACTTATAATCTGACATTAGCTGACAAAATAATTCTCGATAAACCCGCCATTATACTGCAACAGCAAGGTTTATTGAAATTGAAAATCTTCCCTAAACGAAGCTTTATTTCATGCAAATTAGCTGTATTATTCCTTAAGGTTGACTAAATTTAGTAACGCCTTGACCTGCTTAGGCTTCAGGTATTCTGACTGGTTAGCGCGCAAGTTCTCTGGCAAACGAATATCGCCAAACCTAATTCGAATCAAACGTGATACTGTAAATCCTAAAGCCTCCCAAAGCCTTCTAACTTCGCGCCTTTTCCCTTCCCTCAGAACAACCCTATACCATCGATTTGCACCAGCTCCGCCACCCACTGTTAGTTTATGAAATTTTGCCACGCCGTCTTCAAGCTTAACCCCGCTGGTCAACTTATTGATATCTTCCTTCTCAACTTTCCCTAAAACACGAACCGCATATTCTCTGTCTACTTCTGAGCTGGGATGCATTAACCTGTTGGCAAGCTCCCCGTTATTAGTAAACAGCAATAATCCTGATGTATTGAGGTCAAGCCTGCCAACCATTATCCAGCGCGTGTTTTTTGGCAACAATTCAAAAACACTTTTTCGACCCTCTTCATCTTTTGTCGAACAGATAATGCCGGCCTGCTTGTTAAGAATTAATACCTTTGTTTCATCCTCAACAAAACGCTTCAAGTTAATTAGCTGACCATCTATTCGAACTTGGTCGTCTAAGGTTGCCTTATCTCCAATCTGGACTTTTTTACTGTTGAGTGTTACTCTGCCTTGCTCAATTAATTTTTCGGCCCAACGCCTCGAGCCATAACCCGCATTGGCAATCAGTTTTTGTAGTCTCTGCGACATTCTTGATAGCTATGGTTTGCTTGCCTTAGTAGGTCAAACCCATCGCGTCTCGTACTTCTTGCATTGTCTCTTTGGCGACGCTACGAGCACGTTCAGAGCCGTCAAATATAATCTCTTGAATCAAGTTAGGTTCTGACTTATATTTTTCGATACTCTCTTGAATGGGTTTTAATTCAGCAACAATAGAGTCGATTACTGGCCTCTTACATTCAATACAACCCATTTTGGCGCTCTTACAACCATCTACAACCCAGTCAAGCTGATCTGGAGTACTATAAATCTCATGTAAATTCCAAACTGGACATTTATTAGGATCCCCGGGATCAGTTAGACGGACGCGTGCAGGGTCTGTGACCATTTTATTAACTTTTTGTTCAACCTCACTATCTGAGTCTCTCAAAAAGATACCGTTGTTATAGGACTTAGACATTTTTTGACCATCCAGCCCTGGCATTTTGGAGTTTTTGGTTAATAGCGCTTCTGGTTCAACCAAAATAATTTTTCCAACACCTTCGATATAACCTAGCAGTCTTTCTCGGTCACCATGGGTAATATTTTTCTGCTCTGATAACAGCGCTTTAGCTTTTACTAGAGCTTCACCGTCGCCTGTCTCTTGATAGGACTTTCTTAAATTACGATAAAGCTTAGACTGTTTCTTTCCCATCTTAGAGGCAGCTATTTCAGCTTTCTTTTCAAAGTCTGCTTCACGGCCATAAACATAGTTAAATCGGCGAGCTATCTCTCTGGTTAATTCAACATGTGCAGCCTGGTCCTCACCAACAGGCACAAATTCTGCCTTGTACATCAATATATCCGAACTTTGTAAAACTGGATAGCCCAAAAAACCATAAGTTGCAAGGTCCTTTGTTTTTAATTTTTCTTGTTGGTCCTTGTAAGAAGGAACACGTTCCAGCCAGCTCACTGGCGTTGTCATTGACAACAAAAGATGTAATTCAGCGTGTTCCGGCACCTTCGACTGAACAAAAATAGTTGAGGTGTTTGGATTTATACCCGCCGCCAGCCAATCAATGACCATATCAATTGTGTAAGATTCTAGATCAATTTTGTCTGAATAGTGGGTAGTGAATGCGTGCCAATCCGCTACAAAATAGTACGAATCGTATTTATTTTGTAGCTCAAGCCAGTTTTTCAAGGCACCATGATAATGCCCTAAGTGCAGTTTACCTGTAGGGCGCATTCCAGATAGTACACGGTGATCTTTCATTGTGAACGATTAAGATACATCAAAATATGTGTCAATTATCCCACAGATTTAGCATAACTTTCTAGGCCATCCAACACCAAATTTTCAAAATAATTCAATCGCTGAGGTAGCTCTTTACTTAACTTAGTAATATCTCCTCCTGTCAACAGTATAACTCCATTAGGGTATTTAGAATGAAAGTCTCCTATTTGTTCTTTGATTGTAGAAATCAGCATTGTCTCAGTGCCACTTAGCCAGGCATCTTTGGTATTACTTTGAAGCTCTGTCATGCCCTGCAACATATTATCAGTAGAGAACTTTGCGAAGCTTGTTCTAAGCGCCTTTAGCCCAGGCATTATGAGTCCACCTTGATGTATTCCATCGTCATTTATAATGTCAATGGTAAGCGCACTGCCAAGATCAACAACCAACAGATTTGTCCTTGGAAAGTGCTCGATTGCCCCCAACATTGCAAGAAATCTATCTACTCCCAAATTTGATGGGGTCTCGTATGCAATAGTTAAGTTGCCATACTTTTTGGAAGGCAAGACCAACTCAACATTTGCAAACTCTGTCTTTATGGAATCTACCACATTCGGATGGGCGACAGCGCTTAACCAGATACATTCACTATTAGGAATATTGCTAGCTGAAAAACTCTCTACATTCTCCTTGGAAACTTTAGAGTTAAAGGTTCGCCATTTAACTGCTGAATGTCCAATATCAACAAATAGGTCAGACTGGCACATCAAACAAAGATGAATTGATCCAGATATGGGTCACAATACTTGCACCATAACCGATTGCGATAGCCCAGGCCCACTTGAGGTGCGATACAAATGTGTAGTAACCTCTGGACTGGCCCATCAATGCCACACCTGCGGCCGAGCCAATCGAAAGCAAACTTCCGCCAACACCGGCAGTTAAGGTTACCAATAACCACTGACCCAAAGACATATCTGGAGTCATAGTTAGTACCGCAAACATGACTGGAATATTATCAACAATAGCCGAGAGAATACCCACTAGAACATTAGCATAGGTTGCTCCCAACTGCACATACATCACTTCAGAAACTAGAGCGAGATAGCCTATAAAACCTAAACCGCCAACGCTTACTATGACTCCAAAAAAGAACAACAAGGTGTCCCACTCTGCGTTAGCAATTTTGCGAAAAACATCAAACCTCTGTGAGGTTGGCTCCGCTGAAATATTGCGTCTCTTGACAAAATAACTAACAACCATAAGGTAACCAAGCCCGGTCATCATTCCCATGGCGGGTGGCAAGTGTAGGTAGTTATGGAAACTAACGGCTGTAGCGATAGTTAGCAGGAATAGTATAGTGATTACAATGCCGCCATCCTTGATAGCAATTTTATCTTCAACTGCTTCAGGTTTTTCGTTTCGAATGGCAAAATGCATAATCCCCGCAGGAATAACAAAGTTAACTAAGGATGGTATAAACAAGATGAAGAACTGCTCAAAACTAACAATACCCTTCTGCCACACCATCAAAGTTGTAATGTCTCCAAAAGGACTAAATGCACCACCAGCATTTGCGGCAACGACGATATTGACAAAGGCAATCGAAATAAATCTCGTGTTACCACCACCCACTGCCATCACCACAGCACCCATTATGAGTGCAGTAGTTAAGTTATCGGCGATTGGCGATATAAAGAATGCTAAAAAACCTGTTAACCAAAATAGCTGTCGAAAGCTAAAACCTCTAGAGATTAACCAAACCTTTAACTTTTCAAAAACATGGCGTTCACGCATCGCCTCAATATAGGTCATAGCGACCAATAAGAATAGGAATAACTCTGCATACTCCAATATGTTGTGCCTTAGAGCCTCTTCTGCGGCGTGTGGCAGTCCATTTGAAGCGTAAACCCCACCAATGATAGCCCAAATCAGTCCAGCAACTAAAATGACCGGCTTTGATTTACGAAAATGAGTAAACTCCTCTACCATCACAAAGACATATGCAATTACAAAAAGTACCAGAGCTAAATAACCAGACCAGTGAGTTGTCAAGTTGAGATTTTGGGCGCCAGCAGATGCTAAGCTAAGACCCGGAAAAAATCCTAGCAGTGAAAAGATGATTTTATTCATGATTGATTCGTGTTAGTGTTGGACCTTGTTCATTATTAAGATAAATTTGGTCATCTTTGTGCACCACTTCCAAAGTTGCCAAACAAAAATAATCAGCTTCAAATTTTACCTGAAAAACCACGCTACCACAGGTTCTTGCTGATTTTGAAGATGGACAAAAAAGGTCATCTCCAACCTTGATCTCTGCAACGGATTTAAAAACAAAAAGCCTGCGCTTTGTCTTACCTAAATAGTGCAGTCTTGCAACCACCTCTTGTCCGGGATAGCAACCTTTGGTAAAGCTCACGCCTATCTCATCAATATCCAAATTTAGCATCTGCGGAACAAACTTTTCGGTCGTTATGGGGTTTACTTCTGGAATGAGATTGTCAATGCAAGCCTTGTCCCAATATTGTTGGGAAGCAAAAGTAAATTTTTCAGTACCATGCGAATTGGCCAGAATTAAAGATAACTGATTATTTAATACGTAAGAATCAGTTGAACTCTCGTTAATTAAACCAACTTGTTGATACTTTTCGGTTACATTTTCAATTTTCACATCTGACATCAATATAAACATCTGTAAACGATTTTTTACTGTTTCAATTAAATCTAAAGGAAAGGAAAGAAGGAAACCGTCTTTGCAACGTAGCAACCAAAACAATGCGAGGATTTTCCCTTGGTGCTGACAATAAGCACTCAGCTGGATACTTGAATTATCAAGCTTTTTAACATCATTGCTAAGTTGAGATTGAAGGAAAACTTCGGCATCCTTGCCTGTTACTTTTAGTAATGCACGATTATCTAGACGAACAAACATTGCTTTATAAATGGTGTAATTAACCCTATTTTAATCAATTTTATCGCTGACATAAAAAAACCCCAGAACAAAGCCTGGGGTTTTCGATCTATTAACTTACTGCTAAGTTAACTATTTTAATCTAAACGAGTTTAGAAAGTAACAGCGGCCTTAAGTGTAAGTGAATCATCTTTCGAGCTATAGGTAGCTGTCAACGTAGCACCTGAAGTTAAGTCACGTGACAACGCAGCTGTTGTATAAGCAACGACAGCATCTGTTGAGTAGTTTGTAGCATTTGACGAAACTGAAGCTCTAGAAGCGTTATGTGTTAGAGTCAAAGTGTTGCCTGCTAGACCAAATGCAGCAGTAACATCGTTTTCGCTATCTAGCGTCAAGTCTACACCGCTAACAGTAGTAGCGATAGACCAAGTAGTGGCAGCAGCGTCGTTAGTAACGCTCACGTCCATACCAGCGATGCTAACAGCACCTGTAGTCTTGTCTGCATCCACAGCGTGAGTGATTGTAACGCCAGCCCAAGTACCGCTTAGAGTTACTTCACCTTCGTCGTCCAAAGCGATAGTCATATCACCAACTGGAGCGTCCAGGCTAACAGTAACGCTAGTATCGGTAGGCTCTTCTGACGATAGATAGTCACCGTCACCATCATCAAGGTTTG
>Ga0208895_1000422_pt1 | contig 19729 bp, 22 predicted proteins | sample ETNtaG_10_FD_185765 | JGI IMG/M metagenome (GOLD analysis project Ga0208895, IMG submission 185765) | Marine microbial and viral communities from oxygen minimum zone, Eastern Pacific Ocean - ETNP201302SV82 (SPAdes) (version 2) | ecosystem: Environmental > Aquatic > Marine > Oceanic ... | reverse complement strand
TCTGCGAACTGATCTTTCGAAGAATCCATAAGGATTTCGGATATAGGAAAGGGTAGTTCCTAATCCGAATCGTGGACCCTTAGGAATCGGCATCTATCTAGAGATCTCTTGGAGTTCCGCTCTGAGTTTGACTGGGATTACATGGCACTCGTCAGCCGTCACCACAATTTCAGTTCGGACCCAATTATGGTATGAAGGACGGGCCACAATCACGGTGTAGTTACCCGTTCGCTCTCCGGCACCGACCATGGTCAGGCCATCCGGGCTTAGTGTGGTGCTCTCCACATAGTCGCCGTCACGCAGTGTCATCGTTGCGCTGTCAGCTAGTGGGGATCCGTTCTCTGTATCCAAGACTTCCACGCTGATGCCATAAACGAATTGCTCGGTGCATATGATCGGGCCCTGATCAGCACAGCCCACCGAGAACGCCAATGCTAGAAGCGTTGATAGACGAAATTTCATAGGGCTCCAAGGATCGTGGATTCGCGGGCGAGGGTCAAAATCCCGACAACCTTCTCTTCCTGGTGACTTCGGTCGACCTTTGATTGTCGACATTTGGAAACATGGTGAAGCTATTTTTGGCGGAAGTGGGCGACAGTCCGCCCTGTAGCCGCCTTAAGCGAGAGGAATAAGTGAGTCCCATCAGCCGGTTAGGCCCTGCGGGTGCACCTGCAGGTGTACGTGCTCGAACCTATGTAGTGATCTTCGAGGCGGGCACTCCGCTCGGTAAAGCTTTCGATGTGGGGCTGATCTTGGCGATTCTGAGCAGTGTGACAGTCGTGATGCTTGATTCTGTTCCGGATATAGCAGAGAGCTATCATGGACTGTTACGTGTTGCAGAGTGGATTTTCACGGTCCTTTTCACAATTGAGTATGTCGCTCGCCTTTGGTGTGTAGCGTCTAGGAAAAAATACGCCCTGAGTTTTTTCGGACTGGTCGATCTTCTTGCGGTGATCCCGACTTATCTGAGCGTACTGATTCCCGGAGGAGAAGTTCTTGCGGTGGTCCGAATTCTTAGGGTTCTGCGTGTTTTCAGGATCCTTAAGCTGGTTCAGTACATGGGTGAGGCCGACGTCCTTGTAACAACCTTGAAGGCAAGCAGATTCAAGATTGCGGTTTTCCTCATTACTGTGATGAGCATTGTGGTCATCATTGGGTCCATAATGTTCCTCATCGAAGGACCGGAAAACGGTTTTACAAGTATACCCCGTGGCTTGTACTGGAGCATTGTGACTTTGACTACTGTGGGCTACGGGGATGTCGCACCTCAATCCCCACTTGGTCAGACGCTCGCAGCTCTTCTCATGATCATGGGTTACGCGATCATCGCGGTACCTACGGGCTTATTCGCAGCTGAATTCACACAGCAGAATGCAGCCCGCAGGCAAGAGAGCAATGCCGTGTCCCAGAGGTGTCCCGCATGCGGGGATCTAGAGGTGGACCCTCAAGCAGAGTACTGCCGCTACTGCGGCCAGAAACTCACCTAACTGCGATCTGAGTTGCGAGGCTGGGGCTTTCGGGAGCAGAATGACGTCATGAGAAGAACTCTAGTACTTGGTTCATGTCTGTTTGCCCGTGTCTAAGGATTTAGACGGATGAAAGCTTGGTTAGCCTTGGTCCTATCTTACGTACTGTTGATGGCTCTCGTCATCGTTCCGAGACTCATAGGGGTGGAGCCTTTGCCCTTAAGGGTCGTATTCCTACTCATCCCGATTGGAACGGCCTTGTTCCTTTATCTATTGCTACGCGGAGTTTCGAAGAAAGAGCACATGCAGAGGAAAGTCGACTAGATCTAGTAGGTCTCCTCCTTATAGCGTGGATCACTGGGGCAAGGGACTCGTAAACAGGATTCGGGAATGAGAAAGACTCTACTTCTCGTGCTCTTCGCGCTTCCGCTTGGATGCGGACTCTTGGAGCCGGACTCAGAGGTACTGACGTTGTTTGTGGGCCCAGAGCGCGTTGAGTGCATGGGTTTGTTCCCCACCACATGTCTGCAGGTTCGCTTTAATCCAGAAGGGAATTGGGAGGCTTTCTATGATCCCATAGAGGGCTTCGATTTTGAACCAGGCTTCTTTTATGAACTCAGGGTGAGGCGAGTCTCTATTGCTGATCCTCCGGCTGACGCTTCAAGCTATCGCTGGATTTTGCTGGAGCTCGTGAACAAGACTGGTGCCCAGGCCATAGATAGCCGAATCGTGATATGACTCTAGTCTTATGTCATAAGTGCCCTCGAGAGATCAGCGACGGAGAACCAGCTTGTCCGGAATGCGGTGCACTAGAAAGGGAAGGGCCCTTTGAACAGCACTATAAGAGCGGTCAATTAATGGCTAGGGGCACGTACCTAAATGGTGTGCTGCATGGATCCTATGAAGAGTACTACGAGAGTGGACAGTTAGAAGGGAAGTATAATTTTGAGAATGGTGATCCTCGTGGAGATGGGCTCTTCGAATACTACAATGAGGAGGGTGAGTTAATGGCCAGGGGCCTTTACTACATGTCCAAGAAATGTGGTGAGTGGTTTGCGAAGGGTGCTGGGTGGTCTGGACGGGACAAGCTCGAGCACTATCCGCCCTGTCCAGAATCCCAGGACTAGGTCATGAACATGAACAGAGCCCCGCTAATCCTTTGGATTCTGGTCTCATGCACTATTGCAGATACTTCAAGTGACTCGCTGGGTCTAATGCCACCAGACGTGCCGGAATCTTGGCGTCCAATTATCGGTGAGTATGCCTCGGGCTCAGATACTATTTCAGTGCTGGAGGAAGACGGAAGCCTGGTGCTGCTATTTTGGGGTGGTGCTAGGCTCCAACTCTCAGCTTCAACTAATGGAGTTTTTGAGACCGACTCCAACGTGATGGTGGAGATGGTAGCCGATGCGAGTGGCCGTACAGAAATGCTGTTAGTGGACGGCCAGGCTTTTACTCGACTCTCACTCGGTGCCGAAGATGGTGGCACGTTCCGTATCACACCCATTCGGGCGCCGGAAGAGTTGCTCATAGAAGCCCTTGCTGCTTCTCCCCCAGAAGAAGATGGTGACTTCCGGCCTGCAGATCTCGCAGAACTGGTGGCTCTCGACTCTACGATTCTGTTGGACATTCGTTATGCGACTACAAACAACTTTATGGGCGAGATCTTCTATTCTGAGCCCAGAGCATTTCTACAACGCCCGGCAGCAGAGGCTCTTGTGCGTGCGCATCATTGGCTCGGTGAACAGGGCTATGGCCTCCTGATTCATGATGGATACCGGCCATGGTACGTGACTAAGATGTTTTGGGATGCAACCCCGGAGGAGCTACGGGTTTTTGTAGCGAACCCTGCTGACGGTTCGAGACATAACCGCGGCTGTGCTGTAGATCTGACACTATACGACCTTGAAACAGGTGCTCCGGTTACGATGACCGGTGGATACGATGAGATGTCACCGCGTTCCTATCCTGACTATCCGGGAGGAACAGATCGGCAACGATGGCATCGGGAACTCCTTCGCGAAGCTATGGAGGCTCAAGGGTTTTCAGTATATGAAGCAGAATGGTGGCATTTTGATTACAACGATTGGCCCAGCTACCGCATCGGTAACGAGAGGTTCGAACAGTTGGGGATGGGATGAACATGCAGAGATTGGCTTATGCCCACTGCGGTTCAGGTGGTCCTCCCATAAGATGAAGTGAAGCACGTTACCAGCACTTGATAGGAGTGAAACCAATGATCCGAGTAAATGATATCCGACCGCTCCTAGTGCTGTTCGTGGTTAGCATGATCCATGTGCCAGCATCAGCCCAAACCACACATCAGTTCGAGGCGACTGAGTACTACAACACCTTCTCATTTGCACACCCGCCTGCTCTTAGAATTCGACCTGGAGATCGGGTTGTGACTCGGACCATCGATGCGGGGGGGCAGGACTGGAATAGTGACCAGGTTGCCCAGGGACCCAACCCTCAAATCGGACCGTTCTATGTAGAGGGAGCAGAACCGGGTGACGTTCTTGTGGTGCGATTGGAGAAGATTGAACCAAACCGGGACTGGGCGTACTCGAATACGGTGCTTGCACCCTACGCAGCCGATCCATCATTCCTGCGCTACGAAGCTGAAGATGAGGCACGAAGAGAGCGTTGGGATGTGGATACCGAAGCTCGGGTGGCTAGACCGTCGACACCGGCCTTGAGAGCGCAAGGTATTGAGATTCCATTTCGACCGATGCTTGGCTGTGTCGGTGTTGCGCCACCCCGAAAAGAGGCAGTCTGGACGGCTACTCCTGGAGAGTTTGGCGGTAACCTCGACTACTTCGGGATGGTCGAAGGTGTAACGGTGATGTTACCAGTTTTTGAACCTGGTGCACTCCTGTTCATAGGTGACGGTCACGCCCGACAGGGTGAAGGCGAGGTGCTCGGGAATGCCCTTGAGATCTCTATGGATGTTGAGTTTTCAGTCGACCTGATCAAGGGTGGCCAGATCCGCTGGCCTAGAATCGAGACTGAGGATGCCATCATCGTTCTAGGGAGTGCCCGGCCACTTCTGCAGGCCCTTCAGCACGCGACCACTGAGCTGCAGAGATGGTTAATCGCTGACTACGGGTACGATGAGCGAGGATCATCGCTCCTGATGGGCCATGTTCTGGAATACGAAGTTGTACAAGTTGTGGATCCCCACTTTACGATTGCGGCCAAGATCCCAAAAAGTTTTCTCACACGCTAAGAAGGCGCTCGAGAAGTACTGAAGTGCCTTATTTCTGGGGCTTTTTCACGGCGTGTTACCGATCACCATTTGGATCTCGACGCCTGATCTTCCCATGAGGCGTGCACCGACAATCGTCGGTGTAGGCATGTCATCGCCAATTGTCTCATTGAGTATGGTCTGTACGATATCTCGGTCTCGAACGTCGGCTAAGTAGACCCATATGTCCTCGACATCTTCGAAGCTTTTCGAGCCGGCTTCAAGAGTTGATCGGATATCTGCTAGTGCCGAGCGGGTTTGTTCGCCAGCATCGCTGCCTCGCCCAACTACTCCCGCCAGATACAGGCGACTGCCTGTATCAATACCGGGCGAAAACGGGAGTCGCCCACGTGCTCGGCCCTCAGCGCGCACGACCTTACGCTCTGAAGAAGATTCGGCTACACACTGAATCTCAGTCGAAAAGACGGGGTTCATGAGACTCGCGCGCACCGTCGCTCTGGCCGGAGGGTCTGATGCGGAGACGGATTCAGCATAGGCTTGATTCATCACAGCGAATCCGCGGGGATCGTCTAGAAACACTCGGCAGCTGACCAGGTCTCCGAAGCTCATACCAGCTTCTTCTAGCACAAAGCCAATGTTTCCGAAAATCCGTTGGGTCTGTGTTGCCATATCACCGGTCACCGGCTGATACGTATCCGGATCCCTACTGGTTGCTCCAGAGATAAATAAGGTGCTACCAACCTTGATTCCCCAGGAATAGGGGAGTTCCGGAGATCTTAGCCCATCCGGAGTAATGACTTCCTTGGACTCACCGGTTGCCACTACTGAGATTTGAATGAGAGCGTCAGGCTCCAAAAGATCAGCTTGTACAGTGGCGCGTGTCGGGGGGGAAATTTCGAAGTAGGTACGATAAACTCCATTCATACCTTGAAAGTGTCTGGTGTCCTTCAGGAACACATTCGATGCCACTACATCGGAATAACTCAGGCCCTGTTCCCGGAGTGCTTCACCCAGACGATCTAGTGTTGCCCTGGTTTGGTCTTCGACGTTAGTGAGAGTGCGTCCGGAGGATTGGGTGGCACTCACATTCGAGATGTAGACGAGTTCCGGGGATTGTGCCGAAAGCCATAGCGGCGAAGCGAGGAGGAGATTCAAGAGTCCTCCAACACGGGTGTATCGGATTCCTGTAACGGTCATTCCGCTCTCTCCTCAGTACCAGGATGTCTCTTTAGGGAAGTATTTTTGTTCGAAGTCGCTCATTCGCTAAGAACATAAGATGACAAGCCGACTTGCCAATCCGTTTTAAACATCTTCATGCTGTCATACTAAAGACAACTAATCCCCCAGATGAAGGTTTCCTCATGAAGTCGATTCACCCTCTAGCTCTAGTGGTCGCCGTGCTGATCGGGATGTGCCTACAAACACCTGCAGTAGCTCAGATCAGTCCGGTTTGGTCGGAAGAAAAAGTGCCAAACTATCTTCCGCATATGACCGTCCCTGAGGTGCGGGACCTTCTTACCCGGACTGATATGGTAATCATTCCGGTCACCGCTCTAGAGCAACACGGACTTCATTTGCCTATCGGTACCGATTACTACAGTGGAATCGAACGGGCAAAACTTATTGCTGCCCGCACGGACGTATTGGTCGCGCCAATCCTTCTTCCGGGGCAATCTCCTTATCACATGGGATTTGAGGGAACGATTTCATTGTCATCTCAAACCGTACAGCAGGTGATTGTTGAGGCTGCGGAGAGCCTAATGCGTCACGGGTTCAAACGTTTCTTGATCCTGAACTCGCACGGAGGAAACCAGGCAACTACGACCTTTATCGTAGATCGCATCAATCATGAAACCGCAGGTATTGCGGTAAATCTGGGTTCAGTTGCTGCCCCTTTTCAGGATCGGAGCAGGCTCGCAGACATCCCGGCCCCCCAAGTATTTGATCGCCATGGAGGAGTCGGAGAGACATCCAGGGGTCTCTATTTGATGCCGGATCTGGTGGACTTAGAGGCAGCGGTGACAGCGGAGTTGACGCTACCCAGTCATATGGAACGCATGCTCCCCGATGTGATCGCAGGGGATCCCACCGCGCTCACTGTGTTTCTAGCGGAAGGTCTTAAGGCTGAGGAGACGGGCAAGGGCACGTCAGCAGATCAGATGTCTAGCACAGGTGTGTGGAGCGAGAGGGATCCCAAGGAAGCAACGGCGGAGCAGGGACGATTGGCCACCGAAGTATTCGTCGAGGGTGCGGTGCGTTTTATTGAGCGATGGAAGGAGTTAAGACCAATCCAGTAGAAAATCGCAGTACATGGAAGATTTTCTGTCAGCTAGGTAGACCCAGGTGTCTTCAACAGCTCTGAAGCCTCTTGAGGTGGCTTCCAGAGTCGATTACCCGATCAAAAAACAAAGCCGACGTTTATGATTCGGATCGTTGGGTAAAGGTCACCACCACCAAACGGCAGTTTTCCGTCCAAGGCGGAACGTTTCTCGCCCCCGTACCCGCCGTAGTAACTGTCAGTGACCTTCGGGACTCCGATAAGTCGTTTTAGGCCAAATCCGAGGCCAACATAAAAATTGTCGTTTGGTCCTAAGACCCAACTATGATTCATGTCGAATCCGAAACCGAAATAGGCCCCATCGCCTCTCCCGGCACCGTCTACCGCGGTGAGCCCCATCTTCATACCAAACGCCCATCCAATAGGAGCCTTATACGTTCGGGTGCGCCTACTGCCTGGATAGAACCGGTAGAATACATCGAAGTTTACGTATCGGGCTTCTTCCACGGTGTTTGCAAGCATCTCCCAGTCGTTCATGGCCTGCAGATAGGCCGGATCATTCCAATCCTGGATGGGAAAGCCGGATGCGTCTGTCCCTGTGATCGGCGGCTCCGGCCTGTTCCCCGGATCCCCCCACCACTCAGTTGAGGCGGTTGATCCCCCGAAACCAATTGTGGAGGTCGGGGAGATGACACGCTCGAATTCTGCATTGAACGTATTCGTGAGAAGACCGATCACATTGGCCGAAATGACGTTCTTCGGCTGAAAGTCCTCACTTTGTTGAGCGGTGAGCGGCACACCCGACAATCCCGAGATCAGGATCGTGAGGGCGAGTACAAAGCTTGAAGAGTCTGACTTGATCATTGGCTTTTTTCGTTCAGGCACTTTAAAGGACTCCATTTGTCAGCAATAGTCTGCAATACCGTAATATATGTCGTTCATAACGATATATATCGCTATCGATACAGCAAAATATAAGGTCGGAGCATATGGCTCTAGAATGGTGTGTAGAGGGGGTAGCCTATCATACCCAAATTCTGCTCCCTCACCTGCAGGACCGCAACTGAGCGAGGAACTGGAGGGAAGGACGTGATGTCCAGTTGTCCCCGCACCTCATTTCCTTCCTGGTGACTGCACTCATCCGACGTGCCCATTCTTGCCCGTTCAGAGCACCGACCCTCATCTTCGGGTGATCGCTAGAGGAATGGTCGTACAGTCTACGAGGTGACGAGATGAAGATCTCACGAAGAGATATGCTCAAGATTAGTGCTGGGACCGGGGCCGCAGCCTTATTGCTCAATGAGTTTCCGGCAGTTGCTCAAGAACGGCCCTTACTCATGCGAGCTATTCCTTCCTCGGGTGAGAAGGTTCCTGCCGTGGGCTTAGGTAGTGCACGCACGTTCAGTGTGGGTGCTTCGGGTGAGGAACGAGCTCCGCTGAAGGAAGTGCTGCGACTATTCCATGAGATGGGGGGACGGTTCTTCGATACCGCTCCCACGTATGGGAGCTCTGAGGGTGTCGCCGGTCAGCTTGTCCAGGAACTTGGCATTCAAGATGACCTGTTCTTTGCCACAAAGATTTCAACAGGTGGCGGTAGACAAGCAGGTATCGATCAGCAGGAAACGTCCCTTCAAGACTGGGGACGCGACATCATCGACTTGAATCAGGTGCATAACCTTCGGGATACCGAGATTCATCTAAGGACCATCCGACAAGCGAAAGAAGAAGGTCGTACACGCTACGTCGGCGTGACGACCTCATTCGGGAGACAGTACGAACAGATGGAACAGGTGCTCCGCACTGAAGAGTTAGACTTCGTGCAGGTCAACTATTCGCTCGGAGAGCGCGAGGCGGCGGATCGACTGATACCGCTGGCACAGGACCGAGGCATGGGCGTGATTGTGAATGAGCCCTACAATGTCGGACGACTGTTCGCTGCCGTAAGCGGACGGGATCTACCTGATTGGGCTGCGGAGTTCGATTGTGAAAGCTGGGGACAGTTCTTTCTCAAGTACATCCTGTCTCATCCCGCAGTGACGGTGATCATTCCGGCTACTTCGGATCCCGAGCACCTGATAGACAATATGGGTGCTGGTATGGGGAGATTGCCCGATGAGCAGACCCGGACTCGGATGGAAGAGTTCTTCGATGCCTTGAGCTGACTGCGAAGCCAGAGAACTCCCTCACAATACTAGCGAGATCGACCCAAAGTGATGACTAGAGAACAAACGATTCGTGGGAATGCTTTTCAAGAGCACGAATAGCCCCTAGTATCGCGAACGGTCGGTATCGGTGAAGACGCCACTCTAGTAGCGTCAATTACGGCCGAATAGGGGTTTGTGGAGCAGATTAATGAAGCGCTTATACTCTCCAATACTACTTTTGGCCGCTTTCGCGGTCAGTCTTGGGTCGTGTGGTGGAGCCGCTCGATCGGCGGCTGATCTAGAGGCACTAGCTGCTCGCAATCGGCAAGGCCATAGTCCTGCTGATGTTCATTTCATGACTAACATGGTTCCACATCATGCCCAGGCTGTTTTGTTTGCTGGCTGGGCGGAATCACACCAAGCGAGCTCTGCTATACAAATTTTTTGTGCTCGGATGGTTGTCGCGCAGCGCGATGAAATAGTGACAATGCGTTCTTGGTTACTTGAACGTGATGAGCCAGCTCCTCCGGCTGAGTACAGCCGCATGCGAATGCCAGCTGGTGCTGATCATCAGGCCATGCCCGGCATGCTGACGGAAGCACAGCTAGACGAACTCGATCATGCACGTGGTTTGGACTTTGATCGACTCTTCTTGAAATATATGATTCCGCACCATGAGGGTGCTTTATCTATGGTGGATGAGTTGTTCGGTTCGTATGGGGGTGCTCAGAACGACTTCATCTTCAAGCTGGCGTCTGATATGTATGCAGATCAGACAACTGAGATCGAGCATATGCAGCTGATGCTCGCTACGTACCCCTCGGGTCGCCAAGGCCCATGACCTCTTCTGACTTATTCTATTTCTCTCCTAAACTCCAGGGGATCTGATATGAACAACCAATCCTTCGAACGTCTACCTGGCATGCGTTGGACTGCGCTTGGTTCCGCCCTATGTGCAGTCCTAGTATTCGTTACCGCATGTGCCACTGCGATGTCGTCACCCTCTCCTGCCGCGATGATGTCGGCGTTATCCGATCTCCCGCTTACTCCACCCGATCCGGATCCGCGCATCGGGCTCGGTGCGGGTTCGGGTCCTCTCGGAGCGGGTGCGGAGGAAGCATCCTGGAACCTAAACCTGGTATCCAATACCCCGCCGCCCGATGAATTTGTTGGAGTCACGAACTCCGATTTGGGTTTCACCGGCGACTACGCGATCCAAGGCAACTACAACGGCTATGTAATTTGGGATATTTCGGATCCGACAAATCCCACGTTGGAAACTTCTTATGTATGTCCGGCATCGCAGAGCGATGTCTCCATCTATAAGAATCTTCTTTTCGTATCTGGTGAGGGTTTAGGTGGTCGGGTTGACTGTGGTGTGGAAGGAGTTCCGGACACGGTCAGTCTCGATCGGCTACGTGGCATCCGCATTTTTGATGCGACAGATATCAGGAACCCAGAGTATGTGGCCAACGTCCAGACGTGTCGGGGCTCACACACACACACCGTAGTAACCGATCCGAACGATGCAGAAAACGTCTATATCTACGTTTCTGGCTCATCCCGGGTACGGTCCCCGAACGAACTTCCGGGTTGCTCGGGAGGTCCGTTGGAGGACGACCCGAATACAGCTTTATTCCGCATCGAGGTTATCCAAGTTCCTCTTGCGGCCCCTCAGAATGCACGGATCGTGAGTTCTCCGCGCATATTCAACGACTTAACTGCACCGCCCAGGCATGCCGAACCAGGCCAAGAAGCACGCCAAGCGGCTGCCGGAAGAGGTGGACGTGGTGGACGTGGTGGAGGACCCCCACGTCAGCGTACCGGACCGACCCAGTGCCATGATATCACTGTATATCCTGGTATTGGGTTCGCGGGTGGCGCCTGTGGAGGCTATGGACTTCTGCTTGATATAAGTGACGTAGCGAATCCACGACGCTTGTATGCTGCTGCTGACTCGAACTTCTCATTCTGGCACTCTGCGACGTTCAACAATGATGGCACAAAGGTTCTGTTCACGGATGAGTGGGGTGGCGGTGGTCAGCCGCGTTGTCGAGCGACGGACAAGTACGAATGGGGTGCAGATGCGATCTTCAGCATCAACGACGGGGAACTAGATTTCCACACTTACTTCAAGATGCCTGCAGCACAGACGGAACTTGAGAACTGCGTTGCCCACAACGGATCTCTGATTCCCATACCCGGTCGGGATGTGATGGTACAGGGTTGGTATCAGGGTGGGGTCGACATCTTCGATTGGACTGATCCTGACAACCCAGTCGAGATCGCCTTCTTTGATCGCGGACCTACAGACGGTGAACGCCGAGGCAGTGGCGGTTCTTGGTCTGTGTACTGGTACAACGGATACTTAGTCAGTTCTGAGATTGCGCGTGGACTCGACATCTTCGAGCTAGCGCCTAGTGCCCATATTTCCCAGAACGAAATTGATGCGGCTAAGACTGTGCACTTTGAATACTTCAATGCACAGGAGCAACCTAAGTTGGTCTGGCCTCCCAGCTTCGCACTGGCTCGCTCGTACCTCGATCAACTTGAGCGGTCCAGCGGTCTTGATACTGATAGGGTCATGAGTGTGAGGAGAGGATTGGCTGAGGCTGAAGGACTCTCGGGGCAACAACGGAGTAACACACTGACCGAATTGGTATCAGACCTACGTGGTGCAGTAAGAGGCTCGAGTGACCCTCGTAAGGTCAGGATGTTTCTAGGAGCGGTTATAGATTTGGGTGCCGCCAGATAGCTCTAGCAGCGGAGAACATTGTTTCGGTTATGAGTTAAGGCTTTAGGAGATTACAGAATGCAAAGAACTCTTCATCTGCTACTTGCTTCCAGTACGGTCGTTCTTGCCGCGTGCGGAGATCAGGCTATAGCACCCCAAGCACAACTCAGTGACCAAGATGTTCAGGCTTTGGTCGTTAGGCTTGATGGCACAATGATGGGTTTTCTTGATGATGTTTGGGGTTCAAGCAACGTTAGTCCGTCGTCTGCTAGCTCGGCTCTGGGTGATGATCCTCGAGTCTGGAACTACTCTTGGTGGAAGACGCGTGATTGCCATACTGCCGGCTCATTCACCGCGGAAGGGAGCGGTCAGCGTACTTGGGATGCTGACGCTTTGACCTTTGACGTTGCAAGCAGTGGCACAAAAACGCGCGCTGGATGTGCGCACCCGGGCGATGAAGTAACGATCACAGTGGACGGGATCGGTGATTGGACGCATCAGCGTCATTACTTGGGTGGAGAGGCAGGCCTCTCCACTAAGGGTCGCGAGCCGACTGAAAGTTGGATCACGACGTACGACGGTGCTTTTGATTGGACAAAGAGTTCCGGCGAGAACGGGAGTTGCACCTATGAGTTGACTTCCACAATCGATACGGAAGCGAATACCAAGACGCTTGTGGGCACGTATTGTGACCGGGTGGTCGACCGTTCAGAAGCGTGGCGAAAGGTCGACGACGGTTAGAGGTCGGATCCGGTGTAATCGACAAGCTCTGGCTACAGTAGGCCGGGGGAGATCGTTGTGCTCCCCCGGCCTCTGACCAGGCAGTGCGCTCTACATGAAGCCGGTTGTCAAAAAGAAATCCGTTCTATTGTATGATGGTCTTTGCGGATTTTGCGATCGACTTGTCGGCTTCTTATTACGAAGAGATCGCCAGCAGATCTTTCATTTCGCACCACTTGGTGGGGTGTTCGCTAGCAACCTCTTGAATCGCCATCCGCACCTAAAGACAGTCGATTCTCTCGTCTTGGTGGAGAATAGTGGGCTTGAGCAAGAGGTTGTCTGGGTGCGGAGTGAAGCTGTGAGAAGGATCAGCCGAGATCTGGGTGGTATGTGGAAGATTGCTGATTTACTGTTGTCCATTGTTCCGAAATGGTTACAGGACTCAGGCTACGACATCTTTGCACGAAACCGTTACCGTTGGTTCGGACGCTATGATGCGTGCCGGGTTCCGAATTCTTCTGCCCTTGATCGATTTCTAGAGTAGAGTGACGCTCTATGCCCTTAAGGGTAAGACATAGGAAAAGCCCAGGCTCTGTGGTTTTTGACACTCCACATAAGTTGCGATTTCTGGGTGCTTGAAGGCAGAATCAAAGAATGACCCCGATCACTTACGATGCGTGACCGCAAAGGAAGCAACTAGTTATGGCTATGAACCGAGTTTTGCTGGTAACGCTATTGAGCGCTTCATCGGCTCTTGCCCAAGAGACAAATGATCCTTTTCCAGAGCCGATTTCCGCTATGGACGGTGTAATCCAGGTGGATTTTACTGAATTCGCTTCAGTCCCAGATATAGACGGACAACCTGCGCGCATGATGCTTCTCTCCGATGAGCCAGGGACAAGTCGCTTATTCGTCAACGATATGCGTGGCCCACTGTATAGTATCGATTACGCTGGTCAGACGGTCACGCAGTATCTAGATATCGATGATGCCGATTGGGGTGTGAGTGTTCAATCTTCACGGAACGAGTTGGGCTTCCAGAGCTTTGCGTTCCATCCGGAATTCAATCGCTCTGGAACCGGTGGCTTTGGCAAGTTTTATACGTGGACGGACAGTAGGAATACGGCACCCGATCCTGACTTTGTACCTGGTGGTGGAGGGGATACACACGACACCGTTCTTCTTGAATGGACTGCTAGAAATCCGTCTGCGGGGACCTACGATGGAGACACCCCTCGCGAATTGCTGAGAGTCGAACAGCCATACGGCAATCACAATGGTGGCCAAATCGGGTTCAACCCAACTGCCTCTTCTGGTGATGCCGATTTTGGTTTGCTTTATGTAGGTATAGCTGACGGCGGCAGTGGTGGCGATCCGCTCAATTTATCTCAGAATCTCAATTCGGCGTTTGGTAAGATCTTTCGTATAGATCCACTGGGCTCCAACAGCACGAATAGATCCTACGGCATACCTGCTGATAATCCATTCGCCAATGATGGTGACAACAATACGCTTAGTGAAATTTACGCTTTCGGCGTTAGAAATCCCCAGCGTTTTGCCTGGGATCCTGATAACGGAAATATGTTTCTTGCTGATATCGGTCAGAATATTGTTGAGGAGCTAAGTCTCGTAACCGCTGGTGCAAACCTCGGCTGGAACACCTGGGAGGGCAGCTTCCAGTTTATCAGTCGCTCAGGGGTCAGTCTTAGCAACCCACGTGGTGATGCGGCGGTCACTTATCCTGTGGCTGAATATGGACAAGAAGACCCACTGCTTCAGAGGAGTTCAGCTGCGACCGGTCTCCATGTCTATCGCAGTGACGCGATCCCTGAACTAGCAAACCTGGTGCTATTCGGTGATAACCCGAGTGGCGAAGTCTTCTATGTTCAGGCTGATGGACTTCCGAGTGGTGGACAGGATGCGATCCGCCGTATCCTTCTTGATGACAGCGGTGATGGGAAGACTCTGTTGCAGGTGATTCAGGAGAAGAATACAGAGCAAGGCAGGTCTCCTGCCGGGAGAGCGGATTTACGTTTTGGTTCGGGACCAGATGGTCAGGTATTCCTGCTGAACAAGCGCGATGGTGTTATCCGTTTGCTCGTCTCCAGCAGGGGCTCGCGATAGGTGGATACTGCAGGAATCTCAGCCGGTATAAGCAGAGTAGATACGATATCACCCAAGTATGGGATGATCATGAGTCGTTGCAGTTTTGTCTTCCTTATCCTCATCGCTTCCACTCCAGTTGTCATTGCTCAGGGTACAGAGCAGATCGGCGATTGGGAGGTGAGACAGATCCAAGGCCCAGATCGGTCCAGGACCGTCAGCATTACGCTGGTGCCCGAAAATATGGAAGCCCAGGGTGTGCATATGTTCGCATTTCGTTGCAGTGCGAATCTGTTGGCTCTTGTCTTAACACACTCCTATATGGCTGGGGACAATAATAGGGTACAGATCAGATATCAGTTGGGGGATGCTGCAGAAGAGCGTGTTATCGGTAGGCTCGAATCTGGAAATCAAGTATCGGTGTACCTTGGCCTCAGCCACTCTGAACTCCAAGCTCTTCGAAGTAACCCACGGATTACCGTACTCATCCAAGATTCAAACGAAACCCACCGAGTGAACTGGACTGATCTTGAAGGCAGCTCAGATGCCGTCGATCGGTTGCCGTGCATTATGTAAGTGTCTTGTCTACTCCAGAACTTATGTACCCGGTAATTCTGCTGGCTGCGGATACGTGTACCATGTACTTGATTTGCACTGGACACCTTAATTAGCCCATCGCACGTAAAATTAGGTTAGATTACCCAACATGGATTTGACTCTCCGAGAGAAACGCGTCGTGCGCCGTGCTGTGCAAGCCTATCATGAAAAGAAGGAATGTAAGGGTCGCTACACTGGTGCTACCGCTGACCAGATTCTCGAAGAACTCAAACCCTCACCGGATCGTTGGACTCATCTCGCAGCTTTGGTGATTGCAACAGTGGAAGAGGGCAAAGATCCTAAGGTGTCGGCAACAGATCCACGGCTGCAGTGAACGAGGATTTTAGTCGCTGTGCGAGACCGTGCAATTCTGGTTCTGTCTGATTTCTAGAGACTTACTAAACGGAAATGATTCTTGCCAACGCTTTCAGTGTGAAATGCGGCTATTAGGATCGAGGTAGGGAATCAACAGAAACTGACCCCACGATTTCATTAACGGGAGGGACCCCCTGAGTGGCAAACGACGCGATTGAAATGGAAGGGACGGTGAGCGAAGTGCTCCCGAACACGAATTTCCGTGTCAAGCTAGAGAATGGACACGAGGTGCTGGCCTACCTATCCGGTAAAATGCGCCGACATTACATCCGAGTGCTTGCAGGCGATAAGGTGAAATGCGAGCTATCGCCCTATGACCTATCCCGAGGTCGTGTAACCTACCGCTATAAGTAACGGTAGGTCCCGCTCACCTTGATTTATAGAACTCTTGAGGTGACCCAGCGTCCCGAATCTGGAGTTATCGGGTGACAAAGCGTTGCACACCGAAGCTAAACTCCAAAACCCTTATACTTGTCTTATTGGGTGGCGCTGTGGTGTATGCCGTGATTGTCTTATTAGCACTCCAAACGACGACATTTCCGGTTCCACCGGATGTTCCGTTCTTGCCAACTGGAAAGTGAGACAAGGGTACTGTAAGCACATACCTAGCAACGCTCACAGTTTCCTATAATTACTTGCTGTTCTTACTCTCTTACTGCAAATGTGAATAGGACATTACCTGCCGCAATCGCAACATACTGCCTCCCGTCAACCATATAACTCATAGGCGCAGCGTGTACGCGTGACCCCAGGTTGATATGCCAGCGCTCCTCTCCTGTATTCCCGTCTAGCGCAAAAAAGAAGCCGTCGATCGTTCCGCTGAAGACGAGGTCACCCGCGGTTGAAAGCACACCCGCGCTTGACCTTGGCTGAACGGGATACTCCCACTCCAGATCACCAGTCTGGGGAGAGATCGCTCGAACTGCACTCGCATATTTCGCGGCAGGCAAGGGGGTCACACCACCTCCGCCCGTGAATCGTTCACCGGCAACGTAGTCGTCTTCGCGAATGTAGTAGGTGGTTTCACCGTCATATGCCATGACATAGAGGAGATCAGTCCGAGGACTATAGCTCGGTGAAAACCAGTTGGTTCCTCCACCAATCGAGGGAGAGACAGTCGTGCCTTCTACGCTCGGGGATGTTCCTGGAATACGTATCGGTCGGCCCTTTTCATCCAGACCTTTCGCCCAAGTTTGTCTTGCATAGGGCTTGCCTAAAAGGAACTCCCCTGTTTCACGGTCTAGGACGTAGAAAAATGCATTTCTATTCGGCCAGAGCATTAACTTCCTGCTTTGGCCTCCAAACTCGGAATCAGCTAAGATCGGGATCTGCGTGCTGTCCCAGTCATGAATGTCATGGGGTGTAAACTGAAAATACCATTTCAGTTCGCCAGTATCAGGATCGATTGCCAGCACTGCATCGGAGTAAAGGTTATCGCCCAGCCTAACATCTCCGTTCCAATCTGGACCAGGGTTCCCCGTACCCCAGTAAACTAGGTTTAGCTCTGGGTCATAGGATCCGGTCATCCAGGTTGGCGAGCCTCCTGTACGCCAAGAGTCTCCTGACCATGATTTATTATCGGGGTGTTCTGGCCCAGGGATTGTGTAGAGTCTCCATAAGCGTTTTCCATTTTGGGCATCATAGGCGTCGACGAAGCCTCGGATTCCGAATTCACCACCTGCAATTCCTGTGATGATCTTGTCACCGACCACGAGTGGTGCAGCTGTCTTGCTGTATCCGGCGGCCTCGTCAGCTACTTCCACGTCCCATAGTACGCTTCCGGTTTTCGCATCAAGGGAAATCAGGTGCGCATCCAGAGTACTCATATAGAGTTTGTCTCCGAGGACTGCGATACCCCGGTTATTACGGCCACAGCAGAAATTCAAGTCTTCCGGCAGATTATGGTTATAGCGCCAGTACTGACTTCCGGTTTTCGCATCAAGGGCGATCACATTACTGGGTGATTCCGTTACGTACATCACGCCATCAACGACAACCGGTGTTGTTTCGGCTCGGTCAAGCGCACGCAGCTGGAATGCCCACTGCATCTCGAGTTCTGCCGCATTTTTGTTATTAATCTGGTCTAGCCCACTGTAGCGCTGACTGAAGTAATTACCTGAATACATGAGCCAGTTCTGAGGCTCTGCATCGGAATTCAACAGACGTTCGTTCGTTATCAGACTAAACGATGGGGCTGGCTGGTTTGTGTCAGCATTTCGCTGTCTAGAATCCTGTGATTCCAATGATATCGGGAATAGCAAGACAAAAAGGGTAAAGACTGCGTAGTGTTTCATCATCTTATTCCTCTACTCAAGCCGTATAGATAAGCGACAAGATCCTCGAGTTCTCCACTGGTAAAACTTTCCCCATAAGCCGGCATCGATGACGTTTCAGTGCGCTCGCTCTGGCGTAGATCCCGTTTCAGAAACGACCACAGGTTGTCTTCCGCATCGAGTATTCTGACTGAGTATGTGCCCTCATTCATCCTCAACCCCTCAACCTCGGTGCCATCCCGATGCACCACACGCATTGTCCACCAGCGTTGTTGCACCCGTGCATTCGGAGTCAGTAGATCTGACAGAAGCTCATCTGGTGATCGTCTATCACCTATGGTGGAGAGATCGGGGCCATGCCGCCCACCTTCTGCATCAATCATATGGCAACTGCTACAGTTACCCTTTCCACCATAGAGTTCCTCTCCTATCGATGGATTACCAGCTACTTCTACACGCACTTCACTATTTAGTGAGCGCAGATAAGCCACGAGCTGCCATACGGACTGTTCACTTCGGTTGCGACCAATCCCTACCATCTCGGTATTCGGGATGCCATCCGAGATCACCGCAAACAAGCCGGCGTCTGTACTCGCGTGCTGGAATTCACCAGCTCTCAGATTAGGTCCACGCTCTCCGCCACCAGCCTCAAGGCCGTGGCAACGCGAACAATTCCTACCAAAGAGCTGTTCACCTGATTGTATGTCTTGTCCAGTAGTATAGGGATTGTCCGGTTCCTGCCCTGACAGAGTAGGAACACTCCCTATCAGACCGTTGATCAGCAGCCCTATGATTCCCGCATGAAGAGCCTTGCGAAGCATAAGCGATCCTTGTTTCACTCGTAAATGCGGCATTCCAGTTGGTGAGTCTTGAGCAAGTATCAGTTTATGACGCTATCCATGACTAGGCCATTGTCGACATGTGGCTTGAGCGAGGATCGCGTATTCCATATGGTTGGCACAATATGGTTCGTATACTGCCGACGTGCTTATTACTTGTCCTAGGTATCTTGATGCCCCTTCCGGTGAACGGGCAGGGTAGAAATCCCTATGATGCTGATCCAGCTGCCAGGCGGGCAGGTTCTGCCTTATTTGCGACTCGTTGTGCGGATTGTCACGGTGCTGACGCAAAAGGGATCGGTGCTCCAGACCTGACTCTGCTTTGGGCGGCCGGGACGGATGACGAACGTGTGTTTCGGACGATCCAGCGCGGTGTACCAGGCAGCAACATGCCTTCTAGTTCTGCCCCTGATAATGAGATTTGGGCCATGGTGGCATACCTAAGGGGCATCAGCACTGTTTCACCATTTGAAAACGATATCGGTGACCCTGAGCAAGGACGAGAACTCTTTTTATCGATGTGCGTCCGCTGTCATAGGGTAGCCACACAAGGTGGAAGTATGGGACCTGATTTGTCTCGCATTGCACGAATACGTTCCCGAGATATGCTTGTGAGATCAATCCGCGAACCTGGCGCATCCGTCGCAGCCAGATATCGTGCGGTGACCCTTATAACACAGGACGATCGTCGTATCCGAGGTGTGATAAAGAGTGAGGACGCATTCTCAATACAGATTGCTGATACTAGCGAACGATTGCAGGGCTACACTAAGGCAGACCTTCGAGAAGTGATTCATGAGGAGAGGTCTCTCATGCCTGACTTTAGTTCTGAGCGTCTTGGTGAAAATAGTCTGGATGACTTGCTAAGGTATCTCGGCACGTTGAGAGGTTAGAACTAATGATACTTAGAGGATTCCTCAGAACTCTAATCTTGGTCGTCTTGACGACCGAAATATACCCTCCGGTACTCGCACAAAACGGCGATTCTGGTG
>Ga0208895_1000413_pt1 | contig 19936 bp, 13 predicted proteins | sample ETNtaG_10_FD_185765 | JGI IMG/M metagenome (GOLD analysis project Ga0208895, IMG submission 185765) | Marine microbial and viral communities from oxygen minimum zone, Eastern Pacific Ocean - ETNP201302SV82 (SPAdes) (version 2) | ecosystem: Environmental > Aquatic > Marine > Oceanic ... | reverse complement strand
ATAAAAACAGGAACAGTTAAGTGGTTCAATGCCTCTAAAGGCTATGGATTTATCACCCCTACTGAGGATGATAAAGACTTATTTGTTCATATGAGTGAGATACAAATGGATGGGTTTAAAACCCTAAGTGATGGACAATCTGTTGATTACAATGAAGGGACAAGTGAAAAAGGTCCTTGTGCAACAAATGTAATCCCTCAGTAATCTCTCTGCTAAATACCATGATAGAGGTGTTAATTTAATACTTCTCTCCTGGTAAAATCTCTACAGCTCTCTAATTATTAGGGGGCTGTTTTGTTTATAGACATTTAGGACTGGTCAGACTTAATATTAGTTTTCCAAAAATATTTAATGAGTTAGCTTGACTCGGATTTAGCAACTCAGAATATCTGTTAAAGAACTAAAACATGTTTTATCAATCAAGAAGAATCCAATTTCTTTTTAAAAGTATAATAATTTATTTGCTCTTGCTGGTCCTGCTCAGGATAATATTTTTTTTAATTTTTAATTCTGAATCTGAAACCTATACATTAGGAAGCCTGGTCAAAGCTCTACTTATAGGTATACGATTTGACCTGCGGTTAGCGGTACTGGTAAATATTCCTCTAATGATTTTTTGTGCAATGCCAATCGTAAATGTTGTTCGCTCGAAATGGGTGCGCAGAATATCTGATTTATATATCTACTTGTTCACTGGTTTGCTGCTATTATTTTACTCTGTCGATATGGGTCATTATTCTTACCTTGGTCGAAGAGTTGATATTAGTGTATTGAGATTTCTAGACAACCCTCAAATATCAGCGCAAATGGTATGGGAAAGTTACCCTGTTATCATAATTCTTATACTTCTGTCCTTTATTTTCATAGGGTTTAAATTGATTTATGATTTGGTTCCTGCCATATTATTAACCACACCACAAGTGAAAACTGCAAAGCGTAAATATTTTGGATTCACTATAAGTAGTTTGATTTTCCTGTTTAGCGCCTGGGGTACTCTGAAACAATATCCGCTGCGGTGGAGCGATGCATTTTTTAGTAATAATTCTTTTATTTCAGCTCTTGGGCTGAATCCAATCCTTTACTACAGTGATACCAGGCGCTTTGCTCGTGATGATTTTAGCATTGATAAAGCAAAGGAGTATCACCAAGATATCATAGATTTTCTGCATATCAATAATCAGGATCCAGAAAGACTGAACTATTGGCGATATGTCGCGTCATTGGATCATCCTTCCCAATCACCAAATATTGTAATAATATTTTTGGAATCAGTGGGTGCAAACCGTTTAAGTATACTTGGCAACCCCTTAAATGCAACACCTAACCTAGACCAAATTATTGAAGAAGGAATATTTTTTAAACGCTTCTATGTGCCAATGGTAGGTACGGCCAGATCCGTATTTACTATGGTGACAGGTATACCAGATGTTGCCAGAATAAAAACATCATCACGTAACCCGCGAATAAATAAACAGTACTCGATTATTAATGATTTTACGGGTTATGAAAAACACTATATTATGGGAGGTAGTGCAGGATGGGCAAACTTACGTGGATTTTTGCAGTTGAACATTCCTGATTTATCCATCACCGAATTAGATGACCTTAAAAGTCCAAGATTAGATGTATGGGGTGTATCTGACCATGATCTTTTTAAGGAGGCCCATCAAATATTTGAAAATATCCATGCGGGAAAGCCGTTTTTTGCCATCATACAGACGGCTACTAACCACAGACCTTATTCTATCCCAGAGAATGTAACCAGATTCGAGGTGGAACATATTTCAAAAGAAAAATTGAATCATGCTGGGTTTAAATCTGTGGACCAATATAATGCAATGCGCTTATTAGATCATACCATTGGTGAATATTTTTCTTATGCTAAAAGATCCAAGTATTTCAGTAATACAATATTTTTCCTTTTTGGTGATCATGGGACCTCTGATCCCTGGGCTAAACATATGCCCCTCTCAGATTATGAGTTATTGCTGAGATCTTATCATGTTCCGTTAATTGTGTATGGGCCTAGTATTATAAAGGGAGGCATTATCCGGAATGATATTGCCATGTTATCGGATTTAATTCCTACTGCAGCAGGCTTTGCGGGAATTAGTTATCATAATCAAACTTTAGGCCGGGATCTGATGTCAATTGCAGAGAATCAAGAAGGCTTCGCATTAACAGTAGGTAAAAAACATGCTCGACCTATAATAGGTGTAATCGATAGCCAGTATTATCTAACCATGTACCATGATGGTGAAGATATTAGGTTATATGATTTAAATGTAATTGGAGTGCCAGAAGATATCCAACAAGAATACCCTAAGCTTACTGCAAAATACAGTAGATTGGTTCAAGGTCTTTACGAGACATCAAAATACATGTTATACCATAATAGTCAGTTATTGGATCCTATGAATAGTAAATGAAACTAATTTTAATGAGAAATTTCTCTTCGGTTCGTTTACTTATCATTATCTTACTTACGGGCCCGATCTTGTCCGCTCAATACTATTTCGGTCGCAACAAGATTCAATATGAACAATTCAACTGGCAAGTTATGGCTACTGACCATTTTGATCTCTACTTTTACGGTTCCAATCCATTGACTTGGGCGGCTGCTTTTTGGGTTGAGGAGGCCTATAACGAACTGGAACAGAAGTTCAATTATACATTAGACCATCGTGTTCCGCTGGTCCTTTATAATAGCCATATCCATTTTCAGCAGACAAATGTCCTGCCCATGCAAATTCCAGAGGGGATCGGGGGCTTTTTTGAATTCATCAAGGGAAGGGTGGTTCTACCCTTTAACGGAAATCTGCATGATTTCCGGCATGTTCTTCGACATGAACTAGTCCATGTATTTATGCAGAATAAAGTGCATGCATTCATCGATGATGTAGCTGTCCAGGACCATTACTCGTTCCCTTTGTGGTTTACAGAGGGCCTGGCAGAATGGTGGTCAATAGGCTGGGATTCCCAGGCTGAAATGCTCATCAGGGATGCATTATTGCACGATCATTTATATCCCTTGGGTAGTTTGGAACTGGCGATGACTGGGTTTTTAATGTACAAGGAAGGCCAGTCTTTTCTTCGTTATTACGAACAGCAATATGGTGCTGACCGTTTGCGCAAACTCATGGAAGATTTTCTTGAATTTGACACCTTTGATGAAACCATCAGCGCCATCTCCGGCAAGGACTTTAAGGAAATCATGATTGATTGGGAACTCGCTCTGAAGCGCGAGACAGCAAAGGCCCTGCAGCATGAAACGGTACCTGGTTCAGGCGTTCAGCAATTAACAAGGCGGGGTGCAAATGTGAATCCATCCATGTACCGTGACTCCAAGGGGAATTTGCATACCATCTATTACTCCAATAGAGACGGCTTTACGAATATTTACACCCAAGATATCGAAGAAAAAGAGGAGTCCGTGCTTATTAGAGGTGAACGTACCACTGACCTCGAATCATTGCACTTTTTGCGTACCGGGTTGAGTGTTAACAAATCAGGTGTCTTGGCCTTCGCAGTTCAATCCGGTCAGCGCGACATGCTCAGGTTGATCAATTTGGAAACACAACAGAAGACTGGGGAATTTTCCCATCCCAGACTAGTAATGATTCGCTCGCCAGAATGGTCGCCAAGTGGAAAACAGATTGTATTCAGTGCACAGAATTATGATGGCCAAAGTGACCTGTATCTATGGCAGCCATCCACAGACTATGCCATTCAGCTCACCAACGATATGTACGATGATATGGATCCCTGTTTTACTGATGATGAGGATATGATCATCTTTAGTTCTGATCGCGGTGCACGGGGCCTAGACGGCGCTACAGATTTATTTCTGATGCGCATATCCACCAAAGAAATATGGTTTCTGACCAATGACAAGTACAGCAATACAAAACCCACTTACTCCGCAAACAAACAACACCATATTTATTATATTTCTGATCGCTCGGGAACACCCAATGTTTGGTCGCTGTCATTGTCTAATATTATTGATCAGCGTGCGCCCAATTTTGCCCATCACAAACAGATAACCGCTTTACACACAGGTGTATTGGATGTTGTACCTTTTTTACAGGATAGTTTATTGGTAACCCTATTTCAGAAGTATAGTTTTCAGCTGCACCAGTTGGCTGTATCTTCACGATTATCTTCTGTAGTTGACTCCAATCTGGTGGCAAAAGAATCAGAGCCCTGGACTGTACCCGCCGCAGCTGTATCACCAACAGTGAAAATTGCACCTTACCGCTTGAAATACAATCTGGATTTTGCCCAGACAGCCGTGGCGTATGATCCCATTTTTGGTTTTTTGGGTGGTGCACAACTGAGTATATCTGATATATTAGGCAACAAGTATTATCATTTTTTACTTGCCAATACTGCCCAGACAACTGGTGAGTTTATGGATCGATTTAATGTGGCCGTCACCATGGTCAACCTGACAAAACGGACCAATTGGGCCTTGGGTGTATTTCATTTTGCCAACGATTATTGGGATCCCTACCAGGCGTTTTATTTCGAGCGTTCTATTGGTCTGCGTGCGGGAATGAACCACCCCCTTGACTTATTCAAGCGGGTGGAATTTAGCGGCAGTTTATGGTATTCCAGAAAAGACTTCTATTTCGGTGATCTAGTCTCCGCACTATTACTCTCGAATTATATATCCCTGGTCCATGATAATTCCTTATGGACACCCATCGGGCCCATTGACGGCTGGAGCTTGCGGCTAACGATAGGGCCAACCTTTGATTTTCAGCGTTCCAAACTGCATAATTACGCCGGTTTACTTGATTTTCGCTATTATTACCGTATCAATCATTATTTTTCCATCGCTCAACGCTCAATGATCTGGCTCAACGATGGTGCAGATATTCGCCGGTTTTACATTGGTGGTAGTTGGGGACTGCGGGGCTATGCCCTCAATCAAATTTATGGACGTAAAGCCATACTTCTAAATCAGGAATTACGATTTCCGTTCGCTAAAAGTCTGATATTGAGTATAGGCACAGAAAATATAGGTTTTGCGCCTATACGTGGTGCCTTGTTCATTGATGCCGGAAATGCCTGGGATTATAGCTATCCCGGTTTAAGAGGGAGTTTTGGTTTTGGATTAAGAGGACTATTTATGGGTGGCATTGTACTAAGGCTTGATATCGGTAAACAAACGGACTTTCATTCAATAAGCGAAAACTGGTTTACACAGTTTTTCTTCGGTTGGGACTTCTGATAGCCATGTTTGAAATATATCAAAAAAGGATTATCATTTTCCTATTAATGTTGATGGTTATTTTTTCATCCTGTACCAAGGGCTTGCACCTGAAGGTTTCGCTTGAAGATTTGATAGTCCCTGAATATCCTGCATTAATCGGAGAACCTGTTCTGGCCTGGACTCAAAAATTATCATCCACTCCAAAAACAGTAGAGTATCTTGCTGGCTCCTATATATTGATTATAACATATCCTGGAGAAGTATTTACCATGGACTTTACCAGCAGTGAGAAAAAAGTGCGCAGATGGCACCCCTTTAGAAAAAGAATTAGCAACCATGTTGTTGACCGTAATACCGGGCGACTTTATTTGGTTAGTAGCATGGATGATAAGCTCATTGCTTATAATATGCTGAACAAAAAACAGTTGTGGAAACGGAAGATCCCGCATATTGACAACCATACCGCTATAGTCGGGAACACGCTCATGCTTTTACAAACAACGGGAAACATTATTGCTTTGGATAATGACAGTGGTGAATTACTGGAAAGCAGAAAAATTAATAGACAATTAGCGGGTATGATGCATCACCCCGGCGATACCTTATTAATTATTACAGCAGATGGAAGCGTGCAGGCTTACACTAAAAAACTTGAACCTATCTGGAAACTACCGGTTAATCTCAATCCGAATCCTGTCTATACGGCTAATAATGATAGAATTATCCTAGCGGATTCAGATGGCCGAATAAAAGTTATCGATGACCAGCAAGGTGTCCTACAATTTGAATTAGATGTACACACACCCATTTATGCTCCGATGCTATTGAGCAAAGAGCGACTATTTATAGCAACTTCAGCAGGGGAGGTGCTTGGTATTGATCTCGCGGATGGAAAAGTAATCTGGCGTTATCAAGGATCAGGATTGATCAATCAACCGCTTTTAGGAAATAAGTCCACACTACTAGTTGCCTATGCCCGGGGGAAATTGGTTCTACTGAATCAGGATAGCGGTGCAGAAAAGTGGAGTTATAAATTTGACCACCCACTTAAACGGATAACTCTAGTCCCACAGGGAGTCGTCACAGTTGATTCTGAACGTCAGATGTCCTATTTGCAAGTGTTGCCATGAGACAATATCAACACGCACTATTTTGGATCATCTTGATTGTTTGTGTATCCGAACAAAGTGCACAAGATCAGGCTATAACGGACTCATTACCGAGATGGAACAGTCAAACAAACACTCAGACTGCGACTTTGTTCGATACCCTAAAACTTTTCGAACCAGTGCAAACACCCAAGAGAGTGCTCATCCAACGCTGGATGGGGATTGGTATCATGTCTATTGCAGGCATCCTGACGTATCGTTTTCACAAGCAGGCCAATAGTGCATATGCTGATTATGTGCGCAGTGGTAATATAGAAGTAATGAATGATTTATTTTTAGAAACGGAAAGCTTGGACCGTTACTCAGGAAGGTCATACATTGGTGTGGAGGTTGGTTTTTTGTTGTTTGTATCTTCATTCAAGGACCCAGAATGAAGTACTTTTTACTGTTGTTTATTACATTGCTGGTGCTTGCCTGCTCCGACAGGGAACGTTCCAATCCCCTTGATCCTACGAATCCAGCCACTGGTGGTGCGCCCACTGGCTTGGTCATCCAGTCCAACCGTGATACCATCATCATCCATTGGAACGCAATGGCTGTTGATGATTTAAAGAGCTATCGCATTTACAGAGGCATTGGAAACAACGAGCCTATCATATTTGATGAAGTGGGTGCTAGAATTACCAAATATACAGATACCAGTGTTATCACTGATTCAGTACACCAATATACCATTCAGGCGGTTACAGCTTTCAGTGAAGGTGAACATAGTCAGGCACAGACCATTATCCCTGGTATGATAAACTTCTGGGTAGCGGACATAAGCCTGTATTCAGGCAGATTAACGCGGATCAGCTACGATGGGGCCCACATGTTGAATTATGAAAATTTCCTAACGCTTTCCGCTGTTGCCTTTAACCCCCAGACCCGTACTGCCTGGATCGCCGACATCTGGGCGGAACGATTATACGAATTGCGCACTGATATGTCTGTTAAAAGCGAAATCCATCTGTCCAGTCAACCGGTAGACATGGCCATTGACACTACCGGTGAAAGGTTATTTACGCTGCTTATGAATGAAAATTCCGTGCACCAATTATCCTTTGATGGAGATCTTCATGAGTCCATCTTACTGCCAACAACAGTGTCCCGTTATTGCCGCTTGGTTTATGACGATATAACTTCATCTCTTTGGATCAGCAATTACGAGGAGAATCTTGTTTACCGGTATAAACTGGATAATTCTAGTGACAGTCTTATCACATTTACAGGTGTGCAAGATCCACGGGATATTGTCCCTGATCCGTTGGAGGGTGGCTGTTGGGTTGCTACCAAAGCAGGAATTACACTTATTGATGATGATGGATCTATATCGGTGTATAAAGACAGCATGGACATCAAGGATATCAGTCTAAATGCGGTGAATGGAGATTGTTATTATGTGGGTAAGAATTCAAACACCGGCCAATGGTCAACTGGTCGCTTGAGCACGCAGGATAGTCTGCAGGATGAAATTATTCTTGGGAATGACTATCCCTATTTACACAGTATCCAGGTGGTTCCTGGGCAGGGACCCAGGGGTTTTCTTGTGAGTCAAGCTTACGCCTGGAAGTTATTGCGTTTTGACCCCCAGGGACAAACGATTGGGACAATGACCGGTTTCAATGCACGCTTGGACTTTGCCCTAGAGTAGTCATTTGTCCTTAAATTCCTTTGTGAAGATTAGAATTAAGCAAGAAGGCTGAAATGAAAAACTATTTAATCATATCACTACTATTACTCTCAGTTGGGTTTCCTCAAAAGATGTTGAATAAAAAAGTTATGATTGAGGAAAAACTTCCTAATAGTGATGAAATAATAGTTTATCCACCTAATTCAGATAATCCTTATAATGGTGTGGTCTATTGGTATGGAGGCGTTGCCCAATTAAATCATCAAACTTATAATAATGGCATAAAAAATGGACCATACAAAGAGTGGTACGCTATTGGTAAGGAAAAAATATTGAGATTGGTAGGAAATTATAAAAATGGAGAAAAAGATGGATTATGGACTTATTATTCTGAAAATGAGAAGTGGAAAGAAGGAAATTTTATGGAAGGAAAAGAAGATGGATTATGGGTTTATTACAACAATAAAGGTTGGAAGTGGAAAGAAGAAACATACATCGATCAATATATAAGTAAAATAACTCACTATTACAGAACGGCTCAGTATTACAGAAATGGACAGGTTCAATCGGAAGGAAACACTAATTTTTGGGGGAGTTATGATGGTAAATGGACTTACTACAACGAAGATGGTTCAATAAAAGAAGTCAAAGAATACTAACCCCCACCTAAATGGATAGGATTTAAAAAGGAATGAAGAGCAGGTAAAAAGACAAAAATTTGAATGTAAAAGGAATTGGATGGAATATAAGATTTTAGGAAATACTGGTGTTGAAGTATCGAAACTCTGTCTCGGTACAATGACATTTGGCGGGCCTGCGGATGAAAAAGAATCAGCCAGCATGTTCAAACTAAGTCGCGATGCAGGCATTAACTTTTTCGATTGTGCCAATGTATATGAGAGTGGGCGTTCCGAAGAGATCCTTGGCAAGCTCATGGCCAATAGTAGAGAACAGTTAATTATTACCAGCAAGGCATATTTCCCCACTAGTGATGATGTGAATGCTCGTGGAGGAACCAGAAAGCACATCATGACTGCTGTCAATGATAGCTTGAAAAGATTAAAGACGGATTATATTGATCTCTATTTTTTACATAGGTTTGATGATTTTACTCCACTTGAAGAAACACTGCGGGCCCTGGAAGATCTGGTTCGTCATGGTAAAGTTCTTTATTTGGGTGCTAGTAATTTTTCCGCCTGGCAGGTGACGAAATCACTGGGAATCACAGCAAAAAATGGATGGAGCCAGTTTGAATGTATTCAACCCATGTATAACCTGGTAAAACGACAGGCTGAAGTAGAAATATTTCCAATGGCTTTATCAGAAAATATTGGTGTTATCAGCTATTCACCGCTAGGAGGCGGTCTGCTTACAGGTAAATACGGGATAAAAAAACGGCCCAAAGCGGGTCGACTGATCGAAAATAAGATGTATGAAAAACGTTACGGTGATCCAAAGGTGTTTAAAATTGCCGAAAAATTTAGCCATTTGGCCAAAGAACAGAATCTGTCGCCCATTAGCCTTGCCGTAGCCTGGGTTGCAAGTCATCCAGCTGTGACTGCTCCTATCATCGGTGGGCGTAATTCAAAGCAGCTGAAAGAATCACTGAAATCTGTGGATATAAAAATGACCAAAAAGCTTAGGAATATTATATCAGCATTGTCGCCTGAACCTCCGATTGCCACTGATCGCAATGAGGAACAAACTATATATAATTACGGTCAACGATAGATCGGAATGAAACGCCTTTAGCTCATTCCAGCGGGGTTTTTTGGGGAAATATGCATCATGAAAAGTCACTCCGTCGAATCAATGATCGCATCCACTTCCATTTCCATAAGGTATTCTGTCCCTACTAATCGGGCTTCTACTAGGGTATTAGCAGGCTGTATGTCCCCGAAGCGTTCTCTATGTACCTGTGCTACCACTTCCCAATCCTTGATGTTATTTACATAAACCCTCGTACGAACGATATCTTCAAGATAACCTCCCAATGACTCAATTGCCCCTTGTATCTTATCAATTACAAAATGAGCTTGCGCTACCGGATCACTGCCACCAATCAATCTTTCACCATGAGATGCAGTAGTTCCGGAGACTGCAATTTGGTTGCCTTTCCGTACCGCACGAGAATAACCACCAAAATCTTCCCACACTGTACCACTGTTTACCCGAACTCGGCCGCCACTCATCTTAATCGGAGTAAATGGAGTTGCTGATACATCTAAATGATGGGTCAGATCACCAGTAGCAGTTAAAATGGGAGCTTTTCTGTATTCATCCCCACAATCACCATGTACTGGATCAAACTGACTTTGAATTTCATGAATCATTTTTTTATCGGCTTCATCCAATTCTATCTCAAATACTTTCAGATTTTCCTTAATGTAATCTTTTTTTCCTAAGCGGGCACCAATGATCACGCCACCAACTGATGGTTTTTCTAAAATATACTTTGTGGCGATATTTGAAATTGATACTGCATGTTTTTTAGCAATTTCCTGCAATACTCTAAGTAGTGGCTGAAACTTTTTCCATCCCCCTGTAACATCAATGAAACGCTTATACTTCATCTCTGACCAGGTTGAAAGATCACCTGTTGATGGTTCATTATGATCAACCCATTTCTCTGATAAAAAACCACCCGCCAGTGTGCCAAAGGCCAAGATCTTTAGACCAAATTCTTTGCATAGGTCTGCCATTTTGCCATCGGCTCTTTGGTCGATTAGGGAATAACACACCTGGTTCGATACAACATCAATTCCGCTTGTCAGGGCAATCCGCAAGTGGGCCGTATCAAAATTGGTCAGCCCAATATTCTTGATGAACCCTTCTTCTTTTAGCTCCTTTAGCCAGAAAAGACAATCCAGCCAGTTTGGATCCGCGTAGTCCCAGGCGTGAAACTGTAGTAGATCAATAGCATCTAATTGCATCCTTTCTAATGCTAAGTCTATAGCTGATTGAACATCTGCCTTGGTTTTTTGGCCGGGTTTAGGAACCCATTTGGTTAGTAATTGTACAGGATTTACAGAAAGCTGTTTTTTCCTGAAAGTTCCCGCAATGATTTCTGCAGATCCGTAGTGATCTGCCATGTCGAAGGAAGTAAGACCAGCATCATAGTATGGTTCCATCGCTTTTGCCGTTTCTTCATGTTCTAAAATAATTCCATCCTTTTCCATATCTGCGATCTGCCATAACCCGGTCAGAATGCGGGATATTTTAAGATCCGGTGCTAATTCACAGTATTCTACCATGGGAAGAGTAAGTTATTCATCAGGTAAACTTTTAAATAATCGATTAGTATCAACACCTCTTTTTTTCAGAGTATCAAATTTAACGAAAAAGATGATAGAGCCCATAAACATGACGATGATCCAGATGGCAGTAGAATGGTAATACCATGCAGCTGCAGCTGCAGTAAGATCTTTCCAGATATGAATCATGAGAAAACCTGTTAAAATAATGATCCCAGCCCACCCCAGCACTTGTTGAATTCTTCTATTACTGATGATGCTGATTTTATCTGATAAGGCAGGATTTATTTTTGGAAGTGTGATAAGGGTAATACACATTAACAGAAAATTGACCAACATGGAGGTTACCATGATGTCAATTCCTAGAAAAAAATCTCCAGCGAAATGACTCCCAAATATACCGATGCTGGCCATTCCACCACTAAAAAGGATTGCCAAATGTGGAGTGTGCAACCGCGGATGAATATCTGCTACCTTCCTGGGGAATATGCCATCTTTAGCCCAGGCAAACATTAATCGTGATACAGATAGCAACATGGCCGGTAGATCATTGATTAGGGCAATGGCCGCTCCAGCAATAATAGCAATGGTCAACTTGGAAGGAAGGAGATAATTGAACATGCCTGGGGCAGTGATATCCTTGTCAATGGCTTCCTTTGCAATAAATGTCCATGGAACGGCGTGATATACAGCGGCAGTAAAGAGCATGTAGAAACTTCCTACGACGATGAAGGAAAATGAGATTGCCAGTGGTAGGGATATTGACGGATTACGAGCTTCTCCGCCAGCCTGAGCAATCGAATCAAAGCCGATAAAACTGGCAAATAACAGGGTAGCAGCTGTCACGAAAGTTTTAACATTAAAAGCACTATCTGGTCCCCAGACATGAACTCTGCCCTCCTTCGCCAGCAGGCCAACGGCAAAATCTTCATGCGTGAAAAAGAACCCAGCAATAATAACAATAGCTCCGAGACCAAACATGAGAAACATTAAGGGAATCACGGTACGTTCATAGAAACTAGTTCCTAGGATATTGACAAGGACAAAGATCCATAATAACAGGCCTGCAATACTAACCCTTATCCAACCTGTCTCGAGTAAGGATGCGGTCGCTTGCCAGTCTAATGCAAATGCAATATCCCGGATGAAGGGCACAATAATGTAAGATATGACCCCGATCACGATTGACAATCCAAACCATTGTGAGAAACTGGCAACAAATCCAAAATAGGGATGAAGCCCCCTGCTTGCATAGATGTAACTGCCACCGGCTCGGGGCATTGCAGAGGCCAGAATACTATAAGCAAAAGCTGCTAAAGCAGCTGGCACGGCTGCTAAAAGGAAAGCTGGTAACACATAGGAACCAATGCCTGGTACATTACGGTGGATCATGAATGGCATCACATAAATTGATGCACCTAGCATAGAACATATACCAGTTGCCATGAGTCCAAGTGTTCCCATGTCTCGTGAGAGTCTTGTCTTCATGGGAATGCCCGTGATCTCTTCCATGTGAAATATTAAATCATCTCTGTAAGATTATTGTTAACGTAACCAAAATGAAAATATATTACAAGGATAAGACAGTGGGATTTATTAATTCGACCAAAAACATTACATAATCTGCAAGTAATATTCGTTTTGGTTCCTGTATTTTTTAAATTTGTTTAGCTTTCATCCCATTGATTTGAACTTCGAGATGCCCAGCACTGGTTTCTTTTTACCTCTATCAATAGAGATTTTATCAAAATATAACGTACCGCTCAATATTGAATGAGGAATTAAAACTGGGCTCGCTGTCAGCAAAGGCGGGCTCGCGCGTATATGGTACTCATGAATTAAATATAGATGGGCACGCCACTCAGTTGCCGATCTTTTTAATTAATGGCGCGTATGATGGACCGGTACTAGTAATCACAGGTGGAATTCACGGTGCAGAATATGCGAGTATCGAAGCGGCACTACGCCTTGCTCATTCCCTCGATCCAGTTAAGTTGCACGGGTGCGTAATTGTGTTGCCTGTAGTGAGTATGCAAGCCTTCAAGTCGCGTTCGATTTATATTGTACCGATGGACGGCAAGAACTTGAACCGTCAATTCCCAGGAGATGTTGAAGGAACTGCTTCAGAACAATTAGCGTATTGGCTCACGTTCAATGTCTTTAAGCAGGCCAATTTTTACGTGGATTTGCACGGTGGTGATTTGAATGAAGCGCTTGTTCCATTCATCGTCTTCCAAAAAGCGGGGGACAAAACGACGAATGCAAAATCTTTGGAACTCGCGCGCGCGTTTGGTATCAAATATCTTGTTGGCAGTGATATCAAGGGGTCGACTATTTCTGCGGCAGCGGCGTTGGGAATCCCTGGAATTCTGGCCGAATCGGGCGGGCAGGGCATCTGGGAACAGCATCATATTCAGATACTCTCAGATGGTTTGGATCGTGTGATGCATCATCTTGGGATGGTGGAGGGTACGACACCCAAACCAAGTGAAGCCGTCGTGATGAACCAATTTGTATGGATGTGGAGCGAACATGATGGCTGCTATTATCCTGAGGTGCATGTGGGAGATATAGTTACCGCTGGGCAACCTATCGGGCGCGTCGCCGATTTTGAAGGTAAAACTCTGCAAAGCATCCAAGCACCAATCAGCGGCGCGGTGTTATTTGGTGTCACAACATTGGCAATCAATCAAGGGGACCCGCTGTTGGCAGTCGGGGCATAACCCACATATTATTTTGAAATTTTTTAATTAATTCTCAAAGATTTATTTTGCCTAAATTAGTCTGAAAGATTTTTTTTAGTAAGAAATAACAGGCGTACAACCCATTAGCAATGTTTTTTGTTTATAAGATGATTGGTAGATTTAGTCAATGAAAAAAGTTCTATTTATAATTTATTTATTACTTATTGGAGTAACCTCAATGTATACACAAATAAATGACCGTCACCCCCACGAATACCAGGCCCTTGTTGATCTATTTAGGGACTGGCGGGAATTTGAAGAAGCACCTACGCTGAATGGTGCCCCAGATTACACAGCCGATCGTTTTGATAGTGATCAGCAAAACTTCAATGTACTTATAGATCGGTTGAACCGGATAAAAATTGATGATTGGCCCGTTCCCTATCAGGTGGATTGGCATATTGTCCGGGCCGAAATGAACGGTTATGATTTTAACTATCGGATACTGCAGCCCTGGGTCCGGGATCCGGCCTATTACCAGACCGTCTGGGAGTATAAAAGCGATGTACCAGCCCACGAAGGACCAACCAACCACGCCACATTAGAACTCTGGACATACCAGTTTCCTCTTAGCAGTAATGAGGAAATGCGTTTAACCAGCGATCTTAATGTTATTCCCCCATTGCTGATTCAGGCCCGGAAAAATCTCACTGGTAATGCTCGAGAACTTTGGATAGCCGGTATTGAAAATATTCGGAAACAAAGACTTAGCTTAGATAAAATTGGCAGAATGATCCAAGATTCTAAAGCACAGCCTGTTGTTGGTACCGCATTAGAAAATGCACAAAAGGCCACAGAAGATTTTATCACCTGGCTGAAGAAGCAAGCGCCAAACAAGACCGGACCTTCTGGAATTGGAAAGGATAATTACACTTGGTACCAACAGAACGTTCATTTAGTCCCTCTGACTTGGGATGAAGAAGTTCAACTATTGCAGCGGGAACTGGATAGAGCCTGGACATCCTTGAAACTGGAGGAACAACGTAACAAGAGTTTATCACCCATGGTCGCAGCCAATACTCCGAAAGAATTTGCCCAACTTACCGAGCGGGGAGTTCAGCGCTTCATGAGGTTTTTAAGAGAAAAAGAAATCATGCACATCAAGCCGAATATGGAGCCAGCACTGCGGGAACATATGGGGGAATTTGTACCTGAAGACCAGCGAAATTTTTTTGAAATTGGTATGCATTATGATCCAGTGCCGCTTTATTCTCATTTTTATCACTGGTTTGATTTGGCTCAAATGCGGGATGAGCCACATGAAAGTCCTATTCGCCGTGGACCGCTGCTTTATAATATTTTTGATAACAAGAACGAAGGAATTGCAACTGGAGTGGAAGAAATGTTCATGCATGCAGGGCTGTACGAGGACAGCCCCCGCTCTAGGGAAATAGTATGGATTTTGCTTGCTCAGCGCGCTGCCCGTGGCCTAGGATCTTTGTACGCTCATGCTAATGAGATGACCATGGAAGATGCAGGAAAGGTACATGTGAAATGGACACCCCGTGGGTGGATGAAAAGGGAACCACATCTACTAAAGTTTGAACAACACCTTTATCTTCGTCAACCTGGCTATGGCACCTGCTATATAACTGGGAAATATTTGATAGAACAGCTAGTTACTGAATATGCCGAACAATTAGAAGAAGAAGATAAACCTTTTTCGATGAAAGACTTTTTCCAAGCCTTTAATGATGCCGGAAATATCCCCGTAAAACTGGTGCGATGGCAAATGACCGGTAATAAGCATGAATAAAATCCAAAAATCTCAACTGTATTGATCATGAATCTAAAAATTCTATTTATTTTTACTTTTTGTCTATTCGGAACAACTTATAGTGTCCAGCAAGGTGACAGAATCACGGTTGAATGGGTCTACTCTGATGAAGCAAGGGAGATCGCTGCGGTCCATCGATATCACTGGTTGGATAATAATACAGCAATTTTATTTGATGTTCGCCAGCCAAAAGAAGAAAGGACATTTCTTAAACTAGATCCCCAGAAACCCAGTGAACTCAAGACTATAGTTGATCGGGAAAAAGCTATTGTCAGTCTGCAAACCTACCTTGGGGAAGAAGATTCATCAAAATTTTTAATGTGGCCCATTGCGTTTAATCACAATGGAACGCAAGCATTATACATCTATAAAAACGATATTTTTATCCTGAATCTGGAATATTCTGAATTCACCCGGATCACCAAAACGGAAACAACTGAAAAATCACCCCGGTTTTCTCCAGATGGATCCAAGTTGGCTTTCGTTAGAGAAAATGATCTCTATATTTATGATCTGGAAAGGAACCGTGAAAAGAGAATGACTTTTGATGGATCAGAAACGACTCTGAATGGCTCTGTTTCCTGGGTTTACTGGGAAGAGATTTTTGGTCGGCAAGATATTGGTTACTGGTGGGCAGATGATTCAAAGGCGCTTGTATTTTTACAGACTGATGAATCACTAGTGACCAAAATGCACTATGTGGATTTCAAGCCCGCGGAACCACGTTTAATTACTCAACGCTATCCGAAAGCAGGTACAGATAATCCGATTGTGAAGTTAGGTGTCATGGAAATCTCTAATCCACGGGTCAAGTGGGTAAAACTAGACCCTTACGAATATATTTGCCGCGTAAAATGGCACCCGGATAATAAACGGTTTACTGTTCAAACAATGAACCGGGCTCAAACTGAATTGAATCTATTTTTTATCGATCGTAGAACAGGAAAAAGTCTCGACCAAGTTTTAACAGAAACCGATGAAGGCTGGGTAAACATTAATGATGATCTATATTTTCTGAATGCGGGGGGGTTCCTGTGGCAGTCTGAACGGGACGGCTATGCACATTTATATAGATTTGATGATGATGGAAAACTGGTGAACCAAGTTACTAAGGGTTCGTGGGCACTGCGATCATCCGGAGGTCCTTTTTGGCTGCGACAATCTGTGGTTAATATTGATGAAATAAATCGTCATGTGTATTTCACAGCATTGGAAAAATCATCTGTAGAACGGCACCTTTATCGTATACAATTTAATGGCAGGGCAATGGAACGTATTACAAAAGATGATGGCGTGCATAAAATTGGTTTTAGTCCAAACGGTAACTATTATTTTGACACGTATTCTAATATCACTACTCTGCCAACCCTTGTGTTGTATGATAGGAATGGTCTACAATTGCATGTGATCTCTAAACCACGCCCGGAACTTCTAGAAGGGCTGAATCTACAGACACCTGAATTATTTACCATTCCCACAATGGATGGATTTCCCATGCCAGCACAAATCTTGAAGCCGAGAAATTTTAATTCAAATAATAAATACCCTCTGATTTTTCATATTTATGGAGGTCCATCTGCACCTACTGTATACAATCGTTGGCAGGGAACATCACTCTTCTTTGATAATATTCTTCTGGAGAGAGGTTACCTGGTTGTGAGATTTGATCATCGATATGCTACGGCTATCAGCAAAAAATTGGAAAATCGTCTTACATTGATGGTATCCGGTCCCACGGAAATTGTTGATATCGTAGATGGAGTCCGCTGGTTGAAATCACAAACTTATGTGGATTCGAACCGTGTTGGAATTTGGGGCTGGAGTGGCGGAGGAAGTTTTACTTTAAACTCCATGACCAATACAAAGGAGTTTAAAGCAGGTATATCTGTAGCACCGGTCACCGATTGGCACTATTACGATACAAAATGGGCAGAATTTGCCATGAAACAGCCACAAGATAATCCGGATGGCTATGAAAGGACCTCATTCGTTAAAACTGCCAAAAATCTTCATGGTCGCCTATTGTTGGTCCATGGCACTTATGATGATAACGTACACCCGCAGAATTCTTGGCATTTCATCGATGAACTGATAAAGGAAAATATCATGTTCGACATGATGTTCTACCCAATGCGTAAACACGGTATTGCCGATGATCCAGCCAGAATTCACCTCTTTAATAAAATGATTGAGTTCTGGTTGGAATATTTATAATTAATTCAGGCTCAGAGTGATTTTTTGTTTATAAATGTTACTTTATTAAACGTTCAGTTAATGAATCTGATCAGTTGAGGCAGGGGAAAATAATTTCAAATGCTCCTGTTGTAGTATAAAAAGAAACAGGTAAGTAAGGCCCCATTACCTGCTTTTCTTTACCTATTTCATTTACGTTTTGTATTGCATGTTTAAAGTCTGGTGATGCCAACATGTTTCTAATCTGAATGACCGTTACGTCTTCATCAATAGCACCATCACCATCATCGGCCATTGGTAACCAGCCAAATCCACATTCGGGATACGCATTTCGAGGGCGGTCTTCTTCTCGGCTAACCACAATAATATATTCACCATTATTATTTACAGGAACTTGTTCATCAAAAAAGCAATCATTCACCCGAGTATTTGCAAAACCTTGATTAGAACAAATAGACCAATATACCAACTCTCCTTTGGTCATGAATTCATCACCATGATAGGTTTTTGGAGTTTTTGGCAATTTCCCCCTCATTACAAATACTTTACCATGTTTACGGTTAATAATGGTTCTTACATAATTATTATCAAGATTTGGATAAAAGCCACCAGTGCTTTTTCTACGAGATTTTGGCAGTTGTCCGTTATAAATGCCTAGAAGAAAATCTCTATCATATTGAAGATACCAAGTCGGTGGTACTGTCGCAGGCCATGTAGCTGGTTTTCCAGGTTGATTTACAAGTTTTGAGTAAACGGTCATGGGTAATCCTACTGCATCTATGGAAATTTGTGGTGGTTGGTTAGTGTGTAATATTTCACAAGCTTTGTCTCCTATTAATTCTTCCTTATTTTTCAAAATTAATACAGGTTCAGGTAAAGGTACCCCTCCTGATTCATTTTTACCTTTATCAGGGACATAAATTCGATAGATAATTGACTGTTGTCCTTGTCCGTATTGTGTTGCATTTAAAGAATTTCTATGACGGATTTCTTTTTGCAAGCCAGTACCTTCAACGTCGGTTTGAAGCTCAAGCCGAGTTCCTTCTTCTCTTCTAATCTGAGGTGAAAGATTTACTATCTCAACTTTATAAGCTCTTTTTTTTATTGTTCTATTTGCTCCTTCTACAAAAGGATTTATGGAATTCTCATCAGGTACAATAAGATAATCAGCCAAAGACTCTATTGGTGCACCCCGTCCGTCATAACTAATTAATGACATATATCTAGAGTGGGGAAATACTCCTTCGAGATATAATCGGGCACCTTCGGGGACAGTGAAGGTTGCGTTCCAATAATAAACGCCAGCATCAGGATAGGCGATATTTATATAAGGATCTTTGCTGGCAGGACCACGCATCCAAAAACATGTCCGTGGGCCAGGAATAGATTGACGTTTTTCTTCATCAAGGGCTTCCCGGTCTCCTAATTCCATTTTGAGAGATACTTCCTTACTGCACGATATTATGAAAAAAGTTAATGAAAGTGTAATCATTGAAATTCGGTTCACCATGTATTTATGAAATTAATTTTATAGTTAACAAATTCCAATCTTTGAGTGTTTAAATAATAACGATCCAATAACTAATTCTTTTCATATAATTTTAATTATAAAAACTTAAAGCTCTTCTCCTTAGCGGATTTATTTGTTTTTAGATTATTTCAAGAATATTTTATCAGTGCGACCATATTTAAAACAATCCAATTACTGTTCAATTATGGTTTGGAAAAGTATATCCAGTAACCGAAATTGTTTTTCGACGAATAATAATCCAGAAGTGATTACCAAACATATTGTATTATAATATAATGGAAGTAAACGTCCAAATAGTAGTGTAAAACTTTTATGAGCACGCTTAAAGAAAAGATAAAGATAATAATCTTTGGAACGGACACCAAAGCGGGAAAGCTTTTTGATGTTGTTCTAATCATCACAATAGTACTCAGTATTATCACTGTTATGCTTGAT